>ERZ838483.4-NODE-4-length-310914-cov-127.377052_pt1 | contig 310914 bp, 243 predicted proteins | sample MGYA00519939_ERZ838483 | MGnify/ENA primary metagenome ERZ838483 (study PRJEB31850, sample SAMEA3708836) | human gut metagenome | biome: human gut; feature: human-associated habitat; material: faeces | place: China | collected 2014 ...
GTGTATTTGTGTATTTTCAGAGCTTTTTCACAAATGAAGTACATCCCGTTTTGTAGGGTAAAACGGTACTTCTTAATAGAGCTTTGCACCTGCGGGGATATGGTTATCGACCATGAGGAGGTGAAGCTTTTCTTCGCCTTCTTCTTCGTGAACTGCACTGAGGAGCATACCGCAGGAGTCAATGCCCATCATTGCTCTCGGCGGAAGATTTGTGATAGCGATAAGAGTCTTTCCAACCAGCTCTTCAGGCTCATAATAAGCGTGGATACCGCTTAAAATTGTGCGGTCTGTGCCTGTGCCGTCATCAAGAGTGAACTGTAAAAGCTTCTTCGACTTCTTAACGGCCTCGCAAGCCTTAACCTTTACTGCACGGAAATCTGACTTTGAAAATGTTTCAAAATCAACATATTCTTCAAACAAAGGCTCAACTTTTACCTTTGAGAAGTCAATCTTTTCTTCAACAACAGCATCCTTTGTTTTCGGAATGCCTGACGGCTTTTTGTCGGAATCCAAACTCTTCATTGTCGGGAAGAGTAATACATCACGGATTGCGGCTGAATCTGTGAGGAGCATACACATTCTGTCGATACCAAAGCCGATACCGCCTGTCGGAGGCATACCGATTTCAAGTGCGTTGAGGAAATCCTCATCGGTTGTGTTAGCCTCATCATCGCCCTGTGCGAGAAGTGCCTCCTGAGCCTTAAAACGCTCTCTCTGGTCAATCGGATCGTTAAGCTCTGAATATGCATTAGCCATTTCCCAGCCGTTCATAAAGAACTCAAATCTCTCAACATAATCGGGATTTTCGGGTTTCTTCTTTGTAAGCGGAGAAATCTCAATCGGATGATCCATAACGAAAGTAGGCTGAATCATATGCTCTTCTGCAAATTCTTCAAAGAAAAGGTTGAGGATGTCGCCCTTCTTGTGGCGTTCTTCAAACTCAACACCCTTTTCCTTAGCAATTGCCTTAGCCTCTTCATCAGAATGAATTTCGTTGAAATCAACGCCTGAATACTTTTTAACAGCGTCAAGCATTGTAATTCTTTCAAACGGCTTGCCAAGATCCATTTCAATGCCGTTGTATGTGATTGTTGTTGTGCCGAGAACCTCCTGTGCAACATGGCGATAGAGGTTTTCTGTAAGATCCATCATACCGTTGTAGTCGGTATATGCCTGATAAAGCTCCATAAGAGTAAACTCAGGGTTATGACGGGTGTCAACACCCTCGTTACGGAATACTCTGCCGATTTCGTAAACCTTTTCAAGTCCGCCTACGATAAGTCTTTTGAGGTAAAGTTCAAGAGAAATTCTGAGCTTTAAATCCTCGTCAAGAGCGTTGAAGTGAGTAAGGAACGGACGAGCCGACGCACCGCCGGCATTTGCAACGAGCATAGGAGTTTCAACCTCCATAAAGCCCTGATTGTCAAGGTAACGGCGGATACTGCTGATAATTTTTGAACGCTTTACAAAGGTATCCTTTACCTCGGGATTCATAATAAGGTCAACATAACGCTGACGGTAACGAAGGTCTGTATTTGTAAGACCGTGATACTTTTCGGGGAGGGGTTTGAGTGATTTGGAAAGGAGCTTAACCTCTTTTGCATGAACAGAAATTTCGCCCATTTGCGTTTTGAAAACAAAGCCCTTTACTTCAACGATATCACCGATATCCCACTTTTTAAGGAAACCGTATTCTTCTTCACCGAGATCGTCAAATTTTGCAAAAATCTGGATTTTGCCCGAACGATCCCAAAGGTCCATAAACGAAACCTTGCCCTTGCCTCTTTTTGAAAGCAAACGGCCTGCAACGCATACGTCTTTGTTTTCGTACTCTTCAAAATTGTTTTTAATTGTTTCCGTGAGAACATCACGGGCACTTGTTGTAATTACAAACGGATCTCTGCCTGCTTCTTTGAGGGCGTTAAGCTTTTCGTATCTGACCTTGATAACATCGCTTGTGCCGGTCTGCTGTGGCTTCTGACTCATTTCCAATCATTCCTCTCTTTTCAACATCAATAAATCTGACGGATTGCAAAAGCAGAATCCGTCAGCAAAAATTCAATAGATAAACAAATTACTTTGAGATTTCAAGAATCTTAAATGCCTTTACGCCGCCGGGAGTTTCAACCTCAACAACATCACCGACACATCTGTCCATGAGAGCCTTGCCCACAGGTGATTCGTCTGAAATTTTGCCCTGTGCGGGATTTGTTTCGTTAGAACCCGAACCAACGATTTTGTATGTCATCTGTCTGTCTGTGCCAACCATTTCGATTGTAACAACAGAAGTGAGGTGTACCTTATCGTTAGATGTTTCGGACTCATCAATAATCTGAGCAGTTTTGAGGATAGACTCGATAGTAGCGATTCTTGCCTCCATAATAGCCTGCTCGTTCTTTGCGTCATCATATTCACTGTTCTCGGACAAGTCGCCGTAGGAACGGGCTACCTTGATTTTCTCTGCAATTTCTTTACGCTTGACATTTTGTAATTCTGCAAGTTCCTCTTCAAGATTTTTAAGACCTTCCGCAGTAAGCATTGTTGGTTTAGCTGCCATTTTATATCGTTCCTTTCAGTTAATACCGCACCTGCACAAGCGTGCATACGGTATAAAATTCTTTCATATCAGCAAAAAACTGCATATAGATTTATTATAATTTTTTTCACACCGATTGTCAAGCAAAACGGGCAAGATAACTGCAAAGAGATTTCACTGTCTGCGCCTCTGTATCATTACGGCACAAATCGGGAACAATTGAACCAAGTTCGTACTGTGAACCGAGTGTGTAGAGTGCTGAGCAGAAGTATTCCTCCGACAATCCCTCAGGGCGCAAAAGTGCGAAACCGTTCGGCATTTTAAAGCAATAGCGAAAATACACAAAGCCCTTTATATTTTCCTTAGGTCTGCCGTTTGTGAGGATGACCGCATCATTTCTTACAGGCAGATTTTCTTCAATTTCAAACGGTGCAATGACAAGGTCACAATTTGAAAGCTGTTCACGGTGGTGAGTAACAACGGCACACGCACCTGTTTCTTCGGCAATGGTATTCAGCTCATCATAGAACACATCTTCGTTGTCTGTGATAATACAGACATTGCCCGTATATTTCAACACAAATGAAACAAGGTCGGTGCATTGAGCGTCGGGATCATAAATTCCGACCGTCAGCCTTTCGGGAGTATCAAATTTGCTGAGGGCATAAAGTGCCATATTAGTACAAAGTCTTGCCGAAAAAAGCGGCGAGTAAAAACGCTTGTAACCGCTGTCATTTGGGAAAGTCATTTCTTCGCAACACAAAAGTCTTGTGCGCTGACTGCCGATTGCCCTGTCAATTTTATTGAGATTGACCTTTTGTCTGCGACAGATGTATGTAAGCTGTTTTACGCTTACGCCCCTTGCTCTCTTGATTTCAACGCACACCTTGTCCCCTCTCAGCCTGTTAAAAAATCCCCTTATTTTCCCGCACTTTTCGGGAAACACAACATTCAATGAAGTAATCAAAACAAAAACCTCCGCATATTTACTTATTTAAGTATATGCGAAGGCTTTTAAATTAATTATCAAATTGTGTATGTACAGATTAATATTCTGACATCGGGTTGTATCTTACACCGTTAAGACGGCATTCGTAGTGGAGATGAGGTCCTGTTGAGTTACCTGTTGAACCGACATAGCCGATAACCTGTCCTCTTGAAACGGTCTGACCTGTACTTACTGTAAGACTTGTAAGGTGACCGTAAACTGTCATCTTACCGCCCGCGTGGCTGATCATTACATAGTTACCGTAACCGCCGCCGCAGCCACAGCTGTAGCTCTTGCCCCAGTTGTGTGTACAACTGCTGTTGGTTGCAACAACAGTACCGTCGGCAGCCGCAACAACGGGAGTTCCCATAATGCCTGCGCCGGCAATATCAATTCCGCCGTGGTTATAAACCTCTCTGTCCTCATACCACTCCGAGGAAAGATATGTAAAGCCCGGTGTCGGCCATGCAAAGCCCGAACCCGACGGAACAATTACAGATGATGAACCTGAGCTTGATGAACCCGAACTGCTTGAGCCGCTTGATGAACTGCTTGAAGAGTTGCTTGATGAACTGCTTGAGCTTGAGCTCTGTGAAGCCTGAGCAGCGTGTTCCGCAGCCGCCTTCTGAGCGGCATAGTACTCGCTGATTTTAGCTTCAATCTCATCACTCTGCAAAGCCGCACTTTCCAAGGAATTCTGCGCCTCGGAATTTGATGCGTAAAGATTTTTAAGAATCTCGTCATTATCGGAAATGAGTTTATTAAACTCGTCCTGATCCGACTTCAATGACGCCTGCTGAGTTTCAAGGTCTTTCTTGTCGGCCTCAAGGGATTCCTTCTTGGTGCTGAGCTCGTCCAGCTTTGTCTGGATTTCGCTGATAAGCTCCTTGTCGCTGTTTGCAAGGCTCTTTACAAGCTCCATCTTATCAATAAGGTCAGAAAAATCCTTTGCACCGAAAATGATTTCAAGGTCGGTTGCATTGCCTGACATATAGAGAATTCTGAGTCTGTTTGCAAGTGCGTCAAACTGATCCTCAACTTCCGAAAGTCCCTTATCATAAGCGTCCTGCTTTTCCTTAATATCATCGTTAAGGCTTGAAATTTTCTCACGGGTTACTGCAATTTTTTCATCAAGAACCTGAACCTTGCTTACAAGTGCGCTCTTGTATTCTTCCTTTTCTGCGATATCAGACTTTGTATCATCAAGAATCTTCTGATACTTCTGATTTTCCTGTTCAAGCTGCTGAAGCTGTTGTTCAAGGTCTGAGATGCTGTCCTCAGCAGAAACAGTAGTCGGTATTGCCATTGGAATTGAAATCATGCATACGCAGAGCATTGCACATAAAATTCTTTTTAATTTGTTCATTGTAATCTCCTCCTTTAAGATTTCTGTCGGGATTACCAACCGAGTATTTCGTTACCTTCCATTTTAAGGTACTTTCTGATTGAAATAAAGCTGCCGAAGAAGCCGATAACAATACCTGCAATTGCAAACAAGCCGCCTGTAATCCAGATGACATTGTTAATCGGAATGAAATCAATCGGAACAATCTGATAAACAAGAGCCTGTGCAGTCTCATAGAGGATTGCAATTGCGCCTGTTGAAACAATTGCGGAAATAAGTCCGATTATCATACCTTCAATAAGAAACGGCCAGCGGACAAACGAGTTCGTTGCACCAACCGATTTCATAATGCTGATTTCAAATCTTCGTGAATACATCGTTGCACGAATTGTGTTGGCAATGATGAAGATTGAAATGATTGTCAGCGCACAAACAACCGCAATACAAATCATATTGACAAGATTGCTGATGTCCGTAAGCTTCTTTGCAAGCTCACGGTGGTTGCTTATGCTGTCAACACCGTCAATTTTTTTAATCTGAGCAACAGTATCGTCATACTTCGACAAATCCTTCATAACTACAATGAAAGAATCGGGGAGTTTGTTTCTGCCCTGCATCTCGGCAAAAAGATCATCACCGAGAGTAGATTTATACTGCTTTATCGCATCTTCCTTTGAAAGAAAGGTTGCCGACTCAACATTGTCAAGCTTTTCAATTGCTTTTCCTACATAAACAGCCTCAAGCTGTGAATATCCGTCTTTAACATAAACTGAGGTTTCGTTTGACTTGCCGACAGATTCAACAACATTGTCAACATTCATCGAAAAAAGTGCCGCCGCACCTGTGAGAACAAGACAGCTTATAAGTACGCAGACAGAAGCGATACTCATAATACGGTTGTTCCACACATTTTTGAAACCTTCTTTTGCTAAATAACCAAATCCGGTCATATCAAAAATCCTTTCAAAATCCTATTTGCGCAAACGCATTATTCCGGAACAACCACTGCATTATCGGGATAATCCGGTGTGTTTTCTTCTTCACCGCTGTCATCACCGTAATCGTCAGTATAGTCATCTTTAACAAACAAATCCTTGGTGTCGCTCTTAATTTTTCCGTGGTCAAGAACAACAACTCGTCTGTCAAACTCACGAACAAGGTCATGTTCATGCGTTACAACAATAACGGTTGTGCCTGTTGCGTTAATTTCATTGAGAAGCTCAATGATTTCGTGTGACATCTCGGGGTCAACATTACCTGTCGGCTCATCGGCAATAATAATTTCGGGGTTATTCACAAGGGCTCTTGCAAGGCTTACACGCTGTTGCTCACCGCCCGAGAGTTCACTCGGTCTGTTTTTCATCTTATCTTTAAGACCGACAAGCTCAAGCACATACGGAACACGCTTTTTGATTACTGCCGAAGGTTTTCCGACAGCACGCATCGCAAATGCAACATTGTCGAAAACATTCATCTTGTCAATAAGTCTGAAATCCTGAAAAACAATGCCCATATGACGGCGCATATAAGGAACCTTGCTCCTTCTCAGCTTTGTAACATCAGTGTCGTTGATAACGATTTTGCCCGATGTCGGAGTCTCCTCATGCATAATGAGTTTAAGAAATGTACTCTTGCCTGCGCCCGATGCACCGACAATAAATACAAACTCGCCCTTATCAATACTCAGCGTAATACCGTAGAGAGCATGAGTGCCATTAGGGTATGTTTTAGACACATTTATAAAATCAATCATAAAGTCACCTTTGTTTTGTAGTTATTATACAAATACTCACAAAAAAGTCAAAACGCCCAAAGCACAGCAAGACACTGTGCTCGGGCACACTTTAACCAAATCAGTATTTTGTAGGACTTGCGTTGAGGTATTTCTTAACCATAAGAGCTACCTTGAACACGATTGCGTCCTCAAACTCACGGAGGTCAAGACCTGTGAGCTTTTTAATTTTTTCAAGTCTGTACACAAGAGTGTTTCTGTGTACAAAAAGCTTTCTTGATGTTTCGGAAACATTGAGGTTGTTTTCAAAGAAACGCTGGATTGTAAATAGAGTTTCCTGATCAAGGCTCTCAATTGAACCACGCTTGAAAACTTCTTTGAGGAACATTTCACACAATGTCGTGGGAAGCTGATAGATAAGACGGGCAATGCCGAGGTTATCATAGCTTACGATTGTACGGTCTGTGTCAAATACTTTTGCAACCTCAAGAGCCGACTGAGCCTCCTTAAAGCTTCTTGCAAGATCCTTGATGCCTGTAACCGTTGTACCAATGCCGACAACACAGTGTGTGTAGAACTCGCTCGAAAGTGTGTCTGAAATCGAGCTTGCAAGCTTTTCAAGGTCACGGCTCTCTGTGTCGGGTTTAATTTCCTTAACAAGTGCAATTTCAACCTCGTTAATGTTTATAACAAAGTCCTTTGACTTGTCCGGGAAAAGATTCTGAACTATATCATAAGCGGAAACATCTGTTTTTGAAACAATTTTAATAAGCAGACACACACGGGAAACCTCGCTGTTAAAGTGAAGCTCTCTTGCTTTAAGGTAAATGTCACCCGGAAGAATGTTGTCAAGAATAACATTCTTAATAAAGTTTGAACGATCATACTTTTCGTCATAATACTGCTTGATGCTTGCAAAAGAAACCGACAAAAGCTGAGCATACTTCTGAGCATACTCATCGGTACCCTGAACAAATACTGCATAATCATACTTTGCATTGCTGCCGAAAGATCTGTATGTATAGCCGTTCACAACAAACGGTGCTGTCGAGCTGAGTGTTTCGGAATTAACGCTCTCGTTTACCTCGCCGATTTTTCCAAGCTCGGAGCAGGCAATAACAACCGAAGTCTCGTCAATTACGCCAATCGTTCTGTCGATTGCGTCTTTCATCTGGTGTACAATACCTTGAAATAATCTGTTTGACATAAATTTTTACCTCGTTTTCTCCGCAGTTATATATTGTGATTGTAAAAGAGTTCAATAAAATACAATCTGTCTCATATACATATTACACAAAAACGAGAAAAAAATCAACCTCTATTTACAATTTTTCTTGAATTTTTTTAGAGAATTTGCATAATCAGCAACAAGTTACAGTTTTGAAAGCAAAATTAAACAATTGTTACAGAATCTTATTTGTTTTTTAATATATCACAACATTGTGTTGATTTTGTGACAAAATACGAAAAATATCTATTCATCACGGTTAATCAATTATAAAATTTAAATGCAAATGGGTTTTGAAAGTTATTGCGCTTACGGCAACAATCGTTTTCTTTCTGCAAACGCAAAGACGGCGGAGCATAATGCTCCGCCGTAAAAACCAAATTAAATTATAATCAGTTTGTGATTGTTTTCTCAGTATCCTTATCAAAGATGTGAATCTTGCTGAGGTCGAAAGCAATCTCAATTTCGTCGCCCGGCTTAGCTGTTGAAGTAGGTTCAACACGAGCTGTGATAGGTGTACCGTTGATATTTACATAGAGATAAATTTCAGCGCCCATAAGCTCGGTAACATCAACATTAGCTTTGAGAAGACACTCAGCCTTAGCAATTTCTTCAGGCTCATCGTGAACATGCTCAGGACGGATACCCAAAACAACTTCCTTGCCAACATAGTTGTCGAGGTCAGCATTGACCTTTGACTCCGGAACAGGAACGTGATACTTGTCAAAATCAAGAGTATACTTGCCGCCGTTCTTAGAGAGAACGGCGTTGATGAAGTTCATCTGAGGTGAACCGATAAATCCGGCAACAAACATATTGCAAGGCATATCATAAAGATGCTGAGGAGTATCAACCTGCTGAATGAAACCGTCTTTCATAACAACAATTCTTGTACCCATTGTCATAGCCTCTGTCTGGTCATGGGTTACATAGATAAATGTTGTGCCGAGACGCTGATAAATTTTTGAAATCTCTGTTCTCATCTGAGCACGGAGCTTAGCATCAAGGTTTGAAAGCGGTTCGTCAAGAAGGAATACCTTCGGGTTACGAACGATAGCACGACCGAGAGCAACACGCTGTCTCTGACCGCCTGAAAGAGCCTTTGGCTTTCTGTCAAGATACTGCTCGATACCAAGGATTCTTGCAGCCTCTTCAACTCTTCTCTTAATCTCTTCCTTAGAGAACTTACGGAGTTTAAGACCGAATGCCATATTATCATATACAGTCATATGAGGATAAAGAGCATAGTTCTGGAATACCATTGCGATATCTCTGTCCTTAGGAGCAACATCGTTTGCGAGTGTATCGCCGATGTAAAGCTCACCCTTTGAAATATCCTCAAGACCTGCAATCATTCTGAGGGTTGTTGATTTACCGCAACCTGAAGGGCCAACGAGAATGATGAATTCTTTGTCGGCAATTTCAAGATTGAAGTCTGTAACAGCAGTTACACCGCCGTCATAAATCTTGTAAACATGTCTTAATGAAACATTTGCCATTGTGTATAAACCTCCAATTAGTCGATAACGATAAAGTCCTTAGCTTTATTACATACAATAATATACCACTTTTTGCACAATTTGACCATACCGAAATTGACCAAAGATATATGCATTATTTTATTTAAAACCGACACAGGATAAAATTCAGATGCATTTTTTAGTGTATATTGCCGATAAAAACCGACTTTTTATCCAAATCTGTTAACAATTTGCACTCGCCTATGTGCAAATTGCTATCAAGGTACAAACCGCCTATTGAAATTCGTTGAAGATGCACAACTTTTAATCCACAACACAAAAACATTTTTTTAACCTGATGATATTTACCCTCACAAATTGTGACAATTCCTGTTTTTTTATCATTTTTGTCACATTCAAGCACGGCACTGCGACACTTCGTACCGTCAGAGAACTCAATTCCGTCAGAAAAAGCCTTTACGGTATCTTCTGTGATTTCTCCGTCAAGCTTTGCAACATACTTCTTGTCCACATGCTTTTTAGGCGAGGTTATGCTGTGCGCAAAGTCACCGTCATCTGTAATAAGAAGCAGTCCCTCCGTATCACGGTCAAGTCTGCCGACGGGAAAAAGTCCCTTTCGTTTCATATCTTCGGGGATAATATCAATAACAGTCTTAAACTGCCTGTCCTCGGTTGCCGACACAACTCCCGCAGGCTTGTTCATCATTATATATATGTATTTGCTGTAATTCAAAGCCTGTCCGTCCACAACAATTTCATCCTTTTCGGGGTCAACCTTTGTATCAGGCTTTTTACAGATTTTTCCGTTCACAAGAACCGCACCGCTTTTAATCAGCTTTTGAACCTCTTTTCTGCCGTCGGCTCTTTGTGACGAAATAATTTTATCGAGTCTTTCCATCTTAATCAACAAGCGGCAGATTTTTACTGCCGTATTCTCCGTTTGTAATGTGTCCGCCGATTACCCTGTTTTTGTAAACAAGCAAAACGGCATTGTTATCCTTTGGCTTTTCCAGGGGAACGATAATCTCCGTAACCTCTTTGCCCTTGAATTTTCCGAGGTCAAGTCCGATTTTCTTCTGAAGTTCGTTGTATTCCTCATAATATTTATTAAAATCCGACGGAATTACAACCGACCTTTTCTCAGGCTTTGCGTCGGCGGTTTCAACTCCGAACTGTTCAAGGAATTTTTTCTCCTCACCGTCATTAAGCACAAGAGAATACTCCCCTGTTTTATCACTTACGGCTGTATCGGGCAACCGTGAATTTATTGCAACCGTGACGGCTGTACATATTATTGCCGCTGTTACGGACAGCACCGCCGCCAAAATTACTGTTTTTTTAGCCTTAATTTTTAAATTGAAAACGAACATTTTAAATCCTCCGCACATTTTATTCTCTGATAAAATGTATGCGAAAAATCTTCGGATAATTCCGTTTGTCCGATTTCAAATTATTTACTTTGTAAGAACATCCAAGAGTTCAGCCGTGGTTTTCACAAACACCCTGCCGCCCTCTTTTTTCATGCTTTCAAGGTCGCCGTAGCCATATTCAACACCGACAAAATCAACACCGCAAAGTCTTGCGCCCTTTGTGTCAAACCAAGTGTCACCTATCATGACGATATTTTCTCTGTCATTTTCAAGGCTGCCGCCAAGTCTTTCAACTGCATACGGAATAAGGTCTTTTTTATCTTTTCGACTGCCGTCAAGTGTTGAACCGCAGATTGCGTCAAACATATCATGCACACCGAGAAGTTCTGTAATTTCTTCGGCAAACTTTTCATACTTTGACGAACACACGGCAAGCTTTGCTCCGCTGTTTTTAAGCTCTGCAAGAACCCTGTCAATGCCGTCATAAAGCTTGTTCACAAGCTTGCCTTTTGTGTTGTAGTATTCACGATAAATCTCAACGCCTCTTGCCGATTCTTCCTCATTGAAACGGCAGATATTGCGGAATGTATCGAGCAACGGCGGTCCGATGTATAATGTGTAATCGTCAAGATTTGGCAACGGCTTGCCCATACTTTTAATTGCGTTTTCAAGTGACTCTCTTATGCCCAATGCGCTCTCGCTGATTGTGCCGTCAAGGTCAAACAGATAATATTTGTACTTATTCATCAAACTTGCTGTCCGCCTTCATCTGGAATTTTTCTGATTTTACGCTTACTCTTGTGTGAGTGCCTCTTGCAATTTCACCCTTTTTATCTTCGGCAAAAACTTCAAAATTAAACATTCTGCCGTCAACGCTTTTGAGAACGGCTGTTGCCGTAACCTCAGCACCGAGAGGAGTAGGGCTTGTGTGTTCAATTGAAATCATTGTACCTACTGTTGTAAGTTCTTCGTTGTCAAGAACCTTGTCTGCAAGAGCTGCGGCGGCATTTTCCATAAGAGCCACAACACACGGAGTTGCAAGCACGCAAAGACTGCCGCTGCCCATTGAAACGGCAAGATTTTCTTCTTCCACCTTAATTGTTACAGAATATGTATTTATTTCGCTCATAAAAATTTCCTTTCTTATTGTTTAAAGCAATTTTATGTGATATACTTAACAAAGTGTGCATTACTCGTCTGTGAATTGACAGAGTAAGTATCCATACGATATAATAATACAATATTCAGTGAAAATAGGCAAGCATTGCCCGAATATTATTTGAGGTGAAAATAAATGAAACTCGGAATCGTCGGACTTCCAAATGTCGGCAAAAGTACACTTTTTAACGCAATTACAGATGCAGGTGCTCAGAGTGCAAACTATCCTTTCTGCACAATTGAACCGAATATCGGTGTTGTTGCAGTTCCGGACAAAAGACTTGATAAACTTGCGGAAATGTATGATCCTGACAAATATACTCCTGCATCAATTGAATTTGTGGATATTGCAGGTCTTGTAAAGGGTGCATCAAAGGGCGAGGGACTCGGCAACAAGTTCCTTTCAAACATCCGTGAATGTGACGCTATCGTTCATGTTGTCCGTTGCTTTGAAAACGATGACATTATCCATGTTGAAGGCAACATCAACCCTGCCCGTGACATTGAAACAATTAATCTTGAGCTTATTCTCTCCGATGTTGAAATGCTCGAACGCAGAATTGACAAGACAAAGAAAATGCTCAAGGGCGATAAAAAGTATCAGAAAGACATCGACCTTTTTGAAAGAGTTCTTGACGCACTCAACGAGGGCAAGCCTGCAAGAAGTGTTGAATGTGACGATGACGAAAAGGCAATTCTTTCAGAGGTTGCGCTTCTCACAAACAAGCCTGTTATCTATGCCGCAAATATGAGTGACGAGGATTTCTCAAACGGCATCGACTCAAACGAGGGCTACAAGGCTGTTCAGAAGATTGCCGCCGAGGAACACGCCGGCGTTCTTCCAATCTGTGCTCAGATTGAGGAAGAAATCGTTGAGATGGACAAGGAAGAAAAGGAAATGTTCCTTGCCGATATGGGACTTGAAGAAAGCGGTCTTGACAGACTTATCAAGGAATGTTACGCACTTCTCGGACTTATCTCCTACCTTACAGCCGGCAAACAGGAGGTTCGTGCATGGACAATCAAAAAAGGAACAAAAGCACCTCAGGCAGCAGGCAAAATTCACTCGGATTTTGAGCGTGGATTTATCAGAGCCGAGGTTATCGCATATGACGACCTTATCGCCTGCGGAAGTATGACAGCCGCAAAAGAAAAAGGTCTTGTCCGCAGTGAGGGCAAGGACTATGTTATGAAAGACGGCGATGTTGTTCTTTTCAGGTTCAATGTTTAATTAAATCATTACAGTTGATGACGGTTACGAAGATTTTCGCAGCCGTCATTTTTTGATGTCACACATTTCTCCTTTTGCAATAATATGTAGTGTAAACGAAAGGAGGTAAGCGTATGTGTAACTTTGGTAACGGCAACGGTTGCTGCTCATGGATTATTCTTCTTATCATCGTTCTCTGCTGTTGCGGCGGAAACAACGGCGGCTGTGGTTGTGACAACAACAGCTGTGGCTGCGGCTGCTGATAAAGCACGCTGACTAAAGCCCCATTCGGCTTATTGCTGAGGATGTTTTAATATAAAAAGGGCGGCTGCCGTTTTTTGCGGTATCCGCCCTTTGCTTTTTATTCTTGAATGGTACATACAAAAAACGGTCGGCTTGAACAAACCGACCGTTAATATTTTGCAATTATTAAATTAATTCAGAAATTATTTGTCCTCTTTAACAACATCTCTGACAACCTTTGCAAGGTGCGGCTGTGTCAGACCGAACTTGTCAAGAAGCTCAAGAGCCGGACCGCTGTAACCGAAACGATCGTTCACACCGATCTTTGTAACCTTAACAGGACACTCTGCGCTTACAACATCACAAACAGCGTCACCGAGACCGCCGATAACATTGTGTTCCTCAACGGTGATGATTCTGCCTGTTTCCTTTGCAGCCTTAATGATGATATCTCTGTCGATAGGCTTTATTGTGTGAATATTGATAAGACGAGCGTTGATGCCCTCAGCCTCAAGTTCCTTAACAGCCTTTAAAGCCTCGTTTACAACAAGTCCTGTTGCAATAACAGCCACATCGTTGCCCTCATGGAGAGTAATACCCTTGCCAAGCTCAAATGTATAGGTATCGGGATCATTAAAACTGTCAACAGCAAGTCTGCCGAGACGGATATAAACAGGACCGTTGTACTCAATTGCAGCCTTTGTAGCGGCCATCATTTCGTAGTGATCGGCAGGGTTAAGGACAACCATACCCGGAATTGTACGCATAATACCGATATCTTCAAGACACTGATGAGTAGCACCGTCTTCACCTGTTGAAATACCTGCGTGGCTGCCGGCAATTTTAACATTAAGATGAGGGTAAGCAACCGAGTTACGAATCTGCTCAAATGCTCTGCCTGTTGCAAACATTGCAAATGATGCGGCAACCGGAATTTTGCCTGCCGCTGCCATACCTGCCGCAACGCCTACCATATTGCCCTCGGCAATACCGCAGTCAAAAAATCTTTCGGGAAACTCTTTTTTAAAAATTCCTGTCTTTGTAGCAGCTGCGAGGTCTGCATCAAAAACAATAATGTCCTTATTTGTCTTTGCAAGCTCACAAAGAGCCATGCCAAAGCTTTCTCTTGTAGCCTTTTTAATTACCTGTGCCATCAGCAGTTGCCCTCCAATCTGTCAATTTCAGCCTGAAGCTCGGCAGTAGCCTGTTCATACTGTTCCTTGTTGGGAGCAGTGCCGTGCCAGCCAACCTGATTTTCCATAAATGAAACGCCCTTGCCCTTGATTGTCTTGGCAAGAATTGCAGTAGGCTTGCCCTTTACTGTCTTAGCCTTTTCGAGAGCCGATTCAATCTGATTGAAGTCGTGACCGTCAATTTTGATTACTTCAAAGCCAAAGCTTTCAAACTTTTTATCAAGAGGTTCAATGCCTGCAACCTCTTCAACAGTACCGTCAATCTGAAGTCCGTTCTGGTCAACAATTACAACGAGATTGTCAAGCTTGTTGTGAGCGGCAAACATTGCAGCCTCCCAAACCTGACCTTCTTCAACTTCACCGTCACCGAGAACTGTATATGTGCGATAGCTCTTGTTATCAAGCTTAGCCGCAAGTGCCATACCGCAGGCAGCCGAAATACCCTGACCGAGTGAGCCTGTACTCATATCAATACCCGGAGTACCCTTCATATCGGGATGTCCCTGAAGCATAGCGCCTACATGACGGAGCTTTGTAAGCTCGTCCCATTCAAAAAAGCCCTTGAGTGCAAGTGTTGCATAAAGAGCCGGACAGCAGTGACCTTTTGAAAGAACAAAACGATCTCTGTCCTGCATATCGGGATTTTTAGGATCAACATTCATTTCCTTAAAGTAGAGATATGTGAAAATATCTGCTGCCGAAAGTGATCCGCCGGGATGACCTGATTTGGCGTGGTAAGTGCCGAGAATTGCGCCCATTCTTGACCTTGCGGCAAGAATTCGGAGCTGCTTGATTTCTGAACTGTCCATTTAATAAACCATTCCTTTCAGAATTTTGCGTAATACATGACCGTGTTATACACACCTATTTTAATTATACACAATCCAACGCAAATTTCAACAATTTTTTAGGATTTTCCAAAAATCGGATAAATTCCTTAAATTCGCCCTTGAAAAAATAATTTTTTATGATATAATAAGCAAAGTAAAATACGATTAAATCTAAACTTTTGTAAAAGCTTATTTATAAAAACCGTTTGGAGGGAACAGCAATGCTGCTTGCGGCCGATGTCGGAAACACCAATGTCAAGCTCGGCATTTTTGACGGAGATAATTTAAAATTCAAACTCCGTTTTTCAACCGATGAAAACAAAACAAGCGACGAGCTTGCCGTTGAACTTTACACTTTTTTGCAGATTTACAACATCGACGCAAAAAACATTGACGGCGCTATTATAAGCTCTGTTGTTCCGAAATTTACATATAATCTCAGACGTGCGATTATGACCGTTACAGACAGAAAAAGTCTGCTCATCGGTCCGGGACTCAAGACAGGTCTTGACATCAAGATAGAACATCCCGAAACCTTGGGTGCAGATATCGTTGCCGGCTGTGTGGGAGCGTGTGAAAAATACGGCGGTCCTCTCATTATGATTTTTATGGGAACTGCAACCGCAATTGTCTATGTTGACGCAAGCAACGCGTATCACGGCGGTGCAATCGCCCCCGGTATGGGAATTTCGCTTGACGCACTCACAAATCACGGCGCATTGCTTTCATCGGTTGATATGAAAGCTCCAAAGAAGGTAATTTCGTCAAACACATCCGACTGCATTCGTTCGGGAATTATGTTCGGAACAGCCTGTATGCTTGACGGAATGGTTGATATGTTTAACGAGGAATGCAAGACAGAATGCAAGGTTATTGCAACAGGCGGTCTTGCTCCGCTTGCAATCAAAAACTGCCGTCACGATATTATCTTTGATGAGAATATTATTCTTGACGGACTCAAAATTATTTACGAGAGAAATAAAAAATAAAGACAATTTAATATACAACTTGTTTTTGAATTATTAATTTGATGCAACGGGGTTCTCCCCTTGTAAATATTATTTGCGTTTCACCTGCGGAAAATGAGCAGGGAAACAGCAGGAGGAATTTTTTTATGAACAAGACAGGAAACTTTTCAAAGGTGCAAAGAATGGTTATTCTTGCAGTGCTTATCGCATTGACGCTTGTAATGGCGCTCACACCGCTCGGATATCTGAAGATCGGTGCGCTCTCCATTTCATTCCTTTGCATTCCGATTGCAATCGGTGCAACCGTTCTCGGTCCTACAGCAGGATTGATTCTCGGCACACTCTTTGGTATCACAAGCTTTGTACAATGCTTTGGTATGGACGCATTCGGCACGGCAATGCTTTCAATCAACTGGTTTTACACCTTTATAATTTGTGTTGTTGCACGAGCTCTTATGGGTTGGTTCACAGGACTTATCGCAAAAGGTCTGGGCAAGGTGTTTGAAGGTAAAACTGTAGGCAAGTTCAATCTTAACGACCTTATTGCTACTATACTCTGCCCTGTTATGAACACAGCCTTCTTCCTTGGCTTTATGGCAATCCTTTTCGGCAGTATCGAAGTTATGGGACTTAATGTAATCACAGCCGTGGTTATCCCTGCTCTTTCAATCAACTGCATTCTTGAAATCATTGCTTGCTTTGTTGTCGGTTCGGCAGTAAGCATTGCAGTCAAGAAAATTGTTGCGGCAAACAAAAGTAAATAATTAACATTCAAAAACGGGCGATTTTGTTTAGAATCGTCCGTAATTTTTTACATTAAATTTTAAAATCGGTGATGTTATGCAAAAGAAAATTATTGAACTTTTAACAAAAACAGACGGCTATGTTTCAGGCAGTGAAATTTCCGAACAGCTTGGTGTGTCAAGACAGGCAGTGTGGAAAGCGATTAACAATCTCAAGGAACAGGGCTACAAGATTGACTCTGTAACAAACCGTGGATACCGCCTTGTTGCCTATCCCCCACACCTCAACGAGCCTGCAATCGAAAAATACCTGAAAACCTCCGTAATCGGCAAAAATCTCATCGTCCTTGACGAGGTTGGTTCAACAAACGATTACCTCAAAAAGCTGGGTGCAGACGGTTGCGAAAACGGCACGGTCGCCGTTGCCAGAGAACAAACTCAGGGCAAGGGCAGACTCGGCAGAGTTTGGAAAGCAAAAAAGGATGACAGCATCACCTTTTCTTTTTTGTTAAGACCAAAGATTGCCCCGTCAGAGGTATCATCAATCACCCCTCTTGCAGGTCTTGCAGTCTGCAAGGCAATCAGAGAATTCACGGGACTTGACTGCCGTATAAAATGGCCGAACGATATCATCATCGGAAAGAAAAAGCTTGTCGGTATTTTAACCGAAATGAGTGCCGAATTTGACGCCGTAGAATATGTAATTACAGGCATCGGAATCAATGCCGATACTCAGGATTTCCCCGATGACATAAAGGAAAAGGCAACTTCAATTTATCTTGCAACAGGCGGTCATTTTGACAAGAACAAATTCTTTGCCTGTGTGCTTAACCACATTGAAGAGGAATTCATCAAAAACGATTTAAAGCTTTCCCCTGTCGCATTAAAGGAATACATAAGCCTTTGCGCAACAGTCGGCAGAGATATAACATTCACCAAAGACGGAAAGTCCGTCACCGCAAAAGCTGTGGGGGTAAACCCTGACGGCGAGCTTATTGCAGAGCTTCCCGACACAACCACCAAGCTTATCAATTCAGGCGAAGTCACCGTTCAGGGAATCTATTAAATTGAAAGTTGAAAATTGAAAATGTAAAATTACGGTCGGAAAGACAGCTTGCATAATGCAAAGTCATATCTTTCCGACCGTTTTTATTCTTTATTTTATTTTTTAATCCGTGATTTTGCATAAGCAAATTTAATTGAAGATTCCAATATGTATTTGGCTAAATCGGGGGCATTTCTTGACCGTTTAAGAGCAATTATATCATCAATTATTTTTCTGTACGAAGTAATTTCAGAATCAGACCAATATCCAAATAACTTGTCTTTTTCAACTAAAGAAGGAGCTACACCGCACTTTGCGGTATACAAATTATTTCCTTCCCTGTCAAAAAGCTTTATATCATCAAAAGCATTCTGTTCATAAATCATATCAAGGTTATCACAAATAGCATCAACAACATTATCATGATCTTCTTTCGCTGTTGCACGGGGAACCATTCCAAGTTCCAAATTATTTTCATATCTGTATATAGTACTTTCGTATGAAATTTCTTTTTTTACTGATATTATATGCAACTCCACGCTATATCCTTTATTTTTCAACATTCGGCAAGTATTTAAAGGAATTTCGGCAGTTCTCAATGTTCCCTCTATAACCAGACTGTATTTCATATCGCTTAAATCAGATATAAGCTTTTCCACAACTTCGTTTATAAACGGCTGTGTATGTCTTTGAGCTAAAGTTCCGAATTCAGCTTGTATTTCATTGAATCGTGGATGAGAATTACGATAAGCATCTGCATTTATGATTATAATATTAGAATTTTCAACCATCAAATTTCTCTGCAAGCCTGTCTTTCCTGCTCCGGGCTGACCACCGAGAATATATGCCATAGGGTTGCTGACAGGTGATTTAGATTTAATAATTCTGCGAATTATTTTTTTATAAGCTTTGTCGAACTCAGCTTCCGAATAGTTCATAATCAAACACCCGACATTACAGAATCTGAAATATGTTTAATTATTGAATCAAATTCCTTTATATTTTTTAGTAATAACTCATATTGTTCAATACTGTCGCAGAGTAAAATTTTAGTATTATAATCACACAAATCGTCATAAATATTTTTTATGCAATCCAAAGCCGATTCCGAATCAAGATAATCTTCATACTTTGCCATAACAGAATTTGCGTATTCATACAAAGCTTCACATTTAGCCGTTACAAGATAATCTACTTTTTTCATAAATAACTCCTTTCACTCTACTTTAAATAATAACCCGTTTACATTATTATATGTTAAAAACAACAGAAATGCAAGTTTAACAGTCACCGATAACCGATATAATTTGACACCGCACAAACAACAAGGACATCCGAAAAACGGATGTCCTTAGTTTTTATATAAAATATTCGGTTATAAATTACTTGAAGTATTTTACGCCGCTTTCAAAAATCTGCTGGTCTTTTGCAAAAGGAACATTTTTGTAAAGGTTTTCGCCCTTTCTCTCGCTGTGTCCCATTTTACCGAGGACTCTGCCGTCAGGTGATGTGATACCCTCAATTGCGCAAACAGAACCGTTGAGGTTGAACTCAATGTCGCTGCTTGGGTTGCCGGCAAGGTCAACATACTGTGTTGCAATCTGACCGTTCTTTGCAAGTTCTTTTACAGTTTCAACATCAGCCATAAATCTGCCCTCACCGTGTGACACGGGAACAGCAAACACATCGCCTGCGTTGACATTTGCAAACCACGGTGACTTAACGGAAGTAACTCTTGTATAAGCCATATGTGAAATATGTCTGCCGATTGTGTTGAATGTGAGCGTCGGATCATTTGCTTTAAGCTCTCTGATTTCGCCGTAAGGAACAAGTCCGAGCTTGATAAGAGCCTGGAATCCGTTACAGATACCGAGCATAAGACCGTCACGATTCTTGAGAAGGTTGTTAACCTGCCCTGCAATTCTCGGGTTGCGGAATGTTGTTGCAATGAACTTACCTGAACCGTCAGGCTCGTCACCGCCTGAGAAACCGCCCGGAAGCATAATCATCTGTGACTTTGCAATGAGCTTTTCCATTTCGTCAATTGTTTCTTCGATATCGTTTGAAGAAAGGTTCTTGACGATGAGCATTTCAACATTTGCACCTGCTTTTTCAAATGCTCTTGCCGTATCAACCTCGCAGTTTGTACCCGGGAATACAGGGATAAATACAGTAGGCTTTGCAGTCTTGATTGCAGGTGAAGATGTATTTCTCTCGTTGTAAAGCGGAACATCAACTTCGATTTCAGGCACTTCAGCCTTTGTCGGGAATACCTTTTCAAGCGGAGCAGTCCACTTTTCGAGGAGTGCGGAAAGTTCGATTTCCTTGCCGTTTACCGTAATCTTTGCATCGTCTGTAACAGTACCGAGGTCATAGTGAAGAACATCGTTTGAAAGCTCTGCACCGTCTGCAAGTTCGATAACAAGCGAACCCGAAAGCGGAGCAAAAAGCTCGTCATTTGTGAGTTCGTTTGCAAACTTAAAGCCAAAGCCGTTACCGAAGCAAGCCTTACATACGCTTGCGGCAGTACCGCCCTCTTTAACAACCGATGCAGAAAGCACCTTGCCGTCCTCGCAGAGAGCATAAACAGCGTTGTACATTTCGATAAGCTTATCCCATACAGGCATAAGTGTTTCTTTATTTTCGGGAACAGGAACGAAGATAACCTTTGAACCTGCGTTCTTAAATTCTGTTGAAATTGTCTTTGATGCCTTTGTCATTGCAACGGCAAAGCTTACAAGTGTAGGCGGAACATCAATGTCCTCAAATGTACCCGACATACTGTCCTTACCGCCGATTGACGGAAGTCCGAGCTTGAGCTGAGCCTGCATAGCACCGAGAAGTGCTGCGGCAGGTTTACCCCAACGGGAAGGAACATCTTTAAGTCTTTCAAAATATTCCTGGAATGTAAGTCTTGCTGTCATCGGGTTTGCGCCGATTGCAAGCAGCTTTGAAAGCGACTCAACAACTGCATAAGCAGAGCCGTGGAACGGACTCCAGCGTGAAACACCGGGGATATAACCGTAGCTCATTGCTGTTGCATCGTCTGTTTCACCCTTCTCAAGCGGAATCTTTGCAGCCATAGCCTCCTGCGGAGTGAGCTGATTCTTACCGCCGAACGGCATAATTACCGTAGCCGCACCGATTGATGCGTCAAATCTTTCTGCAAGACCGATCTGTGAGCAAACTTCAAGTCTTGACATATTTTCAAGGAATGCCTCGTCAGCAGGCATATCTTTAAGCTTTGCGGGAGCAACCTTACGGTAGCAGCCCTCCCACTTCGGAGCCTCGATATAAGCCTTGGCAACCTGAGTAACACCGTTTGTGTTGAGGAACTCACGGCTGAGGTCAACTATTGTGTCGCCTCTCCAGTTCATTGTAAGACGAGGACTTTCGGTTACAACCGCAACGGCTGTAGCCTCAAGGTTTTCTTTTGATGCAAGTGAAATAAACTTGTCAACATCTTTTTTATCGAGAACAACAGCCATTCTTTCCTGACTTTCGGATATAGCAAGCTCCGTACCGTCAAGGCCGTCATATTTCTTTGTTACCTTGTCAAGGTCAACAGTAAGACCGTCGGCAAGCTCACCGATAGCAACGCAAACACCGCCTGCACCGAAGTCGTTACATCTCTTGATGAGCTTTGCAGTTTCGGGGTTGCGGAACAAACGCTGAATTTTTCTTTCTGTCGGAGGATTACCCTTCTGAACCTCTGCACCGCAGGTTTCGATTGAGTTTTCATCGTGAGCCTTTGAAGAACCTGTTGCACCGCCGCAACCGTCACGGCCTGTTCTTCCGCCGAGAAGTACGATTACATCGTCGGGGAGAGGAGTTTCACGGATAACATTTTCCTTTGGAGATGCGCCGATAACAGCACCGATTTCCATTCTCTTTGCAACATAGCCCTGATCGTAAAGCTCGGTTACCTGACCTGTTGCAAGACCGATCTGGTTACCGTATGAGCTGTAACCCTGAGCGGCACCTGTTGTAATTTTGCGTGAAGGGAGCTTGCCGTGCATTGTATCCTTGAAAGGAATTGTCGGATCGCCCGAGCCTGTAACACGCATAGCCTGATATACATATGAACGGCCTGAAAGCGGATCACGGATTGCACCGCCAAGACAGGTTGCGGCACCGCCGAAAGGCTCGATTTCTGTCGGGTGGTTGTGAGTTTCGTTCTTGAACTGAACGAGCCACTGTTCTGTTTTTCCATCTATAGTAACGGGAACCTGAATTGAGCAGGCATTGATTTCTTCACTTTCGTCAAGGTCGGGAATGAGTCCCTTTTTCTTGAGTGACTTCATACCGATGAGAGCCATATCCATAAGTGAAACGATTCTCTTTGTATCCTTGCCGTAAACCTCGTCACGGGTTGCATAATACTCGCTGAGTGCGTCCTCGATAACCTTGCCGAGAGCAGACTTTTCAATCTCAATCTCTTCAAGTCTTGTGAGGAATGTTGTGTGACGGCAATGGTCCGACCAGTATGTGTCAATTACACGAAGTTCTGTAACCGACGGATCACGGTGCTCTGTATCTCTGAAGTAATCACGGCAGAACTTGAGGTCTGCAAGTGTCATTGCAAAGCCCATTGAATCGTAATACTTCTGCATCTCATCGTCATTCCAGCTGTTGAAGCCCTCTACCCTCTTAACATTTTCGGGAACGGGAATTTCCATATCAAGAGTCTTTGGCTTTTCAAGAGATGCAAGACGACTTTCAACAGGGTTGATGAGGTACTCCTCAACCTTTACAAGCTCTTCATCTGTAATATTGCCCTTGAGAGCAATTACTCTTGCTGTAAGAACCTTGCAACGCTCACCCTGAGTAAGAAGCTGAACGCACTGCTCGGCAGAGTCACCACGCTGATCGTACTGACCGGGGAGATACTCCATTGCGAATACCTTCCAGCCGTCCTCAACGGGGAGAGTTTCTTCATAGATTACATCGGCATTAGGCTCTGACAAAACAATGGTTTTCGCCTTGTCATATTCTTCCTTAGTAAGTCCCTCAAGATCGTAACGCACAATGTAACGAAGATCTTCGACAGACTTCATACCGAGGTTGTGGCGGATGTTCCAAAGCGTCTGCTTTGCAAGAACATTGAAGCCATCCTTTTTTTCAACAAAAATTCTGATTACTTCTGACATAATTCATTCACCTGCTTAATTAAGATATAAAACAAAATAAATCCCGTCTGATAACCTGTATCACATCACATAATACCACATTCGACTATTTTTTTATTTCATTTAAGGCATTAAAAGGCATTTAATAAAAACCTCTTCACAATAATTTGCCTTATAAGGTATATTGCACAACCTTATTTGCAAAAATTATGATTATTTATTCTGTTTTTCGATATCTGCTCATAACACTGCAAAAGCGTATATTGCATATTTATACACCTCATTATTCATATTTTGCCGTTTTTATATTGTAAAGTGCAGTAATTATGCAAATTAGATAAAATAGTTTTGCAAGTTACAGGGCTATTTCTTGCAAATTTAAAGTAGATTTTTGTAAAATCGGGTGATATAATCAGCGTAGTGAATTTGAACGGATAGGGAATTTCAATTTTATATTTTTTCGGATAAAGGTGTCTGCGTATTATATGCAGGCATTTTTTATTTTATCGACACAACACCGTGCCGATGCAAGTACTCCTGAAAGGAAGAGTGTATCTATGAAGAAGAAAGTAAAAGTTATTTCATCCCTGTCTTTGGCGGCAACACTTATTGTGCCGTCAGCCATTGTCGGCTTTGCGGCTGATGTTGAAACAACGGAAAATCCAACAGTCAGCGTTGTAAACTTTTCTCCCGAATCGGGAAACAAAAGTACAAACATCGCTTCAATGTCAAAAATCATTGAACAGGCTGACGAGCAGGGAACTGATATTATAGTTTTTCCTGAAATGTCGGTGACGGGTTACAGCAAAGAAATTCCTGTTGCACTTGCCGAATCAAAAACAGGCAGTACAGCGGCATATTTTTCAGATTTGGCAGAAAAATATGATATGTACATTGTTTACGGTGCACCCGAAACGGTTCCGGGTGACAGCACCCACGCATATGATTCTGCTTTTGTCTGCACTCCTGACGGAAAGGTTGACAGCTATCAGAAAATGCTTGTTTCGGCTGATAACAGTTCATGCAAAGCAGGAAGCACCCCGGTATATTTTGCCACAAAGTTTGGCAAGGTAGGTCTTTCTGTCGGAAACGATGCCGCCGACTTAATCGAACTCAGCAGAATTTACTCCGCTGACGATTGTTTTATGATTGCCGACTGTAATTCAATTGAAACGAAAGACTACACCAAAAACTACGATTTCAGTGACGCTGTATATTGTGATTACACAAAATCATATTACAATCTCGACTGGACAGATTACAACAGAAACAGCACATACAATGTTGTATATCAGGCAGGCTTATATGTTGCCTCCGCAAATCTCAAAGGCACATACGATGACAGTACATTCTCAGGCGGTTCAATGCTTGCGGGCATCAACTCACTTGACGAATACAATAAAATTTGGTCTATGTGGCAGTCTTCAATTGATAAAAACGCAGACTTCACCGATTACATCATAAAGGTTTATGCAGGCGGTGAAGAAAGCTCCGACACTCTCTGCACAGGCACGGTTGACCTTTCAACGGTAACACACGAGCTTGTGGATATGAACATTTATCAGCCTAACCTCTACAAAGAATGGTACTCACAGCTTGCAGAGTACGGCACATCACTTGCAAAAGCACCCACAACAACAGATTCTCCGACGGTTGCCGTTGTTGAGATGAATCCGAAGTGGGCTGACAAAGCGGCTAATACAGAAAAGATGATAAACTACATTGAGAAAGCTAAAGCCGAAGGTGTGAACATAATCACATTCCCTGAAATGGCACTTGCAGACTATGCAAGCACAAGCAATCCCGATTCCGAAATCTGGAAATCAATTGTTGAAAACGCAGAAACAACAGACGGTTACTATGCAAACCTTATTGCAAAAGCCGCCGCAGATAATAATATGTATGTAATCTACGGTACTGCCGAAGTTAATCCGGATGACGAACAGCATCCGTTCAACTCTGCCTTTGTCGCAACCCCGGAGGGCAAAACCCTCACCTATAGAAAAGTTCAGGTTGTTGAAGGCGACTGGGCAACATGGGGTGTTGAACCTCTCATCATCGATACACCTTGGGGCGGTATGGGCATAAGCATCTGTATGGACACATACGCTTATCCGGAGCTTGCAAGATACTATGCAGCCGCAGGTTGTAAGATTCTTGTAAATCCGACTGCATCAACAGGCTACGCAGGTTCAAACTTCATTTACAACAATGCAATTTCATCAATTGTTGCAAGAGATAATATAGCTTTACTAAGCTGTGACCTTGTTGATACAAGCGGTTATCAGGACAGTATGCTCTATCCAGGCAAATCAACAATTATTGAACCTAACGGTGTAAGCTCTGTATACCTCACAACCGAAACTATGACAAAGGAAAAGATGCTCACGGCAACACTTGACCTTTCAAACGCAGGCTTTGACCTCGAAAATTACAATCCGTCAGTTATGGCAAAGGCATTTGCGGCACTTGATAAGGGCAATGCAGTTTATGATTACAGCGGTCTTGTAACCGCATCGGAGTACACTTCCGAAACAGAGCCCGATACAACAGTTGCACCGACAACATCGGTTACGGCAACTGCCTCAAAAGATGCAACATCCGCTGCGTCTGCTGTAACAACTGCCCCCGCAACCTCCGACACAGCAACAAAATCCTCATCATCAGACAACGGTGCTGTTAAGACGGGACAGGCAACAGCAATTGCACTTCTCGCAGTCCTTGCCTGTGCAGGCGGACTTTCAATGTACGCATTAAAGAAGAAAAAAGAACTTTAATCAGAACATAGTTTTCTCCGACTGATAATTCTGTAAAAAACACCCCGTATATCGAAAATTTTCCGATATACGGGGTGTTGGTTTTATCAATCGCCTTTGAGAAAATCTTTGTAAAATTCCTCAAAACTGCCGTTTTTGTAGTCTGAATAATCCTTATTATCTCTGTTCACAATTGTGTCGGTAATAAGGTATGTATCAAAGCCGAGTTTTGCGCTGCACAAATCCTCGTCAACATCGTTGCCGATCATAATGCTGTCTTCGGGCTTGATATCCTGCTTTTTGCAGATTTCTTCAAAATATTTCAGATTCGGCTTGCAGCAGCCAAAGTTTTCGTATGTTGTAACAAGTTCAAAATCATCGGGAGAAACTCCTGCCCATTCAAGTCTGCGTTTTGTTGCAACAAACGGAAAAATCGGATTTGTTGCGGCAATAAGTCTGCCGCCGTTTTTCTTTATGAAATCAATGCTTTTCTTTGCATAAGGAGTAAAGCCTGTGGCGTCTTTCGGAACGATAAACTCGTTTTCATAATAATCGGTAAAGAGGTCATCAAACTTTTCAAGGTCGGCACCGCTGACTTTGCCCGCTGTTTCCCAGAAAACTTCACGGTTTGTACGGCTGTTATCGTTCTTTGTCATAGCGTCCGTGCCTGCCCACATCGCCTTTATAAGGGCGTCGGGTTCGATTTTTATAACAGGAGTGCAACGCTTGCAGAGCGATGAAAAATACAGCTTTACGAATTTTTCCATATCCATGGGAAGCAAAGTTCCGTCCAAATCAAAAAGATAATTTTTATACATTAACATACCGTTCCTTTCAATTTACGCACAAATATTATACAAAATTTCGATTTGGATTGCAAGGAAAAATTTTTCGGTATATACTATAGTCAGCAAAAAACGAGGTGATAAGATGAAAATAGTTTTAACTGACGCACAAACTGTTCTTGACGATATTGTAAATGCCGATGTGCTTAATCGGTTCGGTAAGGTTGAGTCGTTCGGTCTTTTGAAATATGAAGAGGTTGCGGAGAAAATTGCAGATGCAGATATCGTTGTGTGCAACAAAACTCTGCTTGATTCGCACACAATGCGACTTGCAAAAAATCTGAAATATATAGGACTTTTTGCAACAGGCTACAACAACATTGACCTTGACTACTGCACCAAAAACGGCATAACCGTCTGCAACGCAGGTTCATATTCTACAAATGCGGTTGCACAGCACACATTTGCACTCATTCTTGAACATTTCAATCACACTGCGGAATATAATCGGTTTGTTCAGGACGGCAAGTGGAAAAGAAGCAAAACTTTTTCACCGTTTGTATATCCGCTGAATGAACTTGCAGGCAAAACACTCGGCATTGTCGGACTCGGAAACATCGGAAAGGGTGTTGCAAAAATTGCAAGCGCTTTTGATATGAATGTAATCGCATCGAGCAGAACTCCGAAAAATATTGACGGAATCAAAGATGTTTCATTTGACGAACTTCTTGAAACAAGCGACATTGTAAGCGTTCATTGTCCGCTAAATCCACAGTCGGAAAATATGTTTGACAAAAATGCCTTTGCCAAAATGAAACAGGGTGCATTGTTCGTAAACACGGCAAGAGGCGGTGTTATGGTTGAAGAAGATTTGCTTGAGGCACTCGAAAGCGGTCACCTCGGCGGTGCGGCAATCGACACCCTCAAGGTTGAGCCTATGGTTGAGGACTGCATTCTTATGGGTGCAAAAAATTGCATCATCACCCCCCACATCGCATGGGCGCCCGTTGAAACCAGAGAACGCCTTATGGGCATAGTTTCGGACAACATCAAAAATTTTCTGAACGGAACTCCGACAAATAAAGTAAATTAACGGTGAGCCGACTTTTTATGTTCGTGAAGACAGCTTTAATTAAATGTAAAATTGAAAATTGAAAATGGAAAATTAATGTCGGGAAGACAGTTTGTAATGTCAAAAAACATATTATGTCCGAGCGTAACATTGCAACCGTTCGCACAATTCTGTAGGGGCGTTCATTGGACGCCCGTCAAGTAACGGCAGAAAATTTATGATGAAAATAAGCTGTATAAATGAGATACAGTTACCGAAATAATGCAGGGGCGAACCGTGTTTGCACGCAATGCGTGCAAATTTGAATACACAGTTTATGTTATATCAAAACATATTATATAAACATAAATATTCATCAAAGCGGGCGTCCAATGAACGCCCCTACCGGTTTGCAACATTTACAAAATTTGTTTTAACATACAAATTGTACGATTACTTGTGGGAGAACACGGTTCTCCCCTACAGATTATACACTGCTTTTATTGTATAAAAAGCTATGTGTATAAACATAAAAATTCATCAGTACAGGCGGATGATATCTGCCCAACAGAACGACAACCGCATATCAAAAAGCAAACAACCGCCCACCAAGAAAGTGAGCGGTTGTTTCTGTAGTATTAGGAAATTGGGATTAGATTACAATTACTGCTGTCTTTCGCAATAACTTGAAAGGCCTGTGTTAGGATCTGTGTATTTGAGCATATCATTGTCAGCGTCATATGTGTAGTTAAACTGCTGTTCGCCTACTGTCATAACGAGATCTGTACCCTCAAATGTGTAATTGCCCGAAACAGTCACACCGCTCATTTCGCCTGAGAATGTACCGTCATCTGCAAATGTGTATGTACATTTCAAAGTTTCGGGGTCAACACCGTTTGCTGTTGCGTAATCATCAATTGAAACGGCTGTACCTTCCGTACCTTCAAGTGCTGTTACAGTCCAAGTACCTACAACGCTTGCCGATGAATCGCCGTCCTTTGAATCAGCGGCGCTGTCATCTGCGCTGTTTGCATTGTCGTCAGCAGTCTGTGTTGCCGAACTTTCGTTTTTGCTTGACGAGTCACCGTCATTACCGCAACCTACAAGACCTACTGTACCTACCATACAAATTGCAAGCAATAAAGCTAACTTCTTGATTTTTTTCATAGTTGATTACCTCTTTCCGATATTTTTTACTTTCCGATTTTGATTTACGGAAACACCGCAATTTTCGTGTTTCGCTTTTATCACCTCAATGATAGCCAATTTAATGCAACATTTCAACAAGTTGGCACAAACATCAATCTTTTGGCAAAAACATATGACAATCGGATATAATATTTTTCAAATTTATGGTATAATCTAAGTGCAGTTAATCATTGCTCCGAATTAAATTATTTCAAAGGAGGCGATATCTTGAAAATTGCAGTTATTGACGACGAAAAGCCTCAGGCAGACATTCTCTACTCAATCTGCAACGCATATTTTGGCGGACACAAGCAAAATGTGCAGATTGATTGTTTTCCTGACGGAATAGCTTTTTTCAATTCATTCAAGGAAAACACCTACAAAATAGCCTTTGTAGATATTTTTATGGAGAAGATGAACGGCATTGCCGTGGCTGAAAAGCTTCGTGAAAAAGACCGTAATATTCTTATTGTATTTGTCACAACAAGCCCCGATTTTATGATGCAGGCATTTTCCGTTCACGCTTTTCATTACATAACAAAACCATACAAAGCTGAGCAGATTTACAAGGTACTTAATGATGCCTCGTCATATGTATCGGATAATTCAAAATACATTGAAGTTATGTGTGACCGTCGAAACACGCTGATTTCGCTTAAGGAAATTGTTTCTGTTGAATCCGATGCACATTATATCAACATAGGTGTTGTTTCGGGACTTAGATATCGCACACGAATGACCATTGCAGAGTTTCTCAAGCTTGCAGACAATGACACCCGTTTCATACCCGTAAACAGGGGAATCGTGCTGAATGCCGATTACATAAAGGACATTGAAGGCTCTGTATGTGTTACAGGCAACGGTGAAAGATTCCCGATTAAAATTCGTGAAAAAACTCGGATTGAACAGAGCATCCGTGAATATATGTTCAAAAAAATCAGAGAAAACCAGCGGAGGTGAATATGAACACACTCGTAAATTTTTTTCAGACATTGTTCAGCTTTGCCATAATAATACCGTTAAGTTTATTCTGCCTTTTACCGTTAAAAAATCAATTAAAATACCCGATTTCAAAGATAGTAACGCTCTTTTTGTGTTCATTTTTCATACTCGGTTCTCTCTCGTCAATTGTGATGACGGCTTTTGACATTCAGAATTTAAACTTTGTTCTCTTCCCCGACCTTGTAATATTTTTCTTCCTTATTAAAAGCGTTACAAAGGTCGGAACAGCACGCTGTTTGTTTGTTTTTATAAGTGTGTGTTGTTTGATTTCATTCTTTTCGCTGTATGCATATTTTATCAACTCATTTTTTCAGGAAGAAATCTCACGAGGAGTTAACACCTCATATAGCCTGATTCAAATGGGGCTTTCGGTTGCGGCAATGGGAGCGCTTGTTCCGTTTACAAAATACTATGCATGGATGATTGACAACATAAATATCGGCAAGGTGTGGTATTTGTTTTCAATTTTGCCCATTGCACTTATGGTGTCAAACATCTATATCATACCGATTTCCTACGCAAATATTCGTGTTGGAAAGGTTTATGCAAAAGGATTCATCATTACAATATTTGAGCTTACATTGTATCTTATAGTATTCATATTATTCTACATTTTCAGCAAGACTACTATTGAAAAAACAAAGCTTACAGAACGAAACAACATTCTTGAAATTCAGAAAAGTTACACAGAATCGTTGCAGTCGTACATAAAATACACCTCAAAAGCAAGGCATGATTTTAAACATTCAGTTCATGTTATGAGCCGACTTGCAGATGAAGGAAATCTTTCGGCGCTGAAAGACTACATTGCCCAGTATGAAAATTCGCTGACTGTAACAGCACCTGTGCGAATTTGCAAAAGTGACGCACTCAATGCTTTGTTCAATCACTATCGTCAACAGGCGATTGAGAACGATGTTGACATTAACTGGCGGATTGATTTGCCCGACAAATCAAGAATTCTTGATGTTGACCTCTGCAGTATTTTCGGCAACATACTCGAAAACGCAATTGACGGTTGCTGTACCGTAGAAGAAGGCAAAAGATATTTTAACCTGACTTCCGAAATAAAAGGCGACTGTTTGTACATTGTTTCAACAAACAACTACGGCAAGCCTTTGGAAATGGACGGCGAAACTTATTCGTCCACAAAGCATCAGGGCAAGGGCATCGGGCTTCACTCCATGAAGAGCATAACCGAAGTCTATGACGGAATTTTTGATGCAGGCAACAATAACGGTGAATTTTTCGTTGACATAATGCTTAAATATTAAACTTATTAAACTCAAAAAGGGTATGCATCCTCGCATACCCCTCTTTGTTATAAAAGTTCCAAACAAAAACACGCTCTGCAAAATGCAAAGCGTGTTTTGATTTTGTTTTGTTGTTATCAGTTGTTACCGACAACAAGTTTCTGGATTTCTGTGGCATCCACGACACTGATTTCACCGTCATGATTGTAATCTGCAAGTTCTCTCTGAACATCAGAAAGTGTTGAAATTGAAACAATGTACTTGCTGATTTCAGTTGCGTCAATAACATCAACATGACCGTCAAGGTTTACATCGCCGATCATATACGGAGTATCATTGTTGTTGTCATAGCTCGGCTGTGTAGTTACAGGAGCTGTTGTTGCCTGTACCGTAGTAGGCTGTACTGTTGCAGCAGGAACCGTTGTTGCAGGCTGTGTAGCCTTGGCTGTTGTTGGCTGAACAGTTGCCTTTGCAGTAGTCGGCTGAACTGTAGGTTTAGCTGTGGTAGGCTGTACAGTAGGTTTTGCTGTTGTTGGCTGTACCGTTGATGAAGAAACAAAAGCACAAAAATCAAGAGCAACCCAACCTGTCTTGCCGTTGTACGAGGTGTAACCCCATGTGTAACCGCCGGCTGTTGAAACCTTTGTTACATTAAGAGTAACATTGCCCGGAACAGATGTTACATATGAATAGCTTGTACCCGCACCGCTTCTCATGTTGAGATAATCGTCAACATCTGTTTTATATGTACCTGTTGTGTAAGTTACCTTTTTGGTTGTAGCCTGAGTAGTGCTTGTACTGCCGCTGAAATCGCCAAGGTAAATGTAGCCCTGAAAATTCCACCAGCTGTTACCGCCGGCATTCTTGTCGTCTGTGCTTGCATAGGAAAGGTAGAATCTCTTACCGCTCCATGCAGAGTTAGAAAATGTAATCTGACCGTTTTCAACCTTTTCTACAACAGCAACATGACCGCCGCCACCGTTATATGACCAGCAGGCAATTGCGCCGACCTTCGGGGTCTGGCCGTACTTATAGTAGCCGTTAGCCTTGTTGTAGCCGTACCACTGCTCGGCATTGTTCCATGAAAGCTTTGGCTCAGAGCCGAGAATCTCATAAGCTCTGCCGTAGGCATATGCTGTACAGTTCGGCATACCGTAACCGTACTTATAAAAAGCATTTAAATCACTGTAATAATATTTGTTACTTAAACTCGGGGCAGACAGTCTCGGTGAGAACGATGCCGCACTCGCAATCATCGACATTGAGAAAACCGACACAAACAGCATTACAGCCGTGAGAACTGCCGCAGAAACCTTTTTGCTAAAAACACTTTTTAAAACATTTCGCAAAGAAACACTCCTTTTTTTGAATTCAAAGTGATTGTTACCTATTTGTAACCACTTTATGTACATTCTATCACAAATTGCTCCAAATTCAAAGAGTAGAAATGCTGAAAATAGCCTTTATAATCTATTTTTTTAAGCCATTGTACACAATAATTTTTATTTTATGCATACTTTGCACAAAATTTAATCTACATTTTTTAAAAGATAATGTTTATTGTACAAGGATGATGTCTGAGTTTTAAGGTGTAAAGGATTAGATAAACTTAATCATCAGAAACGCTTACGGCGTTAGACTGCTTATATGTTTCATTTATCGTTTTTCTTTACTGTATTGATCGATGAAATCAGCATTCTCCTGATTGTGCCGCACTGATTTTGCAATGGCTTATATACGGTTTCGGATATATATCCTGTTTCAAAAAGAAGTTCCAGCCAATATTCAGTTTCAAAGCACTCTTTTTGTGCTATTTCCAACTTGGAGATAAAATCCTTTTTACCCTGCGCATATTGTGCTTCGTGAATATTTGCACCTATACTTGTTCCCGAACGCAAAAGTTGATTAGTTAAAACCGATTCTCTTGCATTTGCTTTGATATCACGACACATATATACAATCTGTTTTGCAAATTCTTTTGATTTATTCCGTAAAATACTTTCAGACACAATCATCACCCAAAATACAATATATCACAAAGCCGAATGTCTGTAAAGTTATCGGTGATATGCCTCGTTTAACTCGGCGTGATATAAATGTGTTATCACTCGCTTTCGCTCTCGGTGATATTATATTCGCTTTAAAACTGCCGCAGGCAATATCACTCGGTATGACCGAATATCACTGCACGGCAATATCACTCGCCGACAGGCGAATATAACTGAAAAACGCACTTGTTTACACAAGTGCGTTTTTCTTGGCGCGCCGGAAGAGACTCGAACTCCCGACCTTCTGATTCGTAGTCAGACACTCTATCCAGCTGAGCTACCGGCGCATATGCGGCCTTTCATCAGCCGCAAGTAGTATGATATCACAACTCGGTGCAAAAATCAAGTGTTTTTTGTATTTTTTCCGAAATTAATCTTTTGTATCAAAAAAAGTGAAGAATGCTCTGTATGCCATATAAACATCTGTCTTGGAAACAATTTCAAACGGAGCATGCATTGAGAGCACAGGAACGCCGAGGTCAACAACATCGACATTCATATTGGCAACATACTTTGCGATTGTTCCGCCGCCGCCGCCGTCAACCTTGCCGAGCTCACCGACCTGCCAGAGAATATCGTTGTTCTCAAGCATAGCTCTGATTTTTCCCATATATTCGGCAGACGCATCTGATGTGTCATACTTTCCGCCGTGACCTGTGTATTTTGAAATAATTACACCGTTGTTAATGTATGAGCAGTTGTTAGCCTCATATGCAGACGCATAAGTCGGATCAAATGCGGCATTTACATCGGCAGAAAGACAGGTGCTTTTTGAAAGAACACGGTAGCCGTCAACACCGTCCTGCTTTGCAAGGTCATAGATGAAGAAGCGGAGGAAGTCGCTCTGCATACCTGTGTTGCCGTCACTGCCTGTTTCTTCTTTGTCTGTAAGATATGTGATACAAGTTTGCTCGGGCATTTCAACATCAAGCGCCGCCATAACAGCCGGATAAGCACAAACCTTATCATCGTGACCGTAACCGCCGATCATGCTTCTGTCAAAACCGATATCTCTTGACTTGAAAGACGGGATAAGGCAGAGCTCAGCCGAAAGGAAATCACCCTCGCAGATACCATACTTCTCATTGAGAATAGCCATTACATTGAGCTTTACAAGGTCCTTTTCCTCGCTGTCTGCATCATACGGACGAGAGCCAAGGATAACATTGAGGTTTTCACCCTCAATTGCCTTTGCCATAGGCTTTGCAGCCTGCTCCCTTGCAAGGTGCGGAAGAAGGTCTGTAATGCAGAAACAGCTTTCGTTCTCATCATCGCCCCAGCAGATGTCAACTCTTGTACCGTCAAGCTTTACAACTGAACCGTGAAGTGAAAGCGGAATTGTTGTCCACTGATATTTTTTAAGACCGCCGTAGTAATGAGTCTTAAAGAATGCAAGGTTGTTTGCCTCAAAAAGGGGATTCGGTTTGAGGTCAACTCTCGGGGAATCAATATGAGCGATTGCAAGCTTTGCACCGTTCTTAACACCGTTTTTACCGATTACGGCAAGAGCAACAGCCTTGTCACGGTTTACATAATAAAGCTTGTCGCCCGCCTTGTATTCCTTGTCCTGCTCATACTCTGCAAAACCTGCTTTTTTTGCAAGCTCAACAGTATAGCGAACAGCCTCACGCTCAACGGGTGAGTTATCAAGAAACTTTTTGTAACCATCGCAAAAGCTGTCTGCCTTTTTAATTTCTTCCTCCGAAAGAGCCTTAACGCCCTTCGGTTCGGTCATCATAATTTTTTCCTTTAATAAAGTTGTCTTTGACTTTTCTTCAGCCATAATAACCGTCCTTTCTGTGCCGTAAAACACGACAAAACCATTTTATTTTGAAATCCGCCGCCAAAGGCATCGGAACATCTCTGCACTTAATTAGATTGTGAATAATAAAGTTTTATATACATTTCCTTGGCACTTTCAACCTTGTCAACATAATTCTCTGTTTCGGGATACGGAATGGAATCAAGATTTTTTCCGTCCGAACTGTAATTAGTATCGTTGAGCCAGTCGCTTACAACAAAGCCGGCATTATATGCGGCAATTGCCGAGCGTTCCGTGCCGTAATAATCGTAAAAATATTTTAAAAGATAACTTCCGTAATCAATACAGATTTCGGGGTCAAACAGGTCATCCTCGGTGTACTGTCCCGCACAACCTCTTTGCTCCTGCAGCCACTCAAAGGACGATGGCATCATCTGCATAACACCCTTTGCTCCGACGCCCGATTCGGCTTTCGGATCAAAGCCGCTTTCCGTGTGGATTACGGCATATATCAACGCAGGATCAAGGTCATAATCCTTGGCGGCTTTTTCAACATATGTGCTGTAGGTGCGTGGATAATTCATCTCATCAAGCTTTTTCTTTGTGTCCTCGTAAAAGACCGAAACAAACACAAATACTGCCGCCGCAAGAATTGCAAGCACAATTATCCATGCCAAAATCGCCTTTCCTGCACTTTTTTTCTTTTTATATCGCCTTGATTGGGGCATCCTATCACCTCATCAGGTTGTTAATAGCCTCTGCCGCCTTTTGTGTGGCAAGCTCGACTTGCTCTATAGAAAAATTGTTTTCAATGACAATGTCGCTGTGACTTCTGAAAAATTCCTCGTCAAGCTGTGCAGACATTCTTAGCTCTGCACGGGAAATGTCAATGTTATCTCTTTTGCAGATTCGCTCAAGCCTTATTTCCTTTTTTGCGGTAACGCTTACAATAAGGTCGCAAAACACATCGGCACCGCTTTCAAAAAGCTGAGGAGCGTCATAAATCACAACGCTTTTGCCGTCTGTCTGAGCCTGTTTCGCCATCTGCATAAATTCATATGTAACAAACGGATGAACAATTGAATTGAGCAAATGTGTGTTTTCTTTGCTTGAAAATGCCCTTTTGGCAAGCAACGGTCTGTCAATGTTGCCGTCGGAAAGGATAATATCCTGACCGAAAACACCCGAAACAGCCTTTAAGCATACGGAATCGGGAGTGTAAAGATTTTTTACAATCTCGTCAGCATTTATAACGCACATTCCGTTTTTGGCAAAATATGCCGAAACCGTGCTTTTTCCCGCACCGCTCTGTCCCGTAAGACCGACAATTTTAATTCTGTTCAAGGTCAATCACCTCAAAGCCTGCCGCTCTTATAAGTCGGTTGTAAACAGCCATTCCGACGCCGTTCGTTTTTGGCAGTCTTGAATATACAACCTTAACGCTGTCGTCCTCATCAATTCTGCGAAGCTCGTCAAAAAGCGTGTGAGCCTGTCTTGTATAGTCGTTTCGTTTTCCGAGAGAGAAAACGGGAGTTTTCAAAAGCGGAATATCTTCGTCACAACAGAGCGCCGCAACTCCTTCAGCCGCCTTTTTGTTTACATAATCAATATATTGCTCATCGTTGCAATTAAGAAGTATTACTCTCGCCCTTGGCGCATAGTGCTTGTACTTCATACCGGGGCTTGCAACCTTTACATTGTCTGCAAGTTTGTGCAAAACCGCATCATCAACTTCAACCTTGCCGAGAACGCTTTCAAGCATTTCAACCGTAATTCCGCCCGGGCGAAGCACCCTCGGAACATCTCCTGCAAGTGTGATTACCGTGCTTTCAAGGCCTACCTCACTTGCACCGCCGTCAAGAACAGCGTCGATTTTGCCGTCCATATCATTCATAACATGCTGTGCGGTTGTCGGACTGGGTGAGCCCGAAATATTTGCCGAAGGTGCGGCAAGAACCGTACCCGATTCACGGATAATCGCCTGTGCGGTTTTGTGGCTCGGAAAACGGATTGCAACCGTGTCAAGTCCTGCCGAAACTTCATTCGGAATAACATCCGACTTCTTCATAATCATTGTGAGCGGTCCCGGCCAGAACGCATCGGCAAGTTTTTTTGCCGTGTCGGGGATCTTCGTCACAAGGTTAAGTCTTTCAATATCGGAAAAATCGCAGATGTGGACAATCAGCGGATTGTCCCCGGGTCTGCCCTTTGCTTTAAAAATCTTCTTTACGGCCTCGGGGTTGAGTGCGTCAGCCGCAAGTCCGTAAACTGTTTCGGTCGGGATTCCTACAACACCGCCGTTTTTAAGCAACTCTGCGGCGGTTTTTATATCTTCCTCTGTATTTTTTAACAACAATGTTTTCACAATTATCACCGGATTATTTTTCCATACTTTCTTTGAGCTTTTCGGCTCTGTCAGCGGCAACAAGTGCGTCAATCACTTCGTCAAGGCTGCCGTTGAGAATTTCTTCAAGCTTGTAGAGAGTAAGACCGATTCTGTGGTCGGTTACTCTGCCCTGCGGATAGTTATATGTGCGGATTCGCTCACTGCGGTCGCCCGTACCTACCTGCATTTTTCTGTTTTCGGCAATTTCACTCGCCTGTTTGTCCTGTTTTTCCTTGAGAAGTCGGCTTTTGAGAACTTTAAGAGCCTTGTCCTTGTTCTTGTACTGACTTCTCTCATCCTGACACTCAACTACCATACCTGTGGGCAAGTGAGTGATTCGGATTGCGGAACTCGTTTTGTTGATATGCTGACCACCTGCACCGCTTGAACGGAAGGTGTCAATTTTGAGGTCATTCGGATCAATTTCAAGCTCAACATCTTCTGCCTCGGGCAAAACCGCAACGGTTGTTGTCGATGTGTGAACTCTGCCCTGACTTTCGGTTTCGGGTACTCGCTGAACACGGTGAACACCGCTTTCGTACTTAAAGCGTGAGTATGCACCCTCGCCCTCAATCATAAAGGAAATTTCCTTGTAACCGCCGATTTCGGTTTCATTGGCATTGATAATCTCGATTTTGAAGCCCTTTTTTTCGGCATACATCGAGTACATTCTGAACAGAACCGCACTGAACAGAGCCGATTCCTCACCGCCTGCACCGCCACGGATTTCAACAATAACATTTCGTTCATCGTTCGGATCCTTCGGCAAAAGCAGAATTTTCAAATCTTCCGCAAGATTTTTGATATTATCCTTAGCCTCATCAAGCTCGATCTGAGCAAGCTCTTTAAGCTCTTTGTCGCCTGTTTCCTCAAGAATTTCAAGGCTGTCTTTTTCGGTCTGAACAGCCTCTTTGTATTTACGGTAGGTCAAAACGATTTCCTCAATCGACTTGATTTCCTTCATAATTTTCTGATATTCCTCGGGATTGCCCGCTACTGACGGCTGGTAGAGCCTTTCGGAAAGCTCGGAGTACCTTTTGTCAAATATTTCGATTTTTTCAAACATATATATCTTACTCCGTCAAAATTTTTTTAATATTTTTTTCAATCTTTGCACGGGGCGCCATAACCTCTCTGCCGCATTTTTCGCATTTTATCTTAAAATCCATTCCCACACGCAGAATTTCAAAGGTTTTGCAACCGCATGGGTGCTGTTTTTTCATCTCAACTCTGTCGCCAACGCTGATATCCACAAAAATCACCCTTCTGCAAATTTTTTACATTTTTCACATTTTGAATTTCTATGATTATTTACATCACTTTAGAGATGCAAATAATCTGCACTTAGATTATACAACAGAGATTTAAAAATATCAACCAATGCCGATAATTGTGAGAAGTCCCGTGTATTCAAGCGAAAGGGCAACAGGAATTGAAATCAGCAGAGAAAATGCACTCTGTTTTACATCCTTGAACAAAATTCCGATGCTTGCAAGCCAAAGTATAAATTCGGGGAAGTACAGAATTCTGAAATCGGCAAAGTTGAGATTAAATGCAAAGCAACAGAATATTGCTATGAGTACGGAAGAAATTCCGATTGCAAGCGCACCCCGTCCCCTTGCATACCAAATCAGAAATGCCAAAAACGGCGATACAACAGCAAGAATCAGCCACCTCATAAGGTACGGAATATCGGGATAAAAGCCTGCAAAAACACTTGTCCACACATAGTACCCTATTAACATTCCCACAAAAAACGCAAAAACATTAATTCCTGCTTTTAAGGGTGATTTGCTGAATACGGCAAGGCACACGGCAATAAAAATCCACGGTGCCGTTCTGCCCAAAAAGTTTGACAAATCAAGCCAATTGAGAAAGCTCGGCAGTCTGTTCAAATCAAGAAACTTTGCGACAATTCCCATGCCACCGCCAAAAAGCAGAGCAAAGAATGTTGTCATAATTTGTTTTGGTACGGACATTTTGCCCGATACCTTTCGGGTTTTATTCAAAATTTTTAACATAAAATCCTCGTTTCATCTACATCAAAAGGACTTCTCAAAAAAGAAGTCCTCTTTAATCTTAATTATTCCGCACTGTTTTGCTCACCGAAAACCTTTAAAATTTCGTCCTTGTGAGCCATAATCGCATCGTAGCCCTCCTGAATGGTTTCGTCAACGCTGTCCATTGAGAAAAGCTGTGTGTTTTCGTTCTTGATATCAATTGCAAGGTCAGCCATTTTCTTTGACTCTCTTGTGCCGTCAATTGAATAAACATCAAGCGCACGCCAAATAACCTTAATAAGACCGCCGAGACCTGCGTCGGGATTGTAGGTCATAATATCAAAGCCGATTGCAAGAACCTTGCCGACGCCCATATCACGCAGAATTTTTACGGGCAAATTGTCCTTTGAACCGCCGTCAATAAAGTTATACTTGTCATAAGGGCAGGTTGTGTAAATTGCAGGGAACGACATACTTGCACGAACAGCAGTTTCAAGCGGAGCGCCTGTTATGTAGTGAATATGCTCGTTTTCAAGATTTTCTTCCTTGGTTGTAAAAATACATTCATCGGTTGTAAGCGTGTCAACCGTACAGATTGAAAGGTTAATCGGAAGATTGTCAAAGCCTGTTATTCCTTTTTCATTCATAATGTCACGGATAACATCTTCAATCAGTTCACCCGACTTGATGCCGTCTTTCTGAATCTTTTTATTTAGAATAAGCTGTGCAAGAGATTTGAAAATAAGGCCGTTGTCGATTTCGGCAAGAGTTTTCCAATGCTTTTTTGCAACTCTTTTCATTTCATCGGAATCACAACCCATTGCAACGATTGCCGCCATTGCCGCACCCGAGCTTGTACCCGAAACATACTGCGGATGGATTCCGAGTTCATAAAGAGCCTGAACAGCACCGATGTGAGCAATACCTTGAAGTCCGCCGCCCGAAAATGCTACACCGATAGAATTTTTGCGATCGATTTTATCCGAACTCATTTTAAACACCTCTGTTAATAAAAACGATAAACATTGCAATACGACTCGGTTTCAACAAAATAGTCGTACCAGTTGTAGAAATCTTCAAAGCTGTAATCAGCCTGAATAAGCTCATAATTCTTAAATTTTGTGTTTTCCGTTATGTATTTAAGCACATCATCTTTGTCTGCAAGGCGGGAAACATAAACCGTTACCTCGTCAAGTGACGCAAGCTTTTTGTCCGTTTTGAGTTTTTCCATGCTGTCGGTTTCCTGCTTATTTGTGTCGCCGTTAAACATAAATGCCTCGGCAAGCGAAGAAACCTTTCCGTTGGTGATAACTCCTCGTTTTTCGGCAAATTCTTCAAGCTCATCACCGAGAGTCGGAGAGAACTTTGAACTCTGAACAATCATTGTGCTGTCGTAGTTCATAAACTTGTCAATACACTTGTTCCATTCAAGCATTGCAGTTCCGACAAAAATGCAGTTGTCTGTCTTTGGCTCATAGAGATTTGTTTTGCCGTATGTGTAATAGGGCTTAACCGTAACAAACGCTGTGACTGACGCAAGCAAAATGCATATAGGCACGGCAAGGCGTATCTTCTGATTTTTGAAAAGTGTGAAAATTCTGATGAACGAGAATGCAAAAAGCATCGCAATCAGCGGAAGTGACGCCATAACATAGCGGTCGCTGTTAAACGGTGAAACAAGTGAAATGCCGATGAAATAGCAAACTGCCGGAACTACGGCAAACATCGCCTTTTTAGGAATTTTTACCTTTTTCACAAAACGGAAATAAATTCCGAAGCCGATAACTGCGGCTGTACAAAGTCCGAGCAGCCAAACCTGATTGATGAACATATCCTTTGCAAGAATCTGAACATAGGTGCAAAGCTTGTAGAAAACATATGTTACAACCGTAATCATATCAAGCGCCGACATATCAAGCGAACTGAGTCCACGGTTGCCGCCGAGTACATTCGAGATTATGTACGGATAAATGCAGAGTGCAAGTCCTGCACCGACAACAGCCGCAATAATGTACTTAATAAGGTCTTTACCGCACTTTTCCTTGATTTTGAACACAAGGAAAACAAGTCCCGTAAGTCCTGCAAAGAGGATGAAATAATACTGGGTAAGCACACCGCAAAGCACGGTAAATGCAAGCAGAATGCTGTCCTTTATGCCGACGGTGTTCTTTTTTTCATAGAGCTTTATGCTCATATAAACAAACGCAAGCACCCAGAAGGTAAGCGTTGCGTACATTCTGAGATAAATTGTCGTGGTAATACACGCAATACTCAGAGCATATGCCCCCACACCGATCAAGGCGTAAAGATTGTTGCCAGTGAATTTCCGTCCGATTTTATAAAGCATAATCAAAATGCCTGCCATGGCAAGCACATTTATTGAATAGGCAAGCCATTTTGAGAACACGCCCGGAAAGAACGAACAGACCGTGTGAACAAGTGCGTAATAGAGAGGCGGATGCGACGCATCTATAATCTGATTTTCATATACCTGAGCATAGTCGAATCTGTCATCGGGCGACACGGCAAGATACTCGTTGAAATCCTCGGGACTGTTCCAACCTCCGTCAACATTAAGCTGTTTTGAGGAATTTGCAAGGTTATAGGTCAGTAGCTCGTCCTCGTGAAAGCCCTGTTTTGAAAACATATAAACCGTGCTTATGACAAGGCTCACCACAATAATAACCGCAAGAATTATTCTTGCCTTTTTGTTGTCGATTTTCATATAAAATTCTCCGTAATAATCAAAATTAAAATCAGCCGACAATTTTGTGCCGTTCAAACGGCAATTTTCGGCATTCCGCATTTAGATGATTATACCACAAATACGGTCACAATAACAATAGACTTTACAAAAATTTTGTATGTAATGCGTTTTCGGGCAAACAAAAATGCCGACAGAAAAATCCGTCGGCACAAATGATTTGTAATATTTTGATTATTTTTTAGCTGTTGTTTTCTTTTCGGCAGGCTTTTCAGCTTTTACGGTTTTGCTTTCAGCCTTTACGGCAGTTTCGGTTTTCTCGACTTTTTCAGTCTTAACTGCTTTTTCTGTTTTTTCAGCTTTTTTCTCAACCTCAGCAGGAGCAGGAGTTTCCTCCTTAACTGCTTTTACTGCCTTTTTAACGGGCTTTTCGGGAGCGGGTTCGGCTTTCTTTTCAACCTTTTCAGCGGTTGCTTCAACCTTTACTTTTTCTGCCTTAGCTTCCTTTTTCGGAGCAGCCTTTGCCGATTTCTTTGCCTTTTCGGCTTTAAGCTTTGCAAGAGCGGCGTCCTTCTTTGCCGTAGTCTTTTTCTTTACGGGAAGAGCCAGCTTCTTTTTAAGCTTGAAATACATAACAGCAAGCGGCGGAACTGTGATTTCCATTGAATAGTTGAGCTCGTGGTCTTTCTTCTTTTTAGCCTTGAGCTCGCCCTCGTTTCTGATTCCGCAGCCGCCGAATTCTTCAGCCTCGGAGTTGAACACTTCTTCATAAATACCGTATTCGGGCACACCAACAACATAGTTATCGTGCTGAACAGGCTGGAAGTTACATACGCAGATGATTTCACTGCCGTCATAAGCAATTCTGCGGAACGAAATGATGCTGTTCTTGTAGTCATCAAGTGCAATCCACTGGAAACCGTCCCAATCATAGTCGTTCTCATGCATGGCAGGAACATCACGATAGAACTTGTTTGCCTCGGCAAAGAAAAGGTTAAGCTGACGGTGCTTTTCAAATGAAAGAAGGTCCCATTCAAGCTCCTCGTTCGCATTCCACTCGTCAAACTGACCGATTTCACTGCCCATGAACATAAGCTTCTTACCCGGGTGAGCCATCATATACGCTATGAAACCTCTCACACCGCTGAACTTCATGTCATAGTCGCCGGGCATTTTATTGATGAGAGAACCCTTGCCGTAAACAACTTCATCATGAGAAATCGGGAGCATAAAGTTCTCGGAAAAAGCATAAACCATGCTGAATGTAAGGGTGTCGTGGTGATAATTTCTCCACAACGGATCAAGTGAGATGTACGAAAGCATATCGTTCATCCAACCCATATTCCACTTGTAGTCAAAGCCGAGTCCCATATCCTTAATCGGATAGCGTGTAACATTCGGCCATGCCGTACTTTCTTCGGCAATCATCATAGCCTCGGGGTGGAACATATGTACAACCGTGTTGAGCTTCTGCAGGAAATCAACGGCAACAAGGTTTTCTCTTCCGCCGTATGCGTTTGCAATCCACTCGCCGTCTTTTCTGTTGTAGTCAAGATAAAGCATTGATGCAACGGCGTCAACACGGATACCGTCAACATGATACTTATCAAGCCAGAACATTGCAGATGAAAGGAGGAAGCTTGTTACCTCATATCTGCCGTAATTGAAGATATATGTACCCCATTCCTTGTGTTCACCGATACGGGGATCTTCATATTCATAACAGCCTGTACCGTCAAATCTGCCAAGACCGTGTGCGTCCTTCGGGAAGTGGGCAGGAACCCAGTCAAGGATAACGCCGATGCCCTCTTCATGGCATCTGTCCACAAAATACATAAGGTCTTTCGGCTCACCGTAACGGGATGTTGCGGCAAAGTAGCCTGTAACCTGATATCCCCAGCTGCCGTCAAACGGATATTCTGTAAGAGGCATAAACTCAATGTGAGTGTAGCCCATATTCTTAACATAAGGAATAAGCTCATCAGCAAGCTTGCGATAGCTGAAAACATTGCCGTCCTCATACTTACGCCAAGAACCTGCGTTTACCTCGTAAACATTGACAGGCATACTCTTGTGCGGATGCTCTTTTTTGTAATCATACCACTTTTCATCATGCCACTCGTAGCCGTCAATCTCGTAAACACGGGATGCGTTGTCGGGACGAGTCTGGCAATGAAAAGCATAAGGATCGGTTTTGAGCCTTCTCTCATGCCACGGAGTTTCAACACAATATTTATAGCAGGCAAACTCGGGAATTCCCTCAATAAACAACTCCCAGACGCCGCCGTCCGAGATTTTGTACATAAAGTTTGCGTCATTGTTCCAGTCGTTAAAATCACCGACCACCGAAACGGACAATGCGTTCGGTGCCCATACTCTGAAAACAACGCCCTGACGGCCGTCCCAGTTCACAAAGTGTGAGCCTAAAAATTCATAAGCACGAACAGATTCGCCTTGTAAAAACTGATCAAGCGGCGCTCTTTCGTCATTGATTTTAAAAGCCATAGTAACCCTCTTTTCTGCGATTGTAGGCAGTTCTTCAATAATACAAGTATAGTATAATATATTTTCAACAAATATACAAGTGGTAAAAACGATTTTTATGTAAATAATTTTGTCGGTTTGTCTGAAATATTGTCAGTTGCTGTGAAAATCGTTCCAAAAAATAGTCAGGGAATGCGTGTTTCATCCGTAATTTTTATTTTTGACACACTTATCATATACTGTTATAATATACAATAACGAAAGCATAAACAAGCGACAATTACGCTACTTTCGTTGGAAAACCGACTAATTTTAAAATCAGGTGATTATCTTTGGACATAAGAGTTATGAAAAGCAAGAAAAGTATTTTTGACGCATTTGTAAGTCTGCGTTCAAAAAAAGAACTGCGCAAAATTACCGTTAAGGAGCTTTGTGAAAAAGCACTCATCAATAAATCGACCTTCTACACATATTATGAGGATATGTTCGACCTTTCGGACAAAATTGAAAGCGAGGTAGTTGACGGCATTGTAAGTACCATAAGCAATCCGCAGATGATGATTGACGAGCCCGTAAAATTTTATCGCAATCTTCTGGGTGCAATGACCGAAAACAAGGCACTGACAAACACGGTTTTTTCCGGTTCACAACATCCCAATCTTATAGTAAAGCTTTCAAAATCATTGAAAAATATGATTTTCAAGAACTGCCCGGAATATATTAACGATAAGAAATTCTGCACACTTCTTGACTACGCAATCTACGGCGGATACTATGCCTTTGTTGAAAATCAGGAGAACACAAACGATTATTCGGATGAACTTATTGAATCGGTTTCAGTGATTTCCGAGCATATGACAAAACTCATAAAAGCAAGCATTCCAAACCTTAAGAGCAATAATACATAAAAAGACTTTTTGCATATTTTTCAAACTGTATTATTCATTAATTTGTGCAAAGTGCGATTTTTGTCGAACTTTTGCCGAACTTCAAAATATTTATTTAAAATCGCTGTCGATTGTGATAGAATATATTCGGTTTTATAAGAGAGAAAGGAGAGTCGGTCAGACTGCCGTTTAGGAGGCGTTTGAAGTCTGTCCGAAAAAGAAGTTATGGAAATTAACACACTTGATATTCTGAAGAATCTTGCCATAATTCTTGTTGCGGCAAAGCTTCTCGGTATTGTTGCCAGAAAGCTCGGCGCACCGCAGGTTGTGGGTGAGATTATTGCAGGTCTTATCGTAGGACCTTGTATGCTTAATTTTGTTTCGTATGACGGGTTCATCTCAGGTATGGCTGAAATCGGCGTTATTTTGCTGATGTTCTCGGCAGGTCTGGGAACGGATCTTAAAGAGCTTATCAAAACAGGACCTGTTGCCTTGCTTGTTGCGTTTGCCGGTGTAATCGTTTCGGTTGCAGGCGGTGCGGCTGTTTACCTTGGATTCGGCTTTGGTGAAGGCGACCTTGCGATGCTTGAGGCTGTATTTATGGGAACAATCCTTGCGGCAACCTCGGTTAGTATTACTGTTCAGGCTCTTAAAGAGATGGGACACCTGAAAGGAAGGGTTGCAACAACAATTCTTTCAGCCGCAATTATAGACGATGTTATCGGCATCGTACTTCTCACCGTTGTAATCGGTTTCAAAAGCCCCGATGTTCAGCCTGCGTCCGTTTGCATCAACATTGTACTTTTCTTTGTTCTTGCATTTATACTCGGCTTTGCACTTTATTTTCTCTTCAAGTGGCTCGACAAACTCTGGCCGCACTCAAGAAGAATTCCGATTTTCGGTCTTGTTCTCTGCTTTGCATGTGCATATTGTGCGGAAGAATTTTTCGGAATTGCAGACATCACAGGCGCATATGTTGCAGGTATTATCCTCTGTAACATCAAGGATTCACAGTACATCGAAAGAAAGATGGATGTCAGCTCGTACATGATTTTCGGACCTGTATTCTTTGCAAGTATCGGACTTCAGACAAGCTTTAACGATTTCAACCTTTCAATGCTCTGGTTCTCAATTGCACTCGTTGCAGTTGCACTTTTGACAAAGGTTATCGGCTGCGGCGGTACGGCAAAGCTTTGCAAATTCAATATGCCCGACTCGCTCAAAATCGGCGTAGGTATGATGAACCGTGGTGAGGTCGGTCTTATCGTTGCCAAGAAGGGACTTGACACAGGTCTTATGGCACCGCAGTTTTTTGCTCCTATTATTATTCTCATCATTGTTTCATCGCTTGCAACACCTATTCTTCTCAAGGTAGTTTACAAGAAATGGCCGGGTAAAGAAAATGAGGAGGCAGACAACCGTTCGGAAAAGCTTGCCGAAAACGAAAAGTATCTTACTCAGGAAGTTGTCGGTGCAACCTACAACATCACAGAAGATAATTTCAAAGATAAAAGCAAAGACGAATAATTTAATACAATAACCTAAAAGGACAAATGACAGTCATCAAGTCATTTGTCCTTATTTTTATATCTGTAAATTGTCAATCGTTATCGTAAAAATCTTCTGCACAGGGCAAAAAAGCCTTGTCAAATTCACTTTTCGGCAAAAGCCACAGCTTGATGTACATTGCAATCGGTGATGCAGGAGGCAGAACTGTTATATTAAGCCTGTCAAATTTCAGTTTGCTTTCGTAATAAAAGCCCTTGCACGCACCCGTCAAAAATACGGGAATATTCATTGCTTTTGCTTTTTGACAAAAGTCGTTCAAAGCCTTACCGTCTGTATTCAGCGTACCCGAATGGAATCCCTCAAGTAAAACGGCTTTTACATTTTCCGTAATTTCAGGATACTGCATACCGACCGTTGCGGAAATTTTCAGCACATTGCTGTTATCCGAAAGTCGGACGCTTTCATCAAAAGCAAACTCGCCTTTTGAAGCCTTGTAACGGATGTTCTTCACAAAAATTCCGTTCTGAATTTTACCGTAGCTCTCGTCAAAAATACTGTGCAGTTCGTCGCTGTATGCCGAATGTGCAAGCAGTCTTGACGCTCTGTGAATTGTCACGGGCAAATCAGCATTTTTATACGAAACAAAAACACCGTTTCCGCTGCCCGATTTTATAAAGTCAATCGCACCGACGAAATTTTCAAAGCCGTTTGAACGGCTGTCATCAAGCGGATAATTTGCCGAAACAAGCACAATCGGCACATTTAAGCCGTCAAAAATATAAGCAAGAAACGCAGATGTATATTGCAGGGTGTCCGTTCCGTAAGTTACAACAATGCCGTCATAGCTGTTCAAATCATAGCTTTGCAGACAATCGGCAAGCCTGTTCATGTGACCGCCCTCAAGATTTTCGCTGAGGACGGTATAAGGCTCAGCCGTGTCAAAATCAACATCGCCGTACCTGTCAAGATACATCTGCGTGAGCATATATTTCTGCTCATTGTCGGGCGAAAGCACCTCGCCTTTACGCACACAGCCGATTGTACCGCCCGTAAAGACAACAAGAATTTTCATATACTCACCTCTTTCATATTCTGCCCTTAAAGGTTATAAATAAACTATTTATTTTCCTTGCCCGTGATTTTTTCGATTGTGATTTCATAAACGCCTGTCATACTGCCCGATTTCTCTATGCACCTTTTTCCGCTTTCGATAAATTCGGGAGCATATTTTTCAACAATCAGTTCAAGACCTCTGTTCTTGTTTTTAACTGATTTTGCAATCGTACCGAACACAACCGCACTTTCGTATTTTGAAGTCAGTTTTGCACCGTCAATTCTGTTGTTTTGAACCGTGCAAAACGAAACCTTGTTGCTGTATTCAACATTTTTCAGTTTCAAGCCCGAATTCGGAGCGCAATGGAAATAAATTTTGTTGCCCTCAACGGCAAAATTTACAGGTACACCGTAGGGATAGCCGTCCTCCCCGATTGTTGACAAAATGCCGTATTCACCGTTTTTAAGGATTTCATAGGCTCTTTCTTCGGTAGTTTCCCTGTCTTTTCTACGCATCTTTTCGTTCATTATTCAACTCCGATATCGTTCATAACCATGCCCGTAATCATCTTCGGATAGAAATATGTTGACTTCTGCGGCATCTTTTCACCGGCGGCGGCAACATCACGGATTTCGGTTACTCTTGTCGGATTAAGCACAAACGAGCATTGGAACTTGCCGTTGTCAACGCCCTCAACAGCCTCTGAGAAAAATTTGGTGTATGTAAGGTTAATCTGATTTGCCATATTTTCCTTATCAATGCCGAAAATTCTTTCAAGCACAAGTGAATGGAGAACGGTAACATCAAGCTGTCTTGACGGTTCGCTCAATTCGGGAAGAAGCTTGTCCATAATGTCAAGATTTTTCAGCACAAGCCTGTACCATTTTCCGTTTCCGACATAGAATCCGAATGCCTTTTTGCCCTCGTCATAGAGCTTTGCAAGCTCGCTTTCCATATTGTCCGTACCGTTCATTTCGGTAACATCAAAATATTCCCTGCAACCGTCAAGAACTTTTTCAACATTAAAGTCCGGCAAATCACGCACAAGGCGGTGTGTCGGGAATACAACAAGTCCCGGATGCTCCATGTCAACAAGGTAAATCATCTGATAATCACAAGGATCGCCAACCTTTGAAAGACCGTTTTCACGGCAGTAGTTTCGATAGTTTAAAGCGGTTTCATAGCGGTGGTGACCGTCTGCAATATAGAGCTTTCTGTCGGCAAAATCTGCACAAAGCTTTGCGATTACATTTTCATCCGTAACAATCCAAAGTCTGTGAGTAACACCCTCACCGTCAGTAAATTCAAGCTTTGGCGTGTCCTTTGACTCATTGTCAATTGTTGCAAGAGTTGTATGCTTGCTGTCCATATAAAGGGCATAAATTTGACTGAAATTGCAGTTTGTTGCCTTCATAAGATTAAGTCTGTCCTCTTTAGCCTTTGAAAGAGTGAACTCGTGCGGAAGAATGATTCCCTTTTCAAACTCTTCAAGATGAACACGGGCGATGATACCCTTGATGCTCTTGCGTTCACCGTAAGCCGTAAATTCTTCCTCATAAACATAGATTGCAGGCTTGTCCTCGCTCACAAGAACACCCCTGTTCCGCCACATATCAAGGATTTCTCTTGCTGTCTGATACGGGTTTTCTCCCTCTTTCGGAAGCTCAAGCCGAATGATATTATACTCGTTTTCACTGATATAACCGAGTCTTTGTTCCTCGCTTATGATGTCATAAGGCGGACAGCAAAGTTGAGAAATTTCGCCTGCTTTTTCCGTGTTGTAACGCATTCCTCTGAACGCTTTTATTTCTGCCATATTAAAAACCTCCAAATTGTTTTTCGGTCAAGTGTATCTTCACCGTCCGTATAAGGCAATTATAACACAAGCAGTTGATTTGAACAAGTGAAAAGTAAGTTTATTTAAATTTACTGTGCAAAACCACAATGAATATTACGGCATAAAAATCATTGACAATCAAAGGAAAGTTTGATATAATATTTTTTGCGTAAGCTGATTACGATATTTGACATTGCATAAACTATTTGTCAAATGAAAACAGAATACGCGCCAATAGCTCAGTTGGTTAGAGCTACCGGCTCATAACCGGTCGGTCCGGGGTTCGAGTCCCTGTTGGCGCACCAAAGAAAAACCGCATTAGAAGGCCATTTTCAAGCTTTTTAGTGCGGTTATTTTTTATGCTTTATGCCTTTAAATACATCAAAATACAAGCAAAAACAGAGAAAATGCATTGCAAATGCATTGCAGAAAATAACTTCTAAATTTTAGCATTATCTGAGATTTTATGTTTTTGAAATCTTACATACAGTCAGTAATTGTTATAATTAAATTACTTTTTTAAAATAGCAAAAACCTCTTGCCTTGATATATGCCAAAAATCTTAGGCACACATCAAAGCAAGAGGTTTATATGATTATGAATGTCTTAAATAATGATATAAAAATTACTTCATTACAAATGTTTGCAATAACACACATATTATAAAAGTAATAACTAATATTAAGTTATACCAAAATACATATGGATACTTATGTATCAATATCTTTAATGTCATTTTGCAATCATCACAATTCTGACAATCTTTATACTTACAGTTAACCGCCAAACTTCGCTGGGATATTCTTGATACAGCGAACATTAAAAGGAATATACTATCAAATAAAATTATGCCAATTATCGATAAGAAAGCAATTTCTTTAAAGAAAGAAACATCTTTAAGATTAGAAAAACTTTGAGCCAACAATTGAAAATCTATGGAAAACCCCACCACTAAACCAGCAAAAATGCCAAGTATAGTTATAACTTCAGCATGAATATTATTGACTTTCTTGTCAATTTCGTCCATTTCATTACGTTTACTTACTACCGCTTTATTTGTCTCATTCATTTCCTTGTGTATCTTATCACTTAAATATTTTATCTTATTCATACGTGATAATCTTAGGAGTTCCAAACTAATGTGATCTGACAATTTAGAAATCTTTTTTGTAACATTTGAAGACGAGTCAATACCAGCTGAATACTCTAAAACATTTTGTATACTACCCTCGAGCATATCACTTACATCGCATCCCAAAGATTCAAGGTATGTTGAAATTTCATAATAAGAATGTCTATAATTTTCATCTGCATAGACTTCTGAGAAATTATGATATATTTCTTCTTTGTACTCAGCACTTGAGCTTTCTTCAAATGGCCTTTCTACTAATTTTTCAAATATTTCTTCCAACTGCATGGTTATGCCTCTTCTTTGATTTTTAGAGGATTATTATTCGAAAAATATTCACTTATAATATCCAATTTTATAACTTCATTTTGACGAGTATTTTTCCATGGATCCTCTTTATGTGTCATTTCAACCAATTCAAAAGCAGACTTATTCTTACAATTATTTAACACCTTTAGTACAATGTCGTTAATTGCATTTTTTCTCTTAAAAAATCCATCTCTTCTATCATAATCTTTTAAAACAATATCTTCACCACGGAATTGATTGTACTCAAAATACACCTCTTCAACTACCGGGCCATACTGCCAATTATGAATTTCCGCATCAAATGCTGGTTCATGAGTTTCTTTAATAGCATAACCTTGAATATAATACAAAATTTTCTGTAACTTTAAATTAGAAATTCTAATATTGTTATTATTGCAATAAGAAATAATACCAATTGCTAATTCCTTTACATCCATTTTTTCTACCTCTAAATATCCAAAACTGCATACATTTAAATAATTGTATCGTTCATTATAACATTTATCTCTATCATTTTTCAATATTTTAATTAACATTTTTGTAATTTCATCACCTTATACACTTTTTAATTTTTTGTTTTATCCAATTTCACTAATTATTTTATGCATAACCAATAGAAAATACTCCCTATATAATATTATATCAAACATTTGTTCGATAGTCAAATATAAAAACTCCCCTCACCCACTTTTTACGGCGGATGAGGGGAATATTTTTTGCAATTATGTGTTCGGTTTAAAACTTATTTTATTTTTGCGGTATAGTCGAGGGCAATCCAGCCTGCGCCGCTTTTGAGTTTGCCCCACTTTTTAGCGCCTGTGCCTGTTTTTTCGGCAACAATCGTATATGCTCCGCCCTTGGGGATTGAGCCGCACACGGCATAGTTTGTGCCTGCGCCTTTGCGGATGTTCGCCCCTACTAAACATCGGTAACTTACTGACATCTATATAAATTTGTTTTACATAAATTCTGTGCCTTTACTTGCGTGTGTCCGATTAACTCCGCTATATTTTCTGTTTTTCAATTTTTAACTTAATTTGAATCAATGTCCGTTCTCCGTAATTCTGATTGCAACGGCGGTGACATCGTCCTCACGGTCGGCTTTACGGTGCTTTACCGCCTCGTCAACAACAGCCTTTGCAAGATCCTGGGTACTGCCCTCATTCCATGTGCGAATAAGCTTTTCGAGCCATTTGTCATCGCCCGTAATTACACCGTCTGATACCATAACAATCATATCCCCCGTTGTCAGATTTACCGTGTCGGTTGAAAATTTTATACCGTTTAGAATTCCTGCAGGGAGCGACGGCATTTCACGAACCGTTACCCTGCCGTTTTTCTTTACAAATGTTACGGGTGCGCCTGCTTTTTTGAAGGTGGTTTTGCCGGTGTAGAGGTCAACACTTGTGACATCAACCGTTGAAAGCGATTCGTCCTCACTTTTCACCATGAGGGCGGAGTTCACAATCTGCAAACAGCTGTCGGCTGAAAGTCCCGCCCTTAGCAGTCTTGTCATAACAGACGCCGCCATATTGCCGTCAACGGCAGCTCTGCCGCCCGTACCCATACCGTCACACACGAGCGCATATGTTTTGCCGAAACCGTCATTGAAATAATTTATGCAGTCACCGCAGAGCTTACCGTTGTCGGCGGTGTGCTGGTCGCTTCCGATTTCAACATCAAACACGGGCATTTCGCACATTGCAATACGGATTCTGTTGCCCTCACGGCTGATTGTCGGAAGGTCAAATCTTCTTCCGCAACAGCGTGAAATCTCACGCATAACCTCGCCCTTAGAAAGCTTTTCGGACTTATTCGAGAGCGTAAGTTCCACGCTCATTCTTCCGCCGTTTGACACAAGGCAGATGCACTCCTCAACAATTGCACCGAGGCTTGTGAGGGCGCTGATTATGCGTTGTGCAGATTCGTTATCGCACCGCATTGTGTTGCGAAATTCATCAGCCAAATCGTGGAGAATATCGCCGATTCCGGAAAACTGCCCTGCAACAACACTCCGCACATCGGTAATCCTCTGTTGTGCCTCAAGCGCCGACTGATATTCACGGTAGTTTGCGTTCATTGAACGGGCAATTTCGCCTTTTTTACAGCAGTTTTTTACAAAAGATTTTTCAACATCTCTTTCGCCTATTGTGCCGTTCGATTCAAGATACTCTTCAAGCCTTGCGAAATCGTCACGGGTAACACCGCCCTTGTGTTCATAGCAGTACATTTTCAGTCCGCAGGTTTCGCAGACTTCATTTCTTGTACCCTCACAAACAGCGTCAAATGTGGGCGAATAGAGCTTTTTCATCTTTTCAGAAACTTTTGAGACATCGTTTTTCACATTGCCGACTGCCTTTGAGGCAAAGTCGAGTCGCATAACAATATTTTTTCGCAGAGCCTCTCCGAGCGATGTATTTTTGTCGCTTGAAAACACGGGCGAAATCACATTGCCGACCTCTTTCGGAAGAACCATAAACACCGCACTTGCGGCAAGGCTTTCAACAAGCACACCCGACGGTGTTCCGAACTGCGAACCGAACGCAAGGCACATCACACCGTTTGAGATTACAAAGGCAATCGCACAACCCAATTTTCCGAGCTGTGAAAAAAGCCCCGCCATAAGTCCTCCGAATGCAAAACCTCCGCAGATGTAGCCGTTCTCCCTTGACGCAATGCTGAAAATCGCCCCTGTTGAAATTCCGCTGATTGCACCGCCCGTAACCGAGCCGTAGCGTGAACAGAGCAAAATGACGAGCATTGCAATAATTCTGCCGAACGAGATATTCTGCCACGCAATACTGCCGAAAGCCAGAATCAGGATACACCCCGACATAACTACGCTTGCGGTTTCCTGTTGCGAAAAAACTTCAAAACTTCTGTTGTCGCCTGCAAGGTGCAGTGCCGTGCTGATAAAATATGCCGCCGCACCTGCAATTACCGCCTCGGTTACGCAATCGGCAAAGGTTGTCAGCGTGCTTGTACTTACGAAAAGCAACGAAACACCCGTTGCAAAAATCGGAACAAATGCCACAAGCGGAGCAAAAACCTTGCTTTTTGTAACCTTGTCAAGATCACCGAGCAGCCACCGCAGACCGCCTATTGCCGCCACAACGGCAAGGTAGCGAAAGCTGTCCGAGGGTTTGAGCAGGACATAGCCGAATGCCGTGCCTAAGAGTGATGACAAAAGATACTTTCTAGGAACTGCCGCCGCAAATGACGCCCCGAACGGTGCAAGGCTTCCGAGAACCGCTCCCCGTGACACCAAAATTCCGCAGAGTAGACAACCTGCGTTTGTAAGCATTTTCCGCATAAAATCGCCCTGAACAGCGTCCTGTCTGCGAGCCAAAGTAGTTTTTGCTTCCATAAAAATCAACATCCCTTTAATGATTTACTTCTTTTTGTATTTTTATTATAGGATATTATGGGTAACAGTTTTGTCTTTTTGTGAATGAGAATTTTTATATTCTTTTGTAGAAACAAAGCTTTGAAAAAACTTAATAAAGTAATTACGCAAAAGATTGTTCAACATTAAAAAAAGCCGTTGTTAAAATTCTGATTTTGCATTATAATGGAGTAAACCAAAGTGAAAGGACAAACAAAATGATTATAATGTCAGTTGACCTCGGAAAAGCACGCACAGGCATTGCCGTATGCGACAAAACCGAGTTTTTAGCGTCGCCATATACGGTTATTTTTGAAAAGTCACCGAAACAGTTGCTTGAAAAGGTGTCAAATACAGCCAAAGAAACAAAAGCCGAGCTTATTGTTGTGGGACTTCCGAAAAATATGGACGGCAGTGAGGGCGAAAGCGCACAGAATGCCAGAGCGTTTGCCGAAAATCTGAGCAATGAAACAGGCATTGAATGCGTTATGCAGGATGAGCGTGGAACAACAATTACGGCTCACAATTTTCTCAACACCACAAATACAAGAGGAAAAAAGCGTAAAAATGTCGTTGACGAGGTTGCCGCCACAATAATTCTTCAGGATTATCTTGACAAAAGAAAATCGGGCTTAAACAAATAAAATCATAAAAGATTTACCTTCCGATGATTTTGGAGGGTTATTTAATGTACATTTTGAGAATTTTGTTGATTATTGTAATTATTTATGGTAAAATTTCTTCGGAGATTTAATCTCTGATTTTACTTGAGAGAGGGATTCTATGTTTTGTCCTAATTGCGGAAATCAATGTCCTGACGGCACAAAATTCTGTCAGTCATGCGGTACACCGCTCACAAACAATCAACAGCAAAACACTCAGCCTGATTTTAACAATCAGCAGGCTAATTATCAACAACCTAATCAGCAATATCAACAGCCAAATTACAACCAATATCGGCAACCGAATCAGTATCGGCAACCGATGTACAATCAATCGTATCAGCAGTACCCACAGTATCCCGATAAATTTAACGGGCATCAGATGGGTTGGTACAAATTTCTGATTTACTTTGCACTTTTTGCAGGTGCGTTTTTTAATGCATGCTATGCTATTTTGTACATGACAGGCAGTATTTACGAAACCGAGCAAATTGATCCGCTTACCGTATATTCACTTTTTCCGGGTGTAAAAGCGGTTGACATCGTGTATGGCATATTGCTTCTTGTACTTGCCGTTTTTATGATTGTAACCCGTTTTCAGCTTTCAGGATTGAAAAAGAACGGTCCGAAAATGGTTGTTGCACTTTACGGTCTTAATATTGCCATTGCAATTATTTATGCCGTTTTAATTTCATGCACAACAGATTACATGGCATTCGATGCGTCAACAGTCAGTCAGTGCGTTTTACCGATTGTTATGGCAATTGTCAACAAGGTTTATTTTGACAGAAGAAAAGATATTTTCGTGAATTAAATTATATTGGAAATTTTATAATCTAAAATTCAAGCACGCCGCAGTTTCAAGTGAGCAAACTGCGGCGTGCTTTTAAGTTAAATGCTTTAGTACTTTTAAGTACTATAAAATCATTGTATCACCCATTTATGATAAAGTCAATAGTACCGATAGATACTATACAGGGTGATAATATGTATTTTAAAAGACTGCGTGATTTGCGAGAAGATCATGATATGAAACAAAGTGAAGTTGCCGAATATTTAGGAATTCAGCAGACGGTCTATTCACGCTACGAAAGAGGATTTCAGTCAATTCCCGTTGAGCATTTAATTAAACTGGCTGATTTGTACAAAGTTTCCACAGATTACATTCTCGGCAGAAAATAGTTACAAATTAAAAATTAAAGTCGGGCAGCAGATTTTCAATGTAAAATTTCTGTTTCCCGACTTTTTTATTTGTGATACGGCGTGCCGCCGTTCCCTGTTCGTGTAAACAGTATATTATTGAAAAAACATATTATGCCAGAGCGAAAGTTTTTTAAAATTGAAAGTTGAAAATGGAAAATTGAAAATTGCGGTCGGGCAGACAGTTTGCAAACAAAAAAATACACGGTATGTACCATTTGGCACATACCGTGGTTTTTTATACATTATATGTTTTCAGTTAAATCAGAAGTCCATAATTTCATCGTCTTCAAGAGCAACGATAACATCGTCTGTATCGTCATTCTCAACGATTTCTGCCTCAGAATTACTCTCAAGCTGAACATCTGCATATCTCTGCATACCTGTACCTGCAGGGATAATCTTACCGAGGATAACATTCTCTTTAAGACCGACGAGCGGATCAACCTTACCCTTGATAGCGGCATCTGTAAGAACTCTTGTTGTTTCCTGGAATGATGCGGCTGAAAGGAAGCTGTCTGTTGCAAGAGCGGCCTTTGTGATACCGAGGAGGAGCTGAGTGAATGTTGCCTCACGAAGACCTTCTTCGCCGTTGGCAATACGCTTTTTAATCTGCTCATTCTCGTAAAGAACTTCGTTCTTGTCATAGGTCTGACCTGACATAAAGCCTGTGTCGCCTGCGTCCTCAACCTTAACCTTACGCATCATCTGACGAACGATAACCTCAATGTGCTTATCGTTGATTTCAACACCCTGTAAACGGTAGGTACTCTGTACTTCCGAAATAAGGTAGTTCATGACTGCCTCGGGTCCGAGAATATCGAGTATATCGTGCGGATTAACAGCACCATCGGTAATCTTGTCACCCTTTTTGATGTGGTCGCCGTCAAATACCTTTACACGGAAACCGAAAGGAATGAGGTAAGCTCTTTCTTCGCCTGTTTCCTTGTTAAAGATAACAGCGTGCTTTGCGTTTTTGATTTCTTCAAAACGAACATCACCGTCGATTTCACTGATGATTGCAAGGCTCTTTGGTTTACGAGCCTCGAAAAGCTCTTCAACTCTCGGAAGACCCTGTGTGATATCTTCGGCAGATGCAACACCGCCGGTATGGAATGTTCTCATTGTAAGCTGTGTACCCGGCTCACCGATTGACTGAGCGGCAATAATACCGACAGCCTCACCGACAGTAACAGGCTGACGGTTGGCAAGGTTAGAACCGTAGCACTTACGGCAAGCGCCGTGTTTTGCACGACATTCAAGTACCGAACGAATCTTGATGTGGTCAACACCCGAATTAACGATGATGTCAGCCTCTTTGTCGCCCATCATAACATCCTTTGAAACAAGAACATTACCGTTAGAATCGCAGAAGTCATCAAGGAGATATCTTCCGATAAGACGCTCGTGGAGTCCCTCGATAACATTCGATTCGCCTGCTTTGATGTCAAAGATTTCAAGACCTTCTGTAGTACCGCAGTCCTCTTCACGGATAATAACTTCCTGTGATACATCAACAAGACGGCGGGTAAGGTAACCTGAGTCGGCTGTACGAAGAGCTGTATCGGCAAGACCTTTACGAGCACCACGAGATGAAATAAAGTACTCCAAGATGTTAAGGCCTTCACGGTAGTTAGCTCTGATAGGAATTTCGATTGTTTTACCTGATGTATTGGCGATAAGACCACGCATACCTGCAAGCTGTCTGATCTGGCTCATACTACCACGGGCACCTGAATCAGCCATCATGAAGATCGGGTTGTAGCGGTCAAGGTTTTTCTGGAGGGCGTCGGTTACATCGTTAGTAGCCTTTTCCCAGATACGAAGAACTTCTTCGTAACGCTCCTCGTTTGAACGAAGACCCATCATAAACTCATCACGAATAACATCAACTTCCTTCTCTGCCTCGGCAATAATCGCCTTCTTCTGAGGAGGAATAACTGCGTCACAAACGGCAACGGTAATAGCACCCTTTGTAGAATACTTATAGCCCTGTGCCTTAATGTGGTCAAGAACAACGCTTGTTGTTACGGGACCGTGAATTTTGATACATTTATCAATAATCTTCTTAAGACCCGATTTACCAACGAGAAAGTCAACCTCAAACTTGAATCTGTTTTCGGGGATACTTCTGTCGATAAAGCCGAGATCCTGAGGAATAGGATTGTTAAAGATAATCTTACCGATTGTTGTATCTACAATACCGGATTCGATTTTTCCGTCAATTTCAAGCTCACGGCGAACCTTGATTTTTGAGTGAAGCTCGATGACGCCTGTCTGATAAGCCATCATAACTTCATCAACATCACGGAATACCTTTCCTTCGCCTCTCTCACCGTCCTTATCAAGTGTAAGGTAGTAAGAACCGAGGATCATATCCTGTGTAGGAACTGTAACAGGCTGACCGTCAGAAGGCTTGAGAAGGTTGCCTGCTGCGAGCATAAGGAATCTTGCTTCTGCCTGTGCCTCTGCCGAAAGAGGTACATGGACAGCCATCTGGTCGCCGTCAAAGTCAGCGTTGTATGCTGTACAAGCGAGCGGATGAAGTTTAAGAGCACGACCTTCAACAAGAACAGGCTCAAATGCCTGAATACCAAGACGGTGAAGTGTTGGAGCACGGTTGAGGAGAACGGGGTGTCCCTTGATTACAACTTCAAGTGCGTCCCAAACATTGTCCTTTGCACGCTCAACAGCTTTTCTTGCTGATTTGATATTCTGCTCTGCTTTAGTTTCAACAAGGCGTTTCATAACAAACGGCTTGAAGAGTTCAAGTGCCATTTCCTTAGGAAGACCGCACTGATACATTTTGAGTTCAGGTCCTACAACGATAACCGAACGGCCTGAGTAGTCAACACGCTTACCGAGAAGGTTCTGACGGAAACGACCCTGCTTACCTTTAAGCATATCCGAAAGTGACTTGAGGGCACGGTTGTTAGGTCCTGTAACGGGTCTGCCTCGTCTGCCGTTGTCGATGAGTGCGTCAACGGATTCCTGAAGCATTCTTTTCTCGTTGCGGATGATGATTTCAGGTGCGTTAAGCTCAAGGAGCTTTTTAAGTCTGTTGTTACGGTTGATAACTCGGCGATAGAGGTCGTTAAGGTCACTTGTTGCAAAACGACCGCCGTCAAGCTGAACCATAGGACGGATATCCGGCGGAATTACCGGAACAACATCGAGAATCATCCACTCGGGACGGTTGCCAGACATTCTGAAGCTTTCAACAACATCAAGTCTTTTAAGGAGTCTAACTCTCTTCTGACCCGATGCAGTTTCGAGTTCTTCTTTAAGTGAAGCGGAAAGAGCATCAAGGTCAATCTCGGCAAGGAGCTTTTTGATTGCCTCGGCACCCATACCTGCTTCAAAGTCATTTTCATACTTCTCACGCATATCATTGTACTCACCCTCGGTAAGACACTGATACTTTGCAAGGTCACGGCAGTCGCCGGGATCCGTTACGATGTACTGTGAGAAATAGAGTACATTCTCCAAAAGCTTGGGAGAAATATCAAGCATAAGGGCAATTCTTGAAGGAATTCCCTTGAAATACCAAATGTGCGACACGGGAGCGGCAAGCTCAATGTGTCCCATACGCTCTCTTCTGACCTTTGAACGAGTTACTTCAACACCGCAACGGTCACAGATTTTACCCTTAAAACGGATTCTCTTGTATTTACCGCAGTGACATTCCCAGTCCTTTGTCGGTCCGAAAATGCGTTCGCAGAACAAGCCGTCTCTTTCAGGCTTGAGAGTACGATAGTTAATTGTCTCGGGCTTTTTAACTTCGCCGTAAGACCATTCTCTCATCTGCTCAGGAGAAGCAAGTCCGATTTTAATTGAGTCAAAAACATTATTATCTATCATTGCATTTCCTCCTTACATATCGTCACTGCCAAAGTCATCGCTGAAATCATCCGATGTGTAGCTGTCCTCTTCAACATCGGCAAGTGAATCGTCAAACATATTGCCTTCTTCGCCGCCCTCGTCAAGAGTGTAGCCGTCCATTGATGTCATTACATGGTCTTCTTCAAATTCCGGATTTGTTGCATCAACAATATCCTCGTCCTCATCAAACTTCTGCTTAATGTCAATTTCTTCACCGTCAGAGTTAAGAACACGAACATCAAGTGAAAGTGACTGGAGTTCCTTAATAAGAACTCTGAATGACTCAGGAATACCCGGAGCAGGAATATTCTGACCTTTAACGATAGCCTCGTAGGTCTTAACACGGCCGACAACATCGTCCGACTTAACTGTAAGAATTTCCTGAAGTGTATAAGCAGCGCCGTAAGCCTCAAGTGCCCAAACTTCCATCTCACCGAAACGCTGACCGCCGAACTGGGCTTTACCGCCGAGTGGCTGCTGTGTAACGAGAGAGTAAGGACCTGTGCTTCTTGCGTGGATTTTTTCATCAACGAGGTGATGGAGCTTGAGGTAGTACATATAACCTACTGTTACAGGGTTATCGAAACGCTCGCCTGTACGACCGTCAACAAGCCATGTCTTACCGTCCTCGCTGTAACCTGCGTCTTTAAGACACTGGAAAATGTCCTGCTCATGAGCGCCGTCAAATACAGGAGTCATAATCTTCCAGCCAAGTGCCTTTGCGGCATAACCGAGGTGAACCTCAAGAACCTGACCGATGTTCATACGAGAAGGTACGCCCAACGGGTTAAGTACGATGTCAAGCGGAGTACCGTCAGGAAGGAACGGCATATCTTCCATTGGGAGAATTCTTGAAATAACACCCTTGTTACCGTGACGACCTGCCATCTTATCGCCTACGCTGATTTTTCTCTTGAGTGCAAGGTAAACTCTTACAACCTTGTTTACACCGGGCTGGAGTTCGTTTCTGCTGTCTGCACGGGTAAACACCTTAACATCAACAACAGTACCGCATTCACCGTGAGGCACACGAAGAGATGTATCTCTGACTTCTCTTGCCTTTTCACCGAAGATTGCACGAAGGAGTCTTTCCTCGGCTGTAAGCTCTGTTTCACCCTTTGGAGTTACTTTACCGACAAGGATATCGCCTGCTTTAACCTCAGAACCGATCTGAATGATACCGTCCTCGTCAAGATACTTGAGAACATCTTCACCTACATTCGGGATATCTCTTGTAATCTCTTCGGGTCCGAGCTTTGTATCTCTTGCCTCTGTGTCATATTCTTCAATGTGAATTGATGTATAAACATCATCACGAACGATTTTTTCGTTGATAAGAACAGCATCCTCGTAGTTGTAACCTTCCCATGTCATAAAGCCGATGAGAGCGTTCTTACCGAGAGCAACTTCACCGTTTTCGGTAGCGGGACCGTCTGCGAGAACTTCACCCTTCTTAACTCTCTGTCCTCTTGACACGATAGGACGCTGGTTGATACATGTACCCTGGTTAGAGCGGAGGAACTTGATAACCTCAAAGTCCTGAACTCTGCCCGAGTCATACTGTACACGAATGTTACGGGCGTCAACGCTCATAACGATACCGTCTTCCTCAGCGAGGATACAAACGCCTGAGTCTGTACCTGCCTTGTACTCCATACCTGTACCGACGATAGGAGCTTCACTGCGGAGAAGCGGAACTGCCTGACGCTGCATGTTCGCACCCATGAGAGCACGGTTTGCGTCATCGTTTTCAAGGAACGGAATCATAGCCGTAGCAACAGATACAACCATCTTAGGAGATACATCCATGAAGTCGAATCTTTCGGGAGAATACTCTACGAATTCGTCACGGTAACGACCTACGACTCTTGAATGAACAAATCTGCCGTTTTCATCAAGCGGTTCGTTAGCCTGTGCAACAGCGTAGTTATCCTCAACATCGGCTGTCATATAAACAACCTCGTCGGTTACAACGCCTGTTTCCTTGTCAATTTTACGATAAGGAGCTTCGATAAAGCCGTACTTGTTGATACGGGCAAATGAAGCAAGATATGAGATAAGACCGATGTTAGGACCTTCAGGAGTTTCAATAGGACACATTCGGCCATAGTGTGTGTAGTGTACGTCACGAACCTCAAATCCTGCACGATCTCTTGAAAGACCGCCCGGACCGAGGGCTGAAAGACGACGCTTGTGGGTAAGCTCTGCAAGTGGGTTACCCTGATCCATGAACTGTGAAAGCGGTGAAGAACCGAAGAATTCTTTAATTGCCGCTGTTACGGGACGGATATTGATGAGTGAGTTAGGTGAAAGCGACTCCATATCCTGTGACTGGGTTGTCATTCTCTCTCTTACAACTCTTTCAAGACGGGAGAAACCGATTCTGAACTGGTTCTGAAGAAGTTCGCCTACGCAGCGGATTCTTCTGTTGCCGAGGTGGTCGATATCATCTGTATTACCGACACCGTGAGCAACACAGTTGAGGTAGTTGATTGTTGCAAAGATATCATCAACCGTGATGTGGTTAGGAACAAGCTCATCTGCACGGCTTCTGAGCATTTCCTTGAGGTCATCCTCATTCTCACAGGAATCAAGAATTTCGCAAAGAACATCAAAACGAACATTTTCCTTGATATCACACTCTGCTTCTGCGTCAAAATCAACATAGCAAGCGATGTCAACCATACCGTTTGAAATAACCTTAACGATTGTTTCATCGGCAGCCTTTACATAGGCAATCTTAACACCTGCGTTTTCGATTTCAAAAGCCTTTTCCTTTGTGATTTTTTCATCACGAAGAGCCATAACCTCGCCTGTGCGTGGGTTGGCAATCGGCTCTGCAAGAACCTGACCTTCAAGACGGTTTGCAATACCGAGCTTTTTGTTGTATTTATATCTGCCTACTCTTGACATATCATAACGACCGGGGTCAAAGAACAGGTTGTTTATGTGTGTCTGCGCACTGTCAACTGTCGGAGGCTCAGACGGACGGAGCTTTTTGTAAACCTCGATAAGACCTTCTTCAACATTTGAAGCGGCATCCTTTTCGATAGTAGCTCTCATTCTTTCATCGTCACCGAAATAGTCGAGAATTTCGGCATCCGTGCCGAGACCGAGTGCTCTGATAAATGATGTAACGGGAAGCTTACGGTTCTTATCAATACGAACATAAAAAACATCGTTTACATCGGTTTCATACTCAAGCCATGCACCACGATTCGGGATAACTGTTGTTGAATACAGTTCCTTACCGGTTTTATCGTGATCCATTTTATAGTAAACGCCCGGGCTTCTTACAAGCTGTGAAACGATAACACGCTCAGCACCGTTGATAACGAATGTGCCGCTTGCGGTCATCAGCGGGAAATCGCCCATAAATACATTGCTCTCTTTGATTTCACCCGTTGACTTGTTCAAAAGTCTTGCGGTTACTCTGAGAGCAGCTGAATATGTTGCATCACGAACCTTACACTCAATTACGCTGTAGTTCGGGTGATCAACATCAAGTGTGTAGTCGATAAAATCGAGAACAAGGTTGTCCTGATAATCGGTAATGCCCGAAACATCTTTAAATACTTCTTTAAGACCTTCGTCAAGCAACCATTTGTATGACGCTTTCTGAATGTCGATAAGATTAGGCATATCAATTACTTCATCGATTTTACCAAAACTCATTCTTTCGGTGTTGCCAAGCTTTACGGGTTTGACATTAACCATAGGCGTATCACTCCTTAAAAAATCTATGAAACGGGGCAAGCGGTACTGAAAATCTGCTCATAAAAAGCTCTTGACACAAAAGGATTTTTGTGATAATATCCCCTTGTCGGATAAAGTTTTTTGCGGATTTTCCCGACCTCTTCGGTACATATCCCCATTATGGTACATTTTATTATTCTATATTGAAATAATCAATAAGTCAAGAGAATTTTCGGATTTTTTTCGGATTTTACTGACTTTTTTATATTTTTACAGGTTTTATTTCCCGAAAAGAATTATTTTTCTTTTCGGGCTATTTTTTACATCTCAATGCAACGCCCGACACGGTGTATGATTTTAAGCAGTTGTGACTGATATTATACGCCCGCACGGTGAATCACCGTCCCCGGTTCGTGAAGACAGTATGATATTGAAAAAACATATTATGCCAGAGCGTAAAATTGTAATTGTTCGCCGCTACAGTATTACAATCGCTTTGTGGTATTTATAAAGTTTGTTTTTAAATATAATTTCTACTATTAGCTATTAGCAACTGGAATCTGAGTAAAAAATTACGGCATAACCGAAACTTAATCGGTTACGCCGTTTTTGTGTTTATATACCTGAATATCTTTATTTGAGTTTTGACTTTAGATAGTTTTCAAAAGCTTCTTTGATAATTGAATGTTTTTCGTCTTCATCTGCATCACTGTTCCAATCTGTTCCATCTGTTGCATTTCTTACCATATATGAAGTGCTCCACTCCTTAATATCGTGGTCATATATATCATAAGTTATTTTCTCCATTGTACCATCGTCAATATTAAGATAATAACCGCATCCATAATAACCTCCGATTGGGTAATTGATGTAAAATGCCATTTGTTCTCCGTTGGCAAAATTATAAAAGCTGATTTTGTCGATTGAAAATGTTTTTGCGCTCTCATCCTTTGTAACATCCCAATTTTCAATATTATCATAAACAAGTTCAATATATTTAGCATCAGCGTCTGTAATCACGACGGAGTTTTCTGTATTTTCTGCTTTTCCGCAGGCAGAGGTAAGTAAAATAATAGACATAGCTGTTATTAAAATTATAAGTTTTTTCATTTTGGTTTTACCTCTCCACATCCGCATGTTCCGACATAATTCTGATTTATCTTTCCGCATTTTGGGCATTGCCATTCACCTGTTTGCGGCTTGGTAAAGGTTATTACTTTTGGCGAACTGCAATTCAAACAATATTTAACACTATCTGCATTTAAGCGTCCACATTTAGGGCATTCCCATTGATTAGATGGAAAAAGACATTCTTTGTTATCAATATTATTTGATCGCGAATTTATATTGTTTAAGTACATATCATATGCTTTGTTTGCCGATGAGTTTACTTTTTGAATTGCACATGCAAAAATTACGGCAATTATTTCGAGAAATGCAGCAATCATCATGCCTGTGATATTTTCATCACGGTGATGATCTATATAAGATGATACATTCATTATAAAGACAATTGTTGCAGCAATTTCTAAAATAATGAATAGAACTACATACACCATTCGTTCAGGGTGTTTTGTATGATAGTCATCCATAAATTCTTCTTTACTTTTAATTCGCTCAGTCTTTCTCTCTGTATGCTGTACATTAAAATTCAGATTTGCATTTCGGTTAGAAAAATTATCCGATACAGAATTTCCTATTTGTGCACCGCAGTGCTGGCAAAACACACTTCCCTCATCAATTTGTTTTCCACATTTTTGACAATACATAATTCTCTCCTCAATCCATAATATATTATTTGTTGCTTTAATTTGTTTTTCAACAATGTTCAATTAACGATTACAATAAGATTATATACTATAGTATAGGCATTGTCAACACTATAGTGCATATTTTATGCTTTTTATTACATTGTGTGCAAAATAAATGTGTATTAGTATAATTAAAAAGTACCCTAAAGAGCAGGATGAAGCATATGGAACGCACCGAACTTAACAAAAAGATAGGACAAAACATTCGGAAATATCGTTTAAAAATTGATATCAGCCAAGAAAATCTTGCTATGTCGGCAGGTCTTTATCCTGCATATCTCGGCAGACTTGAACGAGGTGAAAAGTGTCCCACAATAGACACACTTTATAAAATATCCTGTGCGCTCGGTATAACAATCAATGAGCTTATTTGTTTTGATTCCAAAATCAACTCATCGCCAACTAATAATCAGGCAAAAATGCGAATTGAAGAAGCGTTAAAACAAATTCCTGACACACAACAATTGCGAATTGCAGAAATTGTTGAAAATATCGCAGTCATAATAAAAGAAGAAAAAAATCAGTAGTAGCGGCAGTCAGTGACCACCGCTGCAGTATTACAATCGCTTTGTCGAATTTATAAAGTTTGCTTTTAAATATAATTTCTACCGTTACTAACGGGAGAACACGGTTCTCCCCTACATTTAAACAACAGCTTTTACACAAACAAAAACAGTCGGGAAGACATTGCTTTGCATTTTGCAAACTGTCTTCCCGACATTCATTTTCAATTTTCAATTTTTAATTTTTAATTACTTGCCTTCCCCATATCATCATATCTGTCCAGAAACGAAACTTTATTATCGCCTTGTTTATATGAAATAATCGTATCGAGGTTGACATTTTCAACGCTGTGGAAAATGTTGCTTTCAATCTGGGGATTGATTTTCTTCAGATTTGCTATAAGCTGTTTTATTTCCTGTCGTTTTGAGCCTGTGTTGCTGTTCGGGGAACAGGTTGTGCAGGTGTCCGTAAAACGGCACGCACATTGAATGAAATTCAGCTTGTTGTAATCTCGCCAATGCTTGATTTCAGCCTCACGAACGAGGTAGAGAGGGCGGATAAGTTCCATTCCCTCATAGTTTGTGCTGTGTAGCTTAGGCATCATCGTCTGAACCTGACCGCCGTAGAGCATACCCATAAGAATAGTTTCTATAACATCGTCATAGTGATGACCGAGTGCGATTTTGTTACAGCCGAGCTGCTTTGCCTTTTTGTAGAGATAACCTCTCCTCATTCTTGCACAAAGGTAGCAGGGATATTTGTCAACATTGTAAACAGAATTAAAAATATCTGTTTCAAAAACAGTTATCGGAATGTTCAGCCTACGGGCGTTGCTCTCGATTACATCACGATTTTCAACGCTGTAGCCCGGGTCCATTACAAGAAAAACAAGCTCAAACGGAAATTTATTGTGTCTTTTCAACTCCTGAAAAAGCTTTGCCATCAGCATTGAATCCTTGCCCCCCGAAATGCAGACGGCAATTTTATCGTTCGGCTCAACAAGCTTGTACTCGATTATCGCCGCAGTAAATCTGCTCCAAATCGTCTTGCTGAACTTTTTGCGGATGCTTTTTTCAACATCGGTTGCATAGTCCTCATTCTCGAATTGACTTCTCAACCAACTGTAATAACCGCCCTCAAGATTCACGGCATTGAATCCGTCATCACGCAGATTTTCTGCAAGCTCGTCACTTATCTGACCGCTTTTGCAACAGAGGACAACAAGCTTGTCCTTTGGCAAAAGTGAATTATCCTCTTTGATTTTTGCAAGTGGAATATTCTTTGCACCGTCAATGTGACCGTATTCAAACGAAATTTCATCTCGGATATCGACAAGAGTATATTCCTCGTCAAGCTTTCTCACCTGTTCTATTGTAATCTGATTGTTTTCCGATTTAAACATTCATAACCCTTCAATCTCTGTTTTTGCTGTTTTTTATTGCAACAATTGTTATATCGTCAAATTGCTCCGCATTTTCGGTAAAGTCCGTCAAAGCGTCATAAACTCCGTCACACACACCTTTTGCAGTCTGTTCGGCATTTTGACAGGCAGACACAAGTCTATCGTTGCCGAAAAATTCATTATCCGCATTTGTTGCCTCATTCACACCGTCGGTGTAAAGGCAGATTATATCACCGTTTCCAAATTCAGCGCTGTTCACAACATACCTTGCATCATCAAACACACCGAGCATTATACACGGCTTACATTCTAAAAATTCAGCCTTGCCGTTAATCACTGCAACAGGCTTGTTATGACCTGCATTTATGTACAAAAAGCTGTCGCTGTTTTTGTCAAAAATCACGGCGAATGCAGTTACAAACATTCCCTCGGGATTTGACGAACAGAGTTCCCTGTTGATTTCTTCAAATGCCCTGTCGGGTTCTGCATTTTCGGTCATTTTTTCGTGGATAAGAGTTTTTGCAAAAGCCATAAACATTGCCGCCGCAACACCCTTGCCCGACACATCACCGACTACGGCACATATTCTGCCGTCAGGCAATGCAAAGCAATCGTAAAAATCGCCGCCTACCTGTCTTGCAGACTCCATTCTTGCCGAAACATCAAAACAATCGGCAAAGACAACATTCTTTTCTCTCGCAATTATTCCGTACTGAATCCGCCTTGCAACCTCAAGCTCGGTTTCATTTTTAGCCTTTTCACTCGCAAGGGCGGAATTTTTTTCAACATAAGTTTCTACATCGTGAGCCATATCGTTGAAATAATCAGCCAAAAGCTGAATTTCATCGTCAGAGCCGAGTTTTATCGGCACAAACGCTTTCTTTGTATTTGTGCCGTCAGCCTTGTCGGAAAAGTATCCTCGAATTTTTTCAAAAATCAAAAGTATCGGATTATACATCTTTTTTCTGACAAACCGCATTACAAGTAGGAATACAATTGTCAGCACAACAAACAACGCAAGAACTCGCATTGCAGTATAGAAAATGATTTCCGTATAAATCTGCGTCAGCGAATAGTCCGCACCGATTAATGCAACAGGCTTGCCGTCCTTGCCTTGAATCGCTGAAAATGCCGTGTAAAAACTGCCGAAGCTGTCGTTCTGATATTCGTAAGCCGTGACAAGGTTAGGATTTTTCCACGCCTCTTTTTCAGCGTCCCACAAGCTGTGGTCAACCTCTGCACCTGCACTTCTCACATTTAAAACATTCTCGTTTTCGCTGTCATCATCGGCAACAGTCATAACATATGTAACCTTGTTTTCGTCAAAATTCGGAATGTAAATGTACATATATTCAAGGTGATTCGTCTGACAAATCCACCTCAAGGTCTTAACGGCTTTCCGATATTCTTCGGAATCGGGATTATCAAGCAATGCGTTTATATCGCAGCGTTCAAAAGTTTCTGTTGCAACCTTTGACGCACTTTCGGTCAGCTGTCGTGTAAACCGCCTTGTGCGCTGAATGTTTTCAATGCAATTGAGCGTACCCGAAACAATCACCGCCAAAATAAACAGCACAAGTATGTGAAAGAAAAGCCTTTTGAAAATCGACTTTTTGACTTTTATTTTGTCGATTGGTTTTTCGGATTTTTTCATTAACAGTCACCGCTTTCTTTCCACACACTTTTTCATCTTGTATTTTAACACGAATGTGCAATAAATGTCCACATTTTTATTCGTACGGTATGTCGCCATTCCCCATTCGTGTCGTAGGGGCGTGATATTTATAAAATTTGTTTTGGCATACAATTTCTGCCTTTACCTGCGGTCGCAAGGCTACCCCTACAAGTATACATTTACTTTCATATAAAGCAATATAAAGCAAAAATTGCATCAATGCCGTATTCGGGCATCTGATGCAATTCCTTTATCCGAGTATCTTCTCGAATAGATTGCGGTGGCACACCGCCGACCACAATTTTCCATTTTCAATTAAGCAAAAACAGCCGACTGCTTTGCAATCGACTGTTTAATAATCGGATTATATATCAATTACCATCTTGTGTCAAGTTCGGCTTTGGTGGCTCTTTTTTTCTTTCTTGCGACATATCTTGAATATCTTGAAAGCTTTCTGTCACGAAGGAAGAATACAAAAGCGATTGCGCCGAGGATAACTGCAACAAGCACAAACCAAAGACCTACATTTGCGGATCTCTGAACTGCGGCAACAAGAGTCGGTGTGCTTGCGGCATTTGACTTTGCAAGAGCCTTGTCGGCAGACTTTACGGACTGAACGGCAACGCTTGATGCTGTGTCCGAGTAGTTCTGATTCTTTTCGTTTGAAAGAATGAACTGCGACGCACCTGTTGAAGAAGGCATTTCAATCGGAGCGGCTGAAACCGCCGGAGAAACCTCACCGCTTACAACCTCTGTTTTTGGGTTTGCGACTGCGTTGTCGCTGAACAGTGCGTTGTATGTTTTCTCATCAACAATACCTGTTGAATCGAGTGAATTCTGATTCTGGAAATTTGCAACGGCCTGCGCTGTATATTCACCGTAGTAGCCTGTTGCATCCATTGCAAAGTAGCCGAGTTTTATAAGCTGCTGCTGAATTGCAGTTACTTCATCGTTTTCGTCACCGTTCTGATACTGAACTGCCTCTGTTACAGGCTCTGTTGTTGCCTCTGTGGGAGCAGTTGTTTCTTCTTCGGGCTTGTCCTCAGTCTTTGTTGTTGTATCGGCTTTTGGAGCTTCGGGAGCATTCTCCGAATAAAGTGTATTTCTCGAATCACCTGCAATACCGTCAACTGTAAGACCTGCGGCTTTCTGGAATGCCTTATAAGCCTCTTCTGTTGCGTCACCGAAGTAACCGTCAACTGCACCGTCATAATAGCCGAGGTCAGCAAGTCTTTGCTGAATCTTCTTTACCTCAGCACCCGATGAACCGTTCTTGTAAACACTCGGTGTGTTGCTTGAAGATGATGAGCTGCCTGATGAACTTGAAGAACCTGATGAGCTTGATGAGCTTGAACCCGATGAACTGCTTGAAGAAGTGTTTGAAGGAGTCTTGCTCGATCTACCCTGTGAATCAAAGTAATATGTAGTACCGTCAATTGTTCTTGAAGTATTTACAATGTACTCGCCGTTTTCGTAGTAGTAGTAGTTGCCGTTAAAGCTTTCCCAACCGTTTGTTACATATGAAACTGCGGCAAGCTTGAACCAGTATGTCCAATTGTTATAACCGCCGATTGCCTCATAGCAAACACCGTATTCATCACCTCTTGCGTCAACCTCCATACCGTTGCCGACATAGACACCGACATGACCGGGACGCCAAAGTCCAAGACCGTGAACATTAGGAATGCCTGCGCTTACCGAACCTGTTTCGGTAGCTGTTTCAAGCTGTGGATTACCGCATCTTTCGCCGCCGGCATATGAATAGATAAGACCTGAACAGTCAACCGCTCCGGGGGTTGAACCGCCGTAAACATATGACCATCCGCTGTTATAGGCATTGAGTGCCCATTCTGCAAGACCTGCACCCGTGCCTTTTGCACCGGCAGAAAATGAAGAACCGAATACGCATACACTTGAAAGTGTGAGAACACTCAGAATGATTGCAGTAATCTTTTTTATTCTCTGCATCGTTAATTACCTCCATTTTTATCAGAGAGTCAAAGCTCTTACAGAAAAATAACGACCGACTCAAAGTACAGTCCGTTTTAATCTGTACGAAAGATTTGACCGAAAAATTGTTACCAAATCTGACAGTAAATTACAAATCAGGTTACACCTTGATAACAACATTGTAACCATTATAACATCACCCTTTTAAAAAATCAACCCCAAAGCCCGTATTTTTTGCTAATTCAGAAAATTTGATGCAGTTTCACTCACAAAATCTTCATTTCAAGCACCAAATTAAAGCGAAATATTACAAAATTTGTAACCTTTTGTAATATTTACAGCGTACCGTCAACATAAATTTCGCATTAAAAAAGCAGCTCCCGCACCAAGCATTTGGAGCGGGAGCTGCTTTTATTCGGTTTCCGTAATACAATTATGAAAAAACAGAGGAGAGAAAATTTCAAAATGAAATTTTGCTGAGTAAAATATGAATTAAAAATACATTTATACGGCATTACTGGTATTCGCAAACACTTGCCCATTTGAGAAGGAACTCTCTCTCTTCGGGTTTGCCCTTAACAGACTGTGATGCGGCTACAATCGGAAGCCAGCGGTCAACATATTGACGGGCTGTGTCGGTCTTTGTGCAGTAAAGCTTCATATACTTTTCTGCAAGCTCTTCCTGATGATTCAAACGGAACAAGAGGTAAGTTCTTGCGGCATCGGCTGAACCGTTACCCTGTGTTGCGTGTGACCAGTCAATAACATACGGTGTACCCGACTCGTCAATAATAATATTACTCGGGTTGAAATCGCCGTGACAAACCTTTGTGTGGTTCGGCATACCGTTAAGACGGGTTTCAAGCTCATATCTTGTTGTTGCGTCAAGGTCGGTTTCGCTGATTTTGCGTTTCATCTTATCCTTGAGTTTGTTAAGCAACGGTGCTTTTTGGCTGAGGATTTTAACCTGAATGTCAACAAAGAGATTGAGGTATTCGTCCTCTTTTTCGGGATGCTCTGCCATAAGCTCCGCAAGAGTTTTGCCCTCGATAAAGGTGGAGATGATTGCCCATTTTCCGTCAATCTTTGTAACCTCTTCAATTTTCGGAATATTGAGTCCTGTTTCCTCAACTCTCGCCTGATTAAGAGCCTCGTTAAGAATATCTGATTTCGGATAACACTCGTCAAAAACTTTGGCTGCAAGCGCACCGTCTTTATAAACTACCTTGTTCTCTCTTTTTGCAAGAACTGTATCTAATTTCATAATAAAGCCCCTTTCGCTTTAAAATATTAAAAATTCATCAAGCAATCTTTCATTGCTTCGGTTATATTATACAACAATTTCAGGGGTTAGTACAGTGTAAAAATAACAAAATAATTTTAATTTTCTTTGTGCATTTAGCAAATACAAATAAAATATTTTTTACCTTTCAAACAAAAAGAGCAATATATTTTATGCGAAGTGCATAAAAATTTGTTAAATTTTTAACTAAATATTTGTGAAATTTTTAACATTCTTTTGTGCATTCTGCATAATAGTTTGTAATATTAAAAGCACATTACGCCCAAGCGGAAGGTTTAATTAAATGTAAAATTGAAAATGGAAAATGGAAAATTGCGGTCGGGCAGACAGTCTGTAATGTAAAAAAACATATTATGCCCGAGCGGAAGTTTATTTAAATTGAAAGTTGAAAATGGAAAATCGAAAATTGCGGTATTATCCATATACAACAAAACACCCTGCCACGAGGGCAGGGTGTTTTATAATTATGCATTACGAGATAGATTAAACAGTCTCGCTGTTGTTGCCATAGTAAGCATTGAGGTACATCTGCTTGATTTCCTTGAAGAGCGGATATCTTGGGTTTGCACCTGTGCACTGGTCATCAAATGCCTGCTCTGTCATAGCGTCAAGACGGTTGAGGAAGTCCTCTTCGTCCGGAACATAATCCTTGATAGAGTTCTTGATGCCAACTCTTGCCTTGAGGTCGTTAACAGCCTTGATAAGGTTTTCAACGCTCTCTGTATCGTTCTTGCCGCCGAGGCCGAGGTAACGAGCTACTTCAGCATAACGAGCGAGTGTGTGCGGGTGATCATACTGTGGGAATGTACCCATCTTAGCAGGAACTTCTGCTGAGTTGAATCTGATTACCTGCTCAAGCATAAGTGCGTTAGCAATACCGTGCGGTACATGATGGAAAGCACCGAGCTTATGAGCCATTGAGTGACAAACACCGAGGAATGCGTTAGCGAATGCCATACCTGCCATTGTAGCAGCGTGAGCAACCTTCTCACGAGCAACAGGCTCGTTCATACCGTTGTCATAGCAAGCAGGGAGATACTCGAAGATAAGCTTGAGTGAACGGAGTGCAAGACCGTCTGTGAAATCTGTAGCCATCATTGAAGCATAAGCCTCAAGTGCGTGAGAAACAGCGTCGATACCTGATGCAGCTGTAAGTCCCTTAGGACCGCTCATCATGTTGTTAGCATCAACGATTGCCATTTTAGGCATAAGCTGATAGTCAGCAAGCGGATACTTAACGCCTGTATTCTGGTCTGTGATAACTGCGAAAGGAGTAACCTCAGAACCTGTACCTGATGATGTTGGGATAGCAATGAAGTATGCCTTCTCACCCATCTTCGGGAATGTGTAAACTCTCTTACGGATATCGCAGAAACGCATAGCCATATCCTGGAAGTCAACTTCCGGATGCTCATAGAGAACCCACATAATCTTGCCGGCATCCATTGCTGAACCGCCGCCGAGTGCGATAATGCAGTCAGGCTCAAACTTACGCATAGCCTCTGCACCCTTCTGAGCTGAAATAAGTGATGGGTCAGGCTCAACATCTGCGAATGTTGTATATGTGATGCCCATTTCATCGAGCTTGTCTGTGATTGGCTTTGTGTAGCCATTCTTGTAAAGGAATGAGTCAGTAACGATGAATGCTCTCTTCTTACCCATTACATCCTTGAGTTCCTGAAGAGCTACAGGCATACAGCCCCTCTTGATATAAACCTTTTCAGGTGCTCTGAACCAAAGCATATTTTCTCTCCTCTCGGCAACTGTCTTAATATTGATAAGGTGCTTGCAACCAACATTCTCAGAAACAGAGTTGCCGCCCCATGAACCACAGCCGAGTGTGAGTGAAGGAGTAAGCTTGAAGTTGTAAAGGTCACCGATACCACCCTGTGAAGAAGGTGTGTTAACAAGGATACGGCAAGTCTTCATTCTTGATGCGAACTCGTCAATCTTTGCTCTTTCGTTTACAGCGTCAACATAAAGTGAAGATGTGTGACCGTAACCGCCGTCAGCAATAAGATGCTCAGCCTTTGCAATAGCATCTTCAAAATCTTCAGCCTTGTACATAGCGAGTACAGGAGAAAGCTTCTCGTGAGCAAACTCTTCGCTGATGTCAACTGATTCTACCTCACCGATAAGAACCTTTGTTTCCTCAGGAATTGTTACACCTGCAAGAGCTGCGATTGTAACAGGCTTCTGACCAACAATCTTAGCGTTAAGAGCGCCGTTGATGATGATAGTCTTTCTAACCTTCTCTGTCTCTTCCTCGTTAAGGAAGTAGCAGCCACGAGCCTTGAATTCCTTCTTAACTTTGCTGTAAATCTTCTTTTCAACGATAACAGACTGCTCTGAAGCACAGATCATACCGTTATCAAATGTCTTTGAGTGGATAATTGAGTTAACTGCGAGTAAAATGTCAGCTGTTTCATCAATGATAGCAGGGGTGTTACCGGCGCCAACACCGAGTGCAGGCTTACCTGATGAATAAGCAGCCTTAACCATGCCGGGGCCGCCTGTTGCGAGGATGCAGTCAGCTTCCTGCATAAGTGTGTTTGTGAGTTCGAGTGAAGGAATATCAATCCAGCTGATGATACCCTCCGGAGCGCCTGCCTTAACAGCAGCTTCAAGAACAACCTTGGCAGCCTCAATTGTGCTCTTCTTAGCACGGGGATGCGGGCTGATGATGATACCGTTTCTTGTCTTAAGACAAACGAGTGTCTTGAAGATAGCGGTTGAAGTTGGGTTTGTTGTAGGAATAACGGCAGCGATTACACCGATTGGCTCAGCAATCTTCTTAATGCCGTAAGCCTTGTCTTCCTCAAGAACGCCGCAAGTCTTAACATTTCTGTAAGCATTGTAAATATACTCAGATGCGAAGTGGTTCTTGATAACCTTATCTTCTGCAACGCCCATGCCTGTTTCTTCAACAGCCATCTTAGCGAGCGGAATTCTCATCTGGTTTGCAGCAGTAGCGGCAGCAAGAAAAATCTTGTCAACCTGCTCCTGTGTGTAGGTAGCAAAAATTTTCTGAGCTTCTCTTACTCTTGCAAGGGCAGCTTCAAAGCTTTCTGCGTTATCTACGATAGGATACTCTTTTGTACTCATTTAATCTACCTCTTATCTTGCATAATTATATTAGATTCAGCAAAGCTGAAAATGATATCAAATTAATTTGCCTCAATTACTCGGCTTTCTCGGCAGCCTTACCGCTTGCCTTTGTTGCCTTTGTTGCCTTTGTTGAAGAACTGGCTAAGTCAGCCTTGAATTTAAGGTTGTTTTTCTTAGCATAGTTCTGGGCATATGAACCGCTTGCTCCGTGGATTGTAACTTCCTTACTGCATTCTGCGAATACATTGTCGGGAATACTTGTAATACAAGACGGAATTGTGATGTCTGTAAGCTCACGCGACTGATAAAAAGCATATTCATCAATCTTTGTAAGTTTACCGCTGTCGGGAAGAACAACATTATTAAGTGCCGCACCCGAAAAAGCTCTCGGTCCGATTTCTTTGAGTGTACTCGGAAGCTTGATTTCTCTTAACTCAGAGCAGTTAAAGAACACGCTGTTGTTAAGGATTTCAAGACCTTCGGAAAGATTTACCTTTGTGAGGCTGTGACAGCTTGAAAAGGCATAATCTTCAATCTGCTTGATACTTGACGGAATTGTTACTTCCGTAATTTTGGAGTCATTGAACACGCTTGCACCGATTACGGTAACTTTGTAGTTCTTGTAGCTTTCGGGAATTTCAATAACCGTGTCAGAACCTGTGTACTTTGTAATCATAAGTTCTTCCTGATTGATAATGAAAAATCCGAAATCTCCGTTTGTAAGGTCAGGCTCTGTCGGCTCAACCTTATAGCCGGGCTTACTGCTGTTTGATGTGTTGTCGTCACAACCGCATCCTGAGAGTCCGACCGCTGCTGATGCGCACATTGTGCACGCCATCAGAAAGCAAAGAATTCTTTTCATTTTTCTGGATCCTTTCAATTGTTGTTTCAGAATTTAGCTAATTCTCGATTGATTCTATTTTATCATCTTTGTTAAATATTTGTCAATGTTTTTTTGACCATTTTTCTACTTTTATCGGGTTCAATAATAATTACCAAAAGATTACACACTTATTGTTGCACTTCTCACAAAAAAGATAAAAATCCCGTAAAATCCGCTGTTTTTTGCGGTAAAAAATGTAAGAAAAATCCTCAGAAACTGCTGCTTTCGGCATATCATTGACAAATCAATCGACCAATGTCATATTTTCACAATAGGCGTTGTAAAATCAAGACCGCTCCTTTTTGGAATTTCATACGCAAGTGCCGAAATATCGTAGGCTAAAATGTCCTTTTCAAGCAATGCCTTTGTGTTGCCGCCTGTTCTGACACCGTTGCTTGCTGAGGTGACAATATTCAGTCGGCAGTCTTTGAGCAATTCCGCACCCTCGTTTGTAAAGCCTAAAACACGGACATACTCAATCGAGATTTGCGTATGAGCTTTTTCAATTCCGAGCAATGCACAGGCGAGTATTCTCCGTATGCGTGCATGAGTGTAGCGCTTTGTCTTTACAAGGTCGGCAATTTCTGATGAGGTACTGCAACGCACTGCCGCATCGGCAATTCTGTTTTCAAGCCCCTCACCCACATCGGGCAGTTTTGCAATGTCCTCTCTTGTCATAGTACGCAGGCGGTACAATAACGGTCTGTCAAGATTTTCGGGAAATGTGATTTCATCGGGAATGTGCGGAGCGTACTTCTTCGCATTTTCACCGTTACGCAACATTTCTCTTATGTGTGACGCAGACGCAAAGCCCTCGCCCGCAATTCGGCTGTCGTGTGCAACACCTGTTCTTGCAACCGAGAACGGCTCAACACCCGTACCGTTCAATGCTTTTATATACTCAATGCCAAGAATATTGTTCGGTTCACAAAGTACGGACGAAATCTCATCTCCGAAAACCGTTTTGACGGCGTTTTCAAGTTCACGGGGGTAGTATCCGCCGTTTTTCATTCCGTCACGCACAAGAGCCTGTACCCTTTCATCACAAACAGCGTTTGCGGATTTTTTGAGCAGTTCGCAATCACCGCTTTCACTGCCGAAAGCAAGATGATTTGTGCATTCAAAAGCCGACGCAATCGCAACACCTGCCTTTGCAAAGCCCTCAGCCCCCGAAAGTGAGAACACAACGGGCAGTTCAAGCACCAAATCCGCACCGTTTTCAAGGGCAGATTTTGCACGGACAAATTTGTCGCACACAGCAACCTCACCACGCTGGGTAAAGCTGCCGCTCATAATTGCTATGACCGGCTCTTTAAGCACATTTTTTGCACTTTCAAGCAAATATTTATGACCGTTGTGAAACGGATTGAATTCGCAGATGACAGCTGTTGCCATAACTATTCCTCCGAAACCTTTATTTCGCATACATATTGTAAAAAACACTTGAAAACATACATAATTTGGAGTATCATATGTATGTGTGACCTGTCAATTTTGAAAAGTCTTTTTCTAATTTACATTATAGTATAAAATATGACGACAGGCAAATATATTTCTTATATTTTAAACTGAAAACAACTACCAAAGGGGACGATTGTAATGAAAATTCTCGTAATCAACGCAGGCAGTTCCTCGCTCAAGTACCAGCTTATTGATACTGACAACGAGGCAGTTCTCGCAAAGGGTAACTGTGAAAGAATCGGTCAGAACGGTGCTTTCATTGGTTTTAAAACACCCGACGGCAAAAAAATCAACCGCAAAACACAGATGCTTAATCACACTCAGGCTTTTGAGGCTGTTAAAAATGCACTCTTAGATCCCGAATACGGTGCAATCAGCGATTTGTCCGAGGTTTCCGCCGTAGGTCACAGAGTTGTGCAGGGCGGTGCGTACTTTGACAAGTCGGTGCTTGTAAATAACTCGGTAATCAACAAAATCAGAGAGCTTGCTCCTCTTGCACCTCTTCACAACCTTGCACACCTTCAGGGCATCGAGGCCTGCACAAGAGTTTTCGGTCCGAAAGTTCCGCAGGTTGCGGTTTTTGATACTGCTTTTCACCAGACAATGCCCGAAAAAGCATTTATGTATGCAGTGCCTTACAAGTATTATGAAAAGTTCGGTGTAAGAAAGTACGGCTTTCACGGCACATCTCACCGTTATGTTTCCGAAAAGATGGCTGACCTTATGGGCAGAAAAAAGGAAGAGCTCAAGCTTATTACCTGTCACATCGGCAACGGTTCTTCAATCACAGCCGTAAAGGGCGGTAAGGTTATCGACACTACAATGGGACTTACTCCTCTCGGTGGTTTTATGATGGGCACCCGTTCAGGTTCACTTGATCCGTCTGTTATCACATTTATCGCTGAAAAAGAGCATCTCACTCCTGAGGAAATGTCAAAGATTCTCAACAAGGAATCGGGTCTTTTGGGCATTTCAGGCGTTTCGTCTGACGACCGTGATGTTTGTGCAGCCGAAGCAGACGGCAATATGAGAGCTCACCTTGCCCACGAAATGCTTTACTACCAGATTGCAAAGTACATCGGCAGTTATTATGTAGCGCTCGGCGGTTGTGACGGCATCGTATTCACGGCAGGTATCGGTGAAAACCAGCCTATGCTCCGTGAAAAGGTTTGCGACTATCTTGAATGCCTTGGCGTTAAGATGGATAAGGAATTCAACAAGCAGGCCACATGCGGTGTTACAGGCACACTCTCAACTCCTGATTCGGCAATCAGAGTTGAACTCATTGCAACCGACGAAGAAATGGTTATTGCAAGAGATACAAGAGCCATTGTTGAGGCACTTTAATTGAAATAAATCTAAAGTTTTCGGATGATTATATCGCCCGATTAATTTATATTTGATGAAAATTGAATATTTATTACATAACAAAACAGGTTGTCAATTGACAGCCTGTTTTTTGTTTATTGATTATTCCACAATTACGGCGAGCCGCCGTGCGGGCGTCCAATGAACGCCCCTACTGTATTGCACAAACGATTACTATAATACGCTCGGGCATAATATGCTTTTAATATTACAAACTGTCTTCACGAATTGGGTACGGCGGCTCGCCGTGCGGGCAGATAAACCTACTGCAAAAGCTACGAATCCGAAACCGTTCCGTCCGTCACGGTGTCGCTTGTGTCCCTGAATAAAAGTGTAATGCACCAGATTGCGGAAAGTCCGACAAGGATGTAAACAATACGGCTTATGATCCCTGTCTGTCCGCCGCAAATCCATGCAACAAGATCAAACTGAAAAATGCCGACACTTCCCCAGTTGAGTCCGCCGATAATAAGAAGCGTCAATGCTATTTTATCAAGCATTCAAAGTCCTCCTTTGTATTTGCTGAAAATAGTATTGACGCAATTTTTCGTTTTATTCAATTTAAATCAGAATTTAATCAACAATGCAAGGAGCAAAATCAGCACTCCGAGGAAAATTACCGCACCGCCGATTATTCTTGTGATTTTTACGGCTTTCCGAATTTTGAATTTTGAAATCATATTTTCCGTGGGAAACGGAAGAATAATGAGCATAATTCCGAGAATTATACAGCTTGCAAGTGCGACGGTAAGACCGACCTCTCTTGCAAACGAGAGCATAAAAAGTCCGATTGGAATTCCGAACACACAAATCATATTGATTACCGCAAACAGCTTGCCGAAACGCTCGCCCTTTTCGTAAAATTTATTCGCTTTGATATGACACTCATCATCACAATACTGGTCAAAATACGATATCTGCTTTCCGCAGAACTCACATTTTTTCATGGACACACCTCGTTGTTTCATTTTAAATCGTTCACGGAATATTTTAACACACAAATCGACATATTTCAACTTGAATAAATGTACATTTTCGGGTATATGCTTTGTTGAAAAAAATTTTGCAATGTGGTATGCTGAAAAGAGGTGATTTTATGGAGAGTTTTTTCGTTGCGCTTAATGCGGTTCTGCCGATGTTCATAATGCTTTTCATCGGTTTTCTTGTGAGAAAATTAAAAATTTTGCAGGACAGCTTTCTGCCTCAGCTTAACAAAATTGTTTTCAATGTATTTTTTCCGTTTCTGATGTTCAATAACATCTACGGCTCGGATTTTTCAAGCGTTTTCAGCCCGAAGCTGCTTGCCTTTGCGGTTATTGGCGTGTTTACGATTTACTTTTTGTCAATCGGGTTTACACTCCTTGTTGAAAAGTCAAATTACAGCCGCGGTGCGATGATTCAGGCGATTTATCGCAGTAATTTTGTCCTTATGGGACTTCCGATTGCGGCAAATATTTTCGGCAAGGATAAGCTTGGCATGACAGCCGTGCTTGTTGCCGTTGTTGTTCCGATTTACAATATGCTTGCCGTCATCACGCTTGAAATTTTCAGAGGGCAAAAGATAAATGTGCTGAAAATTTTAAAAGGCATTGCCAAAAATCCGCTGATTATCGGCTCTGCACTCGGACTTTTGTCTGTTGCGTTCAATATAAGCCTTCCGGACACAATTGACAAAACGGTTTCGGATATTGCGGCGGTTGCAACTCCGCTTGCGCTGATTGTACTCGGTGCGTCTGTCACATTTGAGAGCATAAAAGGCTGTTCACGCAACCTCATAATCTGCATAATCGCAAGACTTGTTGTTGTGCCGGCACTTTGTCTGGGTACGGCGGCGCTTATAGGAATCAGAGGAGTTGACTTTGTGTCACTTATCGGACTTTTTGCATCTCCGTGTGCGGTTTCGTCATTCACAATGGCTCAGCAAATGGACAGCGACTTCAAACTTGCAGGTGCGGCGGTTGTGTTCACTTCGGTTTTAGCGTGTTTCACGATGTTTTTGTGGATTTTCTTCTTCAGACAGGCAGGTTTCTTTTGATAATCCGCACAAATTTCAGACACATGATTTATTCAATGTGTAAAGTTAAACGATATTATTACTATCAATAACAAAAAATAGTATAACAGTCTTGACTTTTATTACTGTTAGTGTTAGAATACTCGCATAGGGTAACGGTTTGCAGGAAATGACTTGAAGTCCTGCAAGGTTAAACTGTTACTTTATTAAACAGCTATTTCCTTCTTTTTTTATTATTTTGTGGGCATAAGAAAACGGAGTGCGTAATGCACTCCGTTTTCTTTTATACGAATTTTCTGAATACAACAAAATAATTGCAACACCGTAGCATCCGCCCATACATTTAAACGCAACTTCTATATATACAAAAACAGTCGGGCGACAATGATTTGCATTTTGCAAACTGTCTGCCCGGTCGCAATTTTCCATTTTCAATTTTCAACTTTCAATTAAAAAAACTTCCGCTCGGGCATAATATGTTTTTATTATTACATACTATCTTCCCGAACCGGGTGCAGCGACACGCTGCCGATCAATCTGTTTTTTGATTTTGTCAAAGGTTACACCGTATTTTTCGGCGATGTCTTTGGCATAGCTTACACCTTGAGGCGGAGCGATGAAAACCTTGAACGAACGCTGTCCGTTTTCGACACCTGTTACCAGACTTTCAATCTTGCTATCGCCCTTTACGGTTGTGTTCACCTCGTCAAGATTGCGAGCCAAATCGTGCATATGAGTATTAAAAATCGCCCTTGTGCCGAGATAGCGCATTGATTTGACAACATCACGGGCAATGTACAAGCCCTCGGCAACATTGGTTGTTGCAAGGCTTTCGTTGAGCAAAAGCAGACTGTAACGGCTTGCCGAGGAGAAAATTTCGGCAAGTCTTTTGCTTTCTTCACCGAGTCTGCCGAGGTCAACGGTATCGTTTTCATCGGCAGGAAAATGCGTAAAAATGCTGTCGCATGGGCTGAATTTCATCTGCGTTGCAGGAACATATATTCCGTTCTGAGCAAGCAGAAACGCAAGTCCGACCGCCTGAGTAATCGTAGTTTTACCGCCACGGTTCGGACCTGTCAGAATGTAAATTCGCCTGTCATCGTTAAAATCAATATCGTTTGTGACAATATCCAAATTCTCACCGTTTGCCGATTTTATGCCGAGTTTGAGGTTGTAAATATCTCTAAGACAGCAGTTTCTGTCCTCCTTCGGCAAAACTTCTGCCTTGCACAGCGGAAGATTTTTCTTTTTCATCTTATCACAAAGCTCTGCAAAACGAATATAAAAAATGATTTCGGGCATAAGCGAAACGAACGAGTAGCCGTTGACATTGACATATCTGTTGAGCATTGATTTTATGTCATTTACGGTTCTGCGGAGGATATCGGTCACAACATTTTTGAGTGCGTCAGACATAGGATCTGCGCCGGTCAGCGAGCTGTTCATGGTGCGGTTTACATCCTGCTGAGCGCCCACAACAAACTGTCCCAGCCCGAACTGCGAGGTTGACGGATTGGACGGATGAAAGCTTAAAAATCCCGAAACATCGTTGCCGTGGTGCAGTTCGCTGTCACGGTTTGTAAACTTCATAAATCTTTTGAGAATACCGCTGTCGGTAAATTCTTTGTCATTGAGTGAGATTACACCCACACTCTTTGGGCGGAGCAAATCGTCAAGATTCACACCGAGGGTAATGCTCTTGAGCTTTTGAGCCTTTGCAAGCGTATCTATTATATCCTTTTTTAGTTCGGGAAAACCGCTGTCATTGTAAATTGACTGAACATTTTTCTTGAGCTCAAGCAGACCCTGCGACTTTACTTCAATTGTTTCAAGCGTGTTTTTTATTCTTGTAATGCAATCGACATAGCCGTCCATTTCACGAAGTCGGTTTACAAGCTGCCACAAGGAGGATGCCTCGGTATCCTTTTGAAAGCGCTCAATTTCACGCAAATCGTTCAGCTTTACAAGAAGTGCGGATAGATCATCACGAAGTTTCGGAAAACGGAGAAAATCATCAAAAACATCGCAACGATATTTTATAACTTCCTCATCATCCGTAATATTTATCAGCAGCTGCTTTATGCTGTTGCGTTCATACTGCTCTTTTGTGAGAGCGTCACATATATAATCAACCGACAAATCATTCAGCGCCTCTTTGTTGAGAGTTCTGTAGGATGCATTTGAATTTGTCGGGTGTAATAAGCTGAATTTTTCCATAATTCACCGCCGAAAAAATTTGCCGTGTAACGGCTTTAATTGAATGATAGCACAAAAAATTTTTGTTTTCAACCGAGAAATCGAAAATTTGCACTTTGGCTGATTGTGTGATATCATAGCTTTGGAGCAGATTGCTCTCAAAACCAAAATAACGGTCGGGAGGATTGACTTATGGATAAAAAGATGCTTGACAGAATTAACGAGCTTGCAAAAAAGAAAAAGGAACAGGGACTTACCGAGGCTGAGCAAAAAGAACAGAAAGAGCTGTACAAAATTTATCTCGGTGAAATCCGCACACAGTTCAACGCAACACTTGACAATGTAAGCGTTGAAGAAAAGGACGGCACTGTAAAACCGTTCAAAGAGGCATACAAAAAGCCGTATGACAAAAACTGATTTTGACATCCAGACAGAAGTCATGCGAAAATTTAATTATACAGTCAAACAAAAAGCAGTTCCGATTTTGGAACTGCTTTTGTTTTATAAAGTTATCTAATTATTTGTATCTTCTTCCGCCCTTTTGGTTGTTCTTTGGAAGCTGAATTTCGGCAGTATCGTACTTACTGCGTCTTTCGGACTTTCTGCCTGATGATGAGTAATCATCGGCATAATCATCGTTACTGCTGTAACGCTGTGGCTGTGCAGATTTGCTCTTTGGAGCGTTACTTCTGCCGCCGACTGTGACTCTCTTCTTTCTGTTGAGAACAGTTGAAATTACAAAGTACGCAATGCCTGCAACACCGAGTGAGAGTAAAACGAGTGAAACATAGAACATCCAATGACCGTTGTCACCCTTGCTGTTATTGTTCTTGATGAAGTTAAAGTCATCACCGTCAGAACCCGATGTGTCGGTATTTTTAAGATTTTTTGCGATATCCGACCAGTCGTTGCTTGAAAGAGTTTTTTCGTCAATGTTATCGTCAGACTTGATGAGCGACGCTGACGGAGCAGTATTTGACGGAGCAACATAGGACTGACCGCCGCCTACATATGACGGCTCAGAGTAGTAGTAAGTCTGACTGCTGCTGTAATTATTGTCATAACTGTTATTGTTGTAGTCATAGCTACTGTCATAGTTATAGTTGTTGTCATATGACGAATCACTTGACGAATAGCCGGGATCTACATATGATGAGCTGTCCGACGAGTCCGGATACACAGGATCGGGCTGTGGCTGCGGCTCAGGCTCCGGTGATGGTTCCGGTTCGGGCTCAGGTTCCGGCTCTACGGGATCAACAATAACGCTTGAATCTCCGCCGGGATCAACCTCCTCACCGACTGCCGATACAGAAAAGCTCACAGCAGAAATGCTCAAAAGTGCCGTCAGAAAAATTGCGCAAAGCTTTGAATGTTTTTTCATAAAAGCCCCTTTCTTCAGAATAATCTGAAAATGCGTCTGTTGTATGTCCGATATCAATTACTTTGAGCTTTTATCGGATGCCGATGTTGTTGACGCCGATGTTGTTGGCTCAACCGCAACGAAGAAGAGTTCGGGCTTATACTTGTCAATAACCGAAGTGTTTTCTTCATACTTGAGTTTCTCTGCAAGACTGTCAATGTACTTTGAAAATTCGTCTGACTTCATTGACGCAAGAACACTTGCTCTGTTTGATTCGTTGCCGATATAGCTGTCAACATCCTTATTGATGTCTTTCTTATAAACGAGATAGTAGATTGCGCTGTCGCCGCTGCCAACCTTGAGAGTTTCAGCCTTGCCTGTTTTAAGCTTGCCGATAGCCTCTTTAAGCTCGTCACCGATTGAGCTCTTGTCGAGAACTTCTACATTTGAAACAGAAGAATCTGTTCCCGAACCGCTTGACTTCTTGTATGATGCAATAACATCATCAAAAGAACCGCCCTTGTTAAGGTCATTCTTGTAGCCGTTAAGCTGATCCTCAACCTTCTTGATTTCCTTGTCGCTCATTGCAACATTCTTTGATGAACCTGCCTCATCTTTTGTTGATGTATAAAGGTTCACGGGAAGATATGAGTAGTCCGTATAGTTTTCCTTGAAATACTTTGTAAGGTCGGCGTCGGAAACTTCCTTTGAACCGCCCTTGCCGTAAACTGCTTTGAAGAGAGCCTCATACTTTGTGTTGTAGAGAGTTGTGCAGTATGCAAAGCTGTCGAGTGAAACGCCGTACTTTTCATACTGCTTCTTCATCGGCATTACATAACCCTGTGACGCATACGGACCGACATTCCAGTATGTTTCAGCCTGACTTGTTGCGGAGTCAAGAGTTGCCTGACCGATGTTTACATTTTCCTTTTTAAGCTGTTCGTCAACTACGAGGTAGCTGAGGCACATTTTCTTAGCCTGATCTTTAATCCACTCTCTTGCAACCTGCTCGTTGCCGTCATCGTCCTTGATTTTTTCATCAAGCCACTTGTCAGATGTCGAATCATAATCGTCAAGCTTTTTAGCAAATGACTCAGCCTGACTGTAAGCTGCATTGAGTGAGTAGATATAAACGCCGATGGCAAGCTCGTTGTCGCTTGTCTTATACGACCATTCTTTGTTGATTGTTGTGGGTGTACAACCTGCAATTGCAAAAACCGAAAACATCATAACAATTGCAAGTAAAAATGAACCAACCTTGATATTAGGCTTCATAGTTTTTTACCGTCCTTCTGAAAAATTAAATGCAAAGTGTCCTGCAAACACACTTTCGCAGGATAATGTACCTTACGATTATACACAAAAAAATCGTCATTGTCTACATTTTTATAAAATTTTGTTGAGAATTTCCACCGAAAAACAGCATTTTTGTACTTTCGGGAGGTTTTTTCTTAACAAATTACGGTTTCATGCCGTAAAATTACTGAACACCGAAAATTTTGGTGAGGATTTCAAGCGGAGCGGAGCTGTTTTTGCACTCAACCGCAACGCACGGTTTTGCTCCGGCAACAAGCTTTGCCTTTCCGCCCAAAGCAATGAGCAAGTCGGCAACCTGAGGAGATTTGAGTTCGTTTACAAAGAGCATGAGCGTTGTGCCGTTCTGTCTGATTTCGTAAATACCCATTGAGTAAGCCTTGTTACGCACAAGGGCAATGTCGATAAGTCCGAGAACCGAGTTCGGAATCTTGCCGAATCTGTCCTGCAGCTCGTCAATAACATCGTCTGCGTCCTCGTTACTGCGGATATCGGCAATTCTGCGGTAAACATCAAGACGAAGTGTAAGACTTTCAACATAGCTTTCGGGGATATGAGCGTCAACCGAAATATCAATAAGACAGTCGAGGTCTTTTGTGACATTCTGCTCGCCCTTTTCCTCGCTTACTGCCTCATCAAGAAGCTTGAGGTACATATCGTAACCGACCGATTCCATATGCCCGTGCTGCTGTGCGCCCATAATATTGCCCGCACCTCGCAGTTCAAGGTCACGCATTGCAATGCGGAAGCCGCTGCCGAATTCTGTAAATTCCCTGATTGCGGCAAGCCTTTTCTGCTGAATCTCCGTGAGAACCTTGTTCCGTCTGAAGGTAAAGTAGGCATATGCCCTTCGTGAACTTCTGCCCACACGGCCTCTGAGCTGATGCAATTGTGAAAGTCCCATACAGTCGGCATTTTCTATAATAAGAGTGTTGGCATTCGGCAAATCGACACCCGTTTCGATAATTGTCGTGCAGACAAGCACATCAATCTCCTGTTCAAGCATCTGTCGCCAAACTTCGCTGAGTTCGCCCTCTTTCATTTTGCCGTGACCGATTGCGATTTTAGTCTCGGGAACAGCCTCCTGAATTTTTGCGGCACATGAAGAAATTGTTTCAACATTGTTGTGAAGATAGAACACCTGACCGCCACGGCGGAGTTCACGGCGGATTGCCTCGTTGATAACCGCATCATCGTGTTCAAGCACATAGGTCTGAACAGGCTGACGGTTTGTCGGCGCTTCTTCGATAACGCTCATATCACGCAGACCGCTCATCGCCATATTGAGGGTTCTCGGAATAGGAGTAGCCGAAAGCGTAAGCACATCGACATTTTTGCACAGTTCCTTGAACCTCTCCTTTTGAGCAACACCGAAACGCTGTTCCTCATCTATGATTGCAAGTCCGAGGTCACGGAATTCAACATCCTTCTGCACAAGTCTGTGAGTTCCGACAATCATATCAATTTCTCCTCGCTTTAGCTTTTGGAGAATTTCTTTCTGCTGTTTTGCTGTACGGAATCTTGAAAGCAGTTCCACACGAACGGGATAGCCCTCAAAACGCTTGATTACCGTCTGATAATGCTGCCATGCGAGAATTGTTGTGGGGCAGAGCAATGCGCATTGCTTTGAATCTGCAATACACTTAAAGGCGGCACGGAGTGCAACCTCTGTTTTGCCGAATCCGACATCACCGCAGAGAAGTCTGTCCATCGGCGACGAACGCATCATGTCATGCTTGATTTCCTCACAACAACGCAGCTGGTCGGGAGTTTCGTCATATTCAAAGCTGAGTTCAAAATCTCTCTGCCACTCGTTATCAGCCGAAAAGGCATAGCCCTTGGCTTTCATACGCTGTGAGTAAAGCTCAATAAGCTCCTTGGCAATGTCCTTGACAGAGGTTTTAACCCTTGCCTTTGCCTTTTGCCAGTCGCCCGAACCGAGTCGGTTTAGCTTAACCCTTGAATCCTCTTTCGGACCTATATATTTTGCAACCATATCAAGCTGTGTGACAGGCACATAAAGCACATCGCCCTTTGCGTAGTCAATCTTGATATAGTCCTTTATAACTCCGTGAGTATCAATTTTTCTTATACCGCCGAACACACCGATACCGTGAACATTGTGTACAACATAATCACCGGGGGCAAGCTCTGAAAGGCTGTAAATTTCCTGTCCCGTCTTTTTCTTCTTCTTTTTGGACTTTTCTGGACGGTACGAAACCTGACTGTAGGTTATTGCAAAAAACTTTTGTGACGGATACTCAAAGCCCGCACTCAATGCACCCTGCATAACAAGCAATTCGCCCTTTGAAATCTTATCCGCACCCTCGCTGTAAACAGCGTTTATGCCGTCTGCGTTAAAGGTGTCACAAAGATTTTTGGCGGCTCTTTCTGTTCCTGCAAAAATAACGCCCTTGCTTTCGGGGGTAAAAAGTCCGTCTACATCTTCTTTTAGCTGTTTATACGAACCGCCCCATGCCGAGAGCTGTTTTGTTGAAAAGCTGATGATTTCCGACAGCTTGATAGGCATACTTCCGTGAACAAAGTTTTCAAGCACGATTGTTCCGTGACTTTGCAAAAACTCGGTACATTCGTTGAATGTGAGCGCAAAGCGGTCAAAACCTCTGCAAAGAGTTCCGTCCTCAAAGCCTTGCATAAGGGTTTCATTGCTGATAAAGTCCATTGACTTTCCCCGTTCCTGAATTGCAGTAAATTCGGACGCAAAAACGAGGGTGTTTCTGTCGAGATAATCAAAAAGCGACTCGGGTTTATCGTAAATCTGATTGATAAATTTGTCCGCATTGGCAATCATTGCACCGCTGCGGATAAGCTCTGCCTCTGAAAAAAGTTTTTCCTTGGCTTTGGCGCTGTTCTTGGAACGGAGGAGCTTTGCCTTGTGTTCAATTTTATCTGCAAGGGCGGCTCTGTCCTCAATTACGATTTCGGTTGAGGGCGAAAGCGTAATTTTGTCAGCCTTTTTAAATCTTCTCTGTGTTTCAATGTCAAAATAGCTGAGGTCGGTAATTTCATCGCCCCAAAATTCACATCTCACGGGATAGTCGCTGTCGGGCATAAAGAAGTCGAGAATACCGCCTCTCAGCGAAAACTGACCGCTGCCCTCTACCGCATCAAAGCGTTCGTAGCCGAGCAGAGTAAGTGCCTTTGTCGCCTTTTCAAGCGAGAGCTCCCTGCCCTCTTCAAATTCAATAACCGACTGTTCAAGCACATTTCTCGGAACGGTAAGCTGTGCCGCCGCATCAACACACGCAATTGCAACATCGCATTCATGATTGATAAGCTTGAGCAAAACTTTAAGTCTTGCGTGCTCGTACTCGTGCGAACGGCTCTGAAAGTCAAGAAAGTTGAAGTCACGCACGGGATAAACATAGGCACGAAGTCCCATGCACGAAAGGTCATTGCACAAAGTTTGCGCCTCTTTTTCATCGGAGGCAAGACAAAATGCCGTGACGCCCTTGAGGCGGCACAGCGCATAGATAATATTTGATTTGTTGATTGTTGAAAGTCCCGAAGCACAGACCGTTCTGCCCGGCTTGACATTCTTTTCAAGCGTTTTGAAAACGGGTGACTCTTTGAGGACATCAACAAGAAAGTTGAGATTATTCATTTCTTTGTCCCTTTTCAGTTGAACAAATTCATAGCTCGGTCGGTTTTGCCGTCAATAATCAGCTCGATTGCTTTTTCGGCATTGTCAAAAATTTCATCAAGCTTTTTCATTTCATCGGGAGTGAACTTTGAAAGCACCCAGTCGGCAAGGTCCCAGTCGGGATTTGGCTTTGCGCCTATGCCAACCTTGATGCGGGGGAATTTATCGCTTCCGCTGAGATAGATGATACTGCGCATTCCCCTTTGACCGCCGTCACTGCCCTTTGAACGGATACGCATTTTTCCGACATCAAGCGAAATGTCATCAAAAATTACAATGACATTTTCGGGTGGGATTTTGTAGAAGTTCATCGCCTCAACAACTGCCTGACCGCTGTTGTTCATATATGTTGTGGGTTTCATCAGCATAACTTTTGCGCCGTTTACAGTGCAAGTGCCGATAAAGCTTTTGTATTTTATTTTGTTCACATCACAACCGAGCTTGTCGGCAATGCGGTCAATTGCAAGCCAGCCTGCGTTGTGACGAGTGTTTTCGTATTTTCTGTCGGGGTTGCCGAGTCCCACTACAATGTACTCGATTGAACCCGTTGATTTGTTTTTTCCGAACATATCCGTTTTCCTCTTATTTATATTATATGTATTCTGAAATTTAAATTAACCTTTTCCGAAGCTTACAACAACCCAGTCATCGTTGCCGAGATGATAAGGATTTCCGCAATACGGGCAGTTGCGTTCTCTTGTTGCATCAAAGCTTGCGCCGCAGCTTTTACAGGTTACTTTTTTCATTGTGAAAACTCCGTCATCCATGGCGTTCACACTTCTGCAAACGGTAAGTCTGAACTTTTCGTTTTTAACCCTAAATGAAGAATTTTTGTTTTTCACGGTCGTTGCGTAAACGGTCATATCAACATAGCAACAGCCGTTTGTGACATTGAATGAATTAAGCTTTGACACTCCTCTGTACTTGATGTCAACAATATCTCCGAAAGGATTTTTCATCGGATTGCCCTCATAGACTGCGAGGTTTGTGTAATCATCGCTGAAAATCATAATTTTGAGCAAAGCAAGCACCTTGCCGATAAAGTATTCATATGAGAAGTTGGGATTAACCTCTTTCATAAGCCACGGAAGTCTTTTCTGACAATTGAAGTGCGGACCTATCATAGGAATGCTCTTTGCCGCACCGACAAAAAGTCCGAAAAGCGTTTTTAATGCCCATGCAAGGTACCCCGCCAAAAGTCCGCCGAGCAGTACGGGGATTGCTCTTATGCCGATTTCATAGACCATATTTGCGGTTGCGGGATCAAAAGTTCCGTCCTTTACAACCACCCATACCGTAAATGCCGCAACGGCGGCAATTCCTCCGAGAAGGTACGGAGCAAGCACCTTTTTCGTTGACTTGTTCGCAAGCGAATAGGTTTTTACAAAGTAGAAGTTTGTAACCTTCGGGAACAAATCGTCCATAATAAAGCGAGTTTTGCAGTTTTTACAACCGTTGAGAAGCTCTCTTACACTGCTTACCGCACCGCAGTTCGGACACGAACACGCAACCTCGGAATTTCGGTTTTCAAGCCTTGTAATCATTGTGTAAAAGAAAAATCTGTCCTTGATTTTTTTCTTTTTCTTTCCGTCTTTAAAGTATTTCTCCGTAACCTCATATGTCTTTGACGCAATGTTACTCTTACATTCGCCCATATCGCAGGCAGTATAAGCATTTACCGGAACTTCATTCTTCACCGTTTCCTTATCGGTAAAAGCGGTCTGAATCTTTACACCCTTTTCGTCAAGTCTTTTCTTCTGTAGGTCAAGCGCAAAGTCGAGGTCGATTGACGCAATATCCGGATTTTTGCCCTCATTGCACCACAATTCGTACTCATCGACAAAGCGGTTCATTATTTTGTTATCTGAATCAGAACCGTAAACTATACCAAACAAAATTAAATCACCCTCACATATTGTACCGTTTTATTCCTGAAAAATTTGCAGTAAAACAGCGAAATGGCGGGTTAGTTAAAACCCGCCTGTTTAATTACATAATTAAATTGTTCGCCTATCAACCGAAAGCGGCTGTGAACGGCTTGTCGTTGTAGATTCTTGCGATAGCCTCTGCAAATGTAGGAGCAACAGGAAGAATTGTGAACTTGTCAATCATCTTTTCCTTCGGAACAGGAATTGTGTCAAGAAGAACAACTTCCTTGATTGCGCTGTTCTGGATTCTCTCGATTGCAGGACCGGAAAGAACTGCGTGAGTAGCGCAAGCGTAAACCTCTGTTGCACCGCCCTTTTCAACAATAGCGTTGGCAGCGTTGCAGAGAGTACCTGCTGTGTCGATCATATCGTCAACGAGGATAACTTTCTTACCCTTAGCGTCACCGATGATGTTCATAACTTCACAAACATTAGCCTTCGGTCTTCTCTTGTCGATAATAGCAAGACCTGTGCCGATTTTTGAAGCGAAGTTTCTTGAACGGGTTACAGAACCGAGGTCGGGAGAAACAACAATATAATCATCATTTTTGCCGCCGATTTTCTCTCTCATATGGTTTGCGAGAAGTGATGCGCCCTGAAGGTGGTCAACAGGAATGTTGAAGAAGCCCTGAATCTGATTTGCGTGAAGATCCATTGTAAGCACACGGTCAGCACCTGCACAGGTGATGATGTCTGCACAAAGCTTAGCCGAGATCGGATCTCTTGCCTTAGCTTTTCTGTCCTGTCTTGCATAGCCGAAGTATGGCATAACAACTGTGATTCTTGCAGCAGATGCACGCTTCATAGCATCAATCATTATGAGCATTTCCATAAGATTGTCGTTGACGGGAGCACAGGTTGACTGAACAATAAAGCAGTCGCTGCCACGAACAGATTCGTGAAGAGAAACAGAGATTTCGCCGTCTGAGAACTGTGTACAGTCACTCTTACCAAGCGGCAGACCAAGACAGCCTGCAATTCCCTGAGCTACATCAACATTTGAACTGCCGGTGAAAATTTTAATGTCCTTACCGTGAAAATTCATTGCAATAACTCCTTTGAATTTTAATGTGTGTAGTATATGTTTACCAATGATTAACCGAGCAATTAACAGCTGTAACCCTTTGCCCTTGCAATTTCGTTAAGCTGTTCAAGCTGAGCCGGATCGTTTGCACCCAGAACCGTATCACTGCACTGAGCCGTGAATGCTCCGACCTTTCTTCCGTCCTCAAGCAAAAGCTTGATTGCGTCGGGAAGATAATATTCCTTTGCGCTGTTATCCGACTTGATTCTGTCGAGAACCGAAAGAAGAAGCTGACAATCAAACCAGAATCCGCCCGAGTTTACTTCATTTATTTTGAGAGTTTCCTCATCAGCGTCTTTCTGCTCAACAATTGCACGCAGATTTCCGTTTTCGTCACGGACAATTCTGCCGTAACCTGTCGGATCGTCAACCTTTGCGGAAATAACCGTTGCGGCACAACCGTTCTCAATATGAGCCTTTAGGGAATCCTCAATAGTCTCGCTGTCCATAAACGGAGCGTCGCCGTTGAGAATAACGACATTGCCGCTGTGCTTTTTAAGGAAATCCTTTGCCATCATCACAGCGTGACCTGTTCCGAGTCTTTCAGCCTGAAACACGCTTTCAACGGAAAAATCGAGGGTTGAAAGATACTCTTCGACACACTCTTTTTTAAAGCCCTTGACAACACAGATGTCGTCAATACCGGCTTTCCTTAAAGCCGACATAACCCAGCAGAGCATCGGTCTGCCGAGCACCTCCGACAATGTTTTCGGTTTGTCGGATTTCATTCTTTTGCCCTCGCCGCCTGCGAGGATAACGGCACAATTCTTCATTTTTTCTCCTTTTATCTGTGACAAAACAACAAAGATGCAGACAGTCCTGTCACAAGGCACTCGTTCATACCATAATATTATCTCACAAAAATCACAAATTTCAAGAGAAAATTACAAAAATCGGGCAAAAAAAGGCATTTTAAACGATTTATACAATATTGTCGAAAATAAAACCTGTTTTTTATAAGAAAAAAGTTTGAAAAAAATATAGCTATTTTGACCAAAGTTTGTTATAATATTCGATAGGCTTATACAAGCAGGCAGGTTTTACCAAGGGGTAAGTCTGCCACAGCCGTATATCTAAATTTATTTTTTAGGAGGATTACCAGTTATGGCAAACAAATGGGTTTACCTTTTTACAGAAGGTAATGCTAACATGCGTGAGCTCCTCGGCGGTAAGGGTGCCAACCTTGCAGAAATGACAGGTCTTGGACTTCCTGTACCACAGGGCTTCACAATTACAACAGAAGCTTGTACTCAGTATTATGAGGACGGCAGAGAAATCAACGCTGAAATTCAGGCTCAGATCAACGAGTACATCGAGAAGATGGAAGAGATCACAGGCAAGAAGTTCGGCGACAAGGAGAACCCCCTCCTCGTTTCAGTTCGTTCAGGTGCTCGTGCTTCAATGCCGGGTATGATGGATACAATCCTTAACCTCGGTCTTAACGAAGATGTTGTTGAAGTTATCGCTAAGAAGTCAAACAACCCTCGTTGGGCTTGGGACTGCTACAGAAGATTCATTCAGATGTATTCCGATGTAGTTATGGAAGTAGGTAAGAAATATTTTGAAGAGCTCATCGACAAGATGAAGGCTGAGAGAGGCGTTACTTATGATGTAGAGCTTACAGCTGACGATCTTAAGGAGCTTGCAGGCCAGTTTAAGGCTGAATACAAAGAGAAAATCGGTCAGGACTTCCCTGACGATCCTAAGGAACAGCTCATGGGCGCAGTTAAGGCTGTATTCCGTTCATGGGACAACCCTCGTGCAAACGTTTACCGTCGTGACAACGATATCCCTTATTCATGGGGTACTGCCGTTAACGTACAGTCAATGGCATTCGGTAACATGGGTGACGATTGCGGTACAGGTGTTGCATTTACAAGAGATCCTGCTACAGGTGAGAAGAAGCTCATGGGTGAGTTCCTCATCAACGCACAGGGCGAAGACGTAGTTGCAGGTGTTCGTACTCCTATGCCAATCGCTAAGATGGCTGAAGAGTTCCCGGAAGCTTTCGAGCAGTTCCAGAATGTTTGTCAGACACTTGAAAACCACTACAGAGATATGCAGGACATGGAGTTCACTGTTGAAAACAAGAAGCTCTATATGCTCCAGACAAGAAACGGTAAGAGAACAGCTCAGGCTGCTCTTAAAATTGCTTGTGACCTCGTTGACGAGGGCATGAGAACAGAAGAAGAAGCTGTTGCAATGATCGATCCTCGTAACCTTGACACACTTCTTCACCCACAGTTCGATGCTGCTGCTCTTAAGGCTGCTACACCAATCGGTAAGGGCCTCGGCGCTTCTCCTGGTGCTGCTTGCGGTAAGATCGTATTCACAGCCGAAGATGCTGAAAACTGGAACGCTAAGGGCGAAAAGGTTGTTCTCGTTCGTCTTGAAACTTCACCTGAGGACATCACAGGTATGAAGGCTTCACAGGGTATCCTCACAGTTCGTGGCGGTATGACATCACACGCTGCCGTTGTTGCTCGTGGTATGGGTACATGCTGTGTATCAGGTTGCGGCGACATCGCAATGGACGAGGCTAACAAGAAGTTCACACTCGCAGGCAAGGAATTCCACGAGGGTGACTACATTTCAATCGACGGTTCTACAGGTAACATCTACGATGGCGTTATCCCAACAGTTGACGCTACAATCGCAGGTGAGTTTGGCAGAATCATGGCTTGGGCTGACAAGTACAGAACTCTTAAGGTTAGAACAAACGCTGATACACCTGCTGACGCTAAGAAGGCTCGTGAGCTCGGTGCTGAAGGTATCGGTCTTTGCCGTACAGAGCATATGTTCTTTGAAGAGGACAGAATCGCTGCATTCAGAGAGATGATCTGCTCAGATACAGTTGAAGAAAGAGAAGCTGCTCTTGACAAGATTCTTCCTTATCAGCAGGGCGACTTTGAGGCTCTTTATGAGGCACTCGAAGGCAATCCTGTAACAATCAGATTCCTTGATCCGCCGCTTCACGAGTTCGTTCCTACAGAGGAAGCTGACATCGAAAAGCTCGCAGCTGCTCAGGGTAAGAGCGTTGAAGACATTAAGACAATCATCGCTTCACTCCACGAGTTCAACCCAATGATGGGTCACCGTGGTTGCCGTCTTGCAGTAACATATCCTGAAATTGCAAAGATGCAGACAAAGGCAGTTATCCGTGCTGCTATCAATGTTCAGAAGGCACACGCAGACTGGACAGTTGAGCCTGAAATCATGATTCCGCTCGTATGCGATGTTAAGGAACTCAAGTTCGTTAAGAAGGTTGTTGTTGAAACAGCTGACGCTGAAATCGCTGCTGCAGGCATCGACCTCAAGTACGAAGTTGGTACAATGATCGAAATTCCAAGAGCTGCTCTTACAGCTGATGAGATTGCTAAGGAAGCTGACTTCTTCTGCTTCGGTACTAACGACCTTACACAGATGACATACGGCTTCTCAAGAGATGACGCAGGTAAGTTCCTCAACGCTTACTATGATGCTAAGATCTTCGAGAACGATCCGTTTGCTAAGCTTGACCAGACAGGCGTTGGCAAGCTCATGGAAACAGCTATCAAACTCGGTAAGCCTGTAAACAACAAGCTCCATGTTGGTATCTGTGGTGAGCACGGCGGCGATCCTTCTTCTGTTGAGTTCTGCCACAAGATCGGTCTTGACTATGTATCATGTTCACCGTTCCGTGTTCCGATTGCTCGTCTTGCTGCTGCTCAGGCTGCTATCGCAAACAAGTAATCCACACAGGATGTATTGACAGGTAACTTAATACAAGTTTATTCCTGATATAAATTTGACCTTGCAGATTTTACTCTGCAAGGTCTTTTTATGTCTTATAAAAATCTTTAAAGGTTTCTCACAATTTATATAACGGCGTATTTTGAAAATTTTTATTATTTTTGCAAAATCTATTGATTTTACATTTGTTCTTGGGTATAATAATACCAAATCACGATTTAGTAAATCAAGATTAGACAGCATAAGAGGTGTTTTTATGTTTATAGGCAGAGAAACCGAGCTAAAATTTCTGAACGATAAATACAATTCAGATGGCGGACAGCTTGTAGTTTTGTATGGCAGACGGCGTGTCGGCAAAACGGAAACCTTAAGAGAATTTTGCAAAGAAAAACCACATGTATTCTTTTCCTGTACTCAGACAACCGACAGGGTGCAACTTCAAAAATTTTCAAAACAAATATTAAAAGAAAACATTCCCGCAAAAAATTACATTACCGAATTTGCCGATTGGGAAAAAGCTTTCGGCGCTGTTCTCGATTTGCCGTATGGGGATAAAAAGAAACTCTTTATCATAGATGAATTCCCGTATATGTGCAAAGGGAACAAGAGCATTCCTTCTATTCTGCAAAATTTGTGGGATACACAACTTCGGGATTCAAATGTTATGATTGTTTTGTGCGGCAGTGCAATGAGTTTTATTGAAAAGGAAATTCTTGCCGAAAAAAATCCGCTCTACGGTCGTGCTACCGGAATTTTCAAAATGAAAGAAATGGGATTTTACGATGCAGCTAAATTCTTTACCGCATATTCCGAACGGGACAAAGTTATTGCTTATTCTGTTCTTGGCGGTATCCCCCACTATTTAAGGCAATGGAATCCGAAACTAACTATTGAAGAAAATATTAAACAAAATATTTTGACCAAAGGTTGTGTTCTATACAGCGAGGTTGATTTTCTTCTTCATCAGGAACTTCGGGAAACGCCTGTATATAATTCTATCATTGAAGCGGTAGCACTTGGAAATACAACTTTAAACAATATCAGTCAAAAGTCACTCATTGAGGATACTTCCAAAACAAGCGTTTATTTAAAAAATCTGATTGAACTCGGCATTGTGGAACGAGAATTTTCTGTTGATGCAAAGATAAAAGAACAGGCAAACGGTAACAGAGGAACATATAAATTAACAGATAACTTCTTCCGATTCTGGTATGCATTCGGTTTTGCAAATTTTTCACAGCTTGAGGACGGCGATGTTGACGGCGTTTACGAATATATTGTAAAGCCCGAACTCCATAAATTTGCATCAGTCGCATTTGAAGATGTATGCCGTGAGTTTGTTCGGAAAATGCAGAAAAATAACGAACTGCCGTTCCGATATTCCAAAATGGGACGGTGGACAGGAAAGACAACAATAAGGGATAAAAACACAGCAAACGGACTTAGAATCGGAGAAACAGAAATAGATATTTTATGTATCGACCAAAAAGCAGAAAATTATTTAGTTGGGGAATGCAAATTCAAAAAAGAAGCATTTACCTATGCAGAATATCTGAACACACTTGCAAAATTAACACCATTGAAGGAAAAGACACAGTTTTATTATGCACTGTTCTCTGAAAACGGTTTTGATGAAAAGATAACAGCCGATACAAAATCAAGTGGCACACTTCTCTTTTCCCTTGAACAAATTGTCAATTACAGTTGACATATATTTTGAATTAACCTAAAAACCGCTCTCGAATATGAGATATAATAATAGCAAAAATATAATTAAGCCTAAGTGTTTGCAGAGTGCTTTTTATAAGAATTTATATTCACACAGAAAAATGACAAGCTGAGATTTTTCAACTTGTCATTTTTATTTTTGGTAATGGTTATTTAATTATTTGAATGGTTTTGCAAGGCTGCAAAATTTATTAACATAGCTTGATTAAAATTTTAATCAGGATTTTATGCATTTACATAAGAAATTATCACATTAAGATGTAACGGAAAATCTGCTTTCACACGCTTTTCTATGAGCTTCTTCTCTGCGTCTGTTTTTGTATCCGAAATTTTAATATCCACACGGTTTCTTGTGGGAGCTTCAGCAATTGTAAAATTTTCCACACCGTAACCTCTGACAATTCTTTTGAAATCGTCGGGAGTGCATTTTCCGCCGACCTTCTGCTCAGATATTTTAAGCATTTCCCTTCGTTTTTCAAGCGGATAATCGGCATTGATTTTACCGACAAATCTTTCCCTTTCGGTAATTCCACAGTTTTCCGCTGTGTCAATAAACAACTCCCGTTCCATAGTTTCAAGCATATCAAATTCCGTGTTCAAACCCTCTGCATATGCCAAAAGTTCCGCTCTGATATTTGATTTTGCCGTAACTTTGTAAAGCCCCGTACTTTCTAATTTGGTTTTCATCGAATCAAAGCTGTTCATCACTTCACCCCAATCGTAACTGTACCGACAGTAAAACATTGCGACTTTGCCACCGTCACATCCTGCATATCCGTGTTCCAGTTGTAGTTGGTTATACAACCCGTGTCAATCAGTCTTGCACCAAGTTCCGACAATCTGAAAGTTCCGCCGATAGGAATTGAATTCACATATTCCGCAAAGGCATTTTTGAGCAACTCCTTGACTTCACCTGAAGAATATCCGTCCTCCACATAGGCAACAACACTCATATTGCAAGCGGTACGCTGGGCATTCGACACAATAACATCAACATTAAGCTCTCTCTGCTTTTCCAAAAGCGACTGAACCTTTGCAACAACATTCGTACCCAATGATGCATCCGCACCCGTAACATAGACATTAACTGTACCTACGCCCCTCGCTTTGCCGATGGCACTTGCCTTTGCAACACCGTCAACCGTGAGTGCAAGCTGTTCGTAATATGCCGCATTCGTGCCGTTGGAGGTGTTTATATATGTATCTCTTATGCGTTTGCGAAGTTCATCGTCCGTTTCGGCATCGCAACCGCCCGTAAATTTCTCACGGTTTGTAACCGTTTCAATCTCTGTCGGCACACTCACGGGAACAACCGCACAACCAAGCCCTATATTACCGTTACTTCCTGCCTGTTCAGCCTCGGCATAAACACTCACAAGCGTGTTGCCGGCACTGATTTCTTCATCCTCGGTCGTAACAAATCGTATCGGCACAAGGTCGGCAGTAGCCACAACGCACCCCTTTGGAATTACAATATCGTGACTGCACGGCTGAGAAATATTGAAGGTAATTTCGCCCGTTGACTTCATCGCCTTTTTGCGTTCAATACCTCTCTGCGATGCGAGTTTATCAAGGCATTCACCGCTTGCAGTCACTGCAAACATCTGTCTTTTCCACCACTCAAGATTCGTCTGTAGCTTAAAAATCTCGCCGGCAAGCACCTTGAGCCTGATTGCAATGTCGCTCACCTCGTTAAAGCTGTCACCCGTTTCATGCTCATAGGCATTCTTCATTCTGCCGTAAATTTCATCATAGGTTTCCATTTATCTGCACCTCCCTTGTAATATCGTCAACCGTAAGGTCAATCGTAATCTTTTTGCCAACCGACTTAACGCTTGCGTATGTATTTTTCATTTTTGCAAGCGATTCATTGGCAAGCAGTTCAGTCTGCTTTGCCGAGAGTGTTTTGTCCTGCAAAAGCACCTTTGAACCGAAATTTCTGTCATAGACAAATCCGCCGAGTTTTGCCGAAATGCAAAGCACAGCCTGTTGGAATTTTGCGTCAGTCCCCTCAAGCAATACCGTATTGCCCGAAGAGCCGATAACGATATCACCGTTTTTAATCATCATATCCCTCATACTACACCGCCTTGCCGTTGATAAGAACTCTGCCGTCATTTTTCAGCACAATACTCGCTCCGCCCTTTGACGAGAGCATAACCTCGCCCTCATCAAGTTCAACATTTTTTGCAAGCACGCCAAGGCTCACTTCACCGTTGGCAAGCGGCAAAACAACCGCCGACTCTCCCACGGGAACAACGCTTGCAAAGCCATACGGCACGCAACATTTTATCTCCCTGTGTTCTTCCGAGGAATCCACCGAAACCGTGTTTCCCGAACTTTTCACACCGCCCTTTTCGGCTTTCGGGGCGGTAATCGAATTTTTAGTTATGTAATTCATCAGCCACATCGCCGTTCTCCTTTCCAAGCACAACCGTTGTGCTTTCACCGTTTTTCCCAAGTGAATATTTAATGCTTTTCACAACCAAGCCCTCCCTTTTTCCGACGAGGGGGTCATCAATCACAGCCCTTCTGCCGACAATTCCGCACAGACATTCTGCACATTCAAGCATTATTTCAAAGCTCTGCCTGTTGCCGTTTTCAATCATTCTGTCGGCTGTTTTTACCGCATTGTTGTCGAGAAAAGCGTTTACATATCTCACCCTTTTAATCCTGTCGGCAACGCATTTGTTGCTTATAACGCTCTTGTAACCGCCGTATTCCTCGGTGCGTAGTTTGACCTGCGAAATCACCTTGCACGGCTTTATGTACTCACGGAGAGATGTGTAGCCTACTCCGTTTCTGCCGAACACAATCGGCTTTGCACCGCCGTAAGTTCCGCACATCAAGACAAATCCCGCACCCGTAATTCTCGGACTTTTGCCGTATCTGCCGTTACAGAATTTTTCAAGCACCTGCCACTCGGTCATACCCTTTTCAATTTTTATTGTGCCCATAAACGGATGTTCGTCACCGTCATATCCGACAATTCCGAACGGCTTTAAATGCCTTTCAAAAATGAACTTTGCCGCTGGGTTCACATATGTAACAGGTTCTGCCTCATTGTCGAGAAGCCTTCCGGCAAGACTTCTTGCACTCAGCCTTACAATCGCACCGTCGGTTCTCACAATGCTGACAATCTCGTCAACCTGTCCCACAAACACGAGCGACTTGCCGTCATAAGCCTCAAGCATATCGGCATTTCCGAACTTCTCGTCATACGGCACAGTCATCACAAGCTCATCGGCAGGCACATCAACATCTGCCGAAATTTCTGCCGTGAGAACATTTTTAATTTCACACCTTTTGCCGTTTTTATCAGTAAAAAAGTAAGTCAGCACAGCTTAACCCTCCTTGTTCCGAGGTTTTCATCGGGGAACTTAACATCGTGATTCAGCCGCACAAGCTCGTCAATTTTCACCCCTGTTTTGTATGCAATGTCCCACAGGGTTTGTCCGTTTTCACAGTCAAAATATGTAATTACCGTTTTCTGCTTTTTTTCCATAACCTCACGGAACACAAAGCTGTATTCAAGCACATTCGGCTTTGGCTCGCCCTTTATTTCAAGCTTTTCAAACACAGCATAAATGCTCGGCAGGTTTGGCACGGAGAGCACTTCTTTTCCGCTGTTTTTGAACACCTCAAACAGCCTTTCAAACTGTTCTGCACAATCCTCACCGTACAGCTGTCCCGAACCGCTGATTTTCATATTCTTCCGCCCCATATCCTGAACGGAAGATTCGCCGAACGGACTTTTCATCTCTGCAACGCTCCTGTCACATTCAAAGCTGATATTCTGCGGATTGTGATGCCACACATATTCACCGAATTTCATCGGCACCGGTTTCATCGGCTTTTCGCCTCCTCTTCTTCGTCAAGTCTGCGACTGTAACGACGGCTTTCCCTTTCAAGGAATTCACCGAACATTTCGGTATCTTTACCGCCGTTCTCAGACTCCGCAAGCCTGTAAAGTTCGTCTGAATTTTTATCATTCATATAATTTTCCTCTCGTCGGCACTGATTTTCACGGTTGCAAGAATACTTCCGCTGCCCTGAGTAACGCTTGAAAATTCAAGCACTTTGCAATCCGTGTAAATGATTTTCTTCTTTGCAAGGTCAAGCTCAAGACTCTTAAAGCTGTCACGCTCCAAAAACGGAGTTTCATCCGTAATCTTCATCACAAAGGTAAGTTCCCATTCATTTGAAACAATTCTTTCAACGGGCTTGTCATTGAAAAATTCCTTGATTTCCGTGAAGGAGTTTTTTCTTGTACAGGTTGCCTTTTCAACGCCGCCGAGAATTTTTCCCTCACATTTCAACACGGCATTTCCGCAATTTTCAAATTCAAAGCCGTCCATTTAAACCTCCTCGCAAAGACAGAATTCCATATTAAAACTCACCGTTCTGTAAATTGCGTTCATATCGGGATCAAATTCAATTGACGCCGCCTCGCTGTGGGTAATCGTCTTTTCCGCATCGGCAGTTTTAAGTCCGAGAAGAATTTCACTTACCACTTCCGAAAGACCGCTTCCGTTCTCGGTTGCAGGAGCATACACCCTGATTTCAACTCCTGCATTGTAGCTTTCACCCTTGATAGACGGCGAAAGGTATCCGCCGATATAGCTTTTCTCCGTTGACATATCTCTCACCGACACAACGGCAATCATTCCGTTCACGGGTGACGGTGCTTCATCAGAGCCGTATTCTCTTATAAATCTGACATTTTTCAAAGCCTCATTTACCTTTAAGCCTGCAATAATACGGTCAACCTGTTTCTCAATTCGATTCAAAATCATCCCTCGTTTCTTCTCTGTATGCACACAAAACAGCCCTTACATAAATCGGATTGTCCTTCACATAATATTTTTCGCACCTTTTAACAGTATATTTACCGTTTTCACTTTCTATTACGCTTTTTCCCGAATCAAGCAGAACATCGGGCGGTGCAATAAATAAAAACAGCTTTGTTTTTCTCATACCCAGTTTATGCCGCACACTGTCATAATTCTGATTGCTGTTGTATCTCAAAGGTGAAATAAAGGCCTTTGTCCTAACCGATTTACCACCGTTTTTAACGGTAACATCACAGCCGTATCTGTTTAATATTTTCCCGATAGACGGTGAAATATTCATCATATCACCCCAAGCAAAAATTTTTCTCTGCCGATAAGGTCCTGCGACTTGTCGGCATATTCCCTCCACAGCTTTTCGGCACGGCTTTCGCCGTCCGCAGATGATGAAATTTTCAAATCACCTGCGGAAAAAGAAGAAATGCTGTCATCATTGCAAAGGGAATACAACTTAAAAGCGTAAACGGCACACAGGTTTTCAAGTCTTAATTCGTCATCTTCCGAAAGATTTCCCTTCGTAACAATCGAATTAACATACACCACGGCATCGTCAATAATGCTCTTCCACTTGTATGCTTCAGCACCGTCAATACCGCTGTATAAGGCAAAACGCTTTGTAATGTTTGCAATGTTCAAGGCAATCCCTCCTTAACAGCTCATCACCTTTGACGCCTCTGTAAAGATTTTTGAAAAACCTGCGGTACAGGTAACTGCGGCTCTTTCAAGCTGACGGTCAATAAGCTTGTCGTAATCTGTAACAACGCCGCCTGCCTGAACCATTTCAAGCGCACAGTTTTTGTCAAGACCGATAATCTTACCGCCCACAAGCTCGGGAGTGTGAAGAAGGCTTGCACCGAGAGGTGTAATCATTCTGCCCGTAGCCTGAAAATCAAGACCTGCGTTTGAATCCTGAAGCTGAGAGAGCGAAAGAATCTTCTGCATTTCGGGAGTTGACGCAAGAATTGTGTTGAGCTCATACGGAGCAAGCTCTGTCCAAAGCTTTAAAAGGTCCTCATATGTAACCTTGCCGCCTGTTGCAACATTAAGTGTGCCGGCGGGATTTTCATTGCCGTCACCGTTCACAAGCACATCAATCGCATCTTTAAGCTGTGCTCTTGCAATATATGCGCCAATCTGATTGAGTGTTACGGTAAAGAGGTCAAGACGCTGAAAGCGAAGTGCCTCATATGATGCAACAAGCATTCTGCCACGCTTGTGAAGCTTAACAAGGTTTTCTCTTGTCTTAACCTCAGTCTGCGGAATCTTTGCACCCTCGCCGACGAGTTTAAGGCTCTTGTCATCCTCACTCGGAACAGATGCAATACTGCGGTAATCCATGCCCTCAATGTCTGTCACGGTTGCCACAAGATTTGGGAGAATATCCGCTCTCTCCATGCCCTGCATAACGGCTCTGCTCACATATTCGGGGAAAAGTGCCGCAGAGTTTGAACTCTGAAAAAACTTTTCAACGCAGTCGCTGTTTCTGCCCTTAACCTTAATGTCAAAGCGTTTGAGCTGACGGGAAAATGCGTCAAGTCCCTCAAGTGCAGTACCTCTGTAATTTTCTGACGGATCAAGCTTTTCAAGTGCACCCGAAATTCCGCCCTTTGTCTGATACATACCCTTTTCAATTGTAATATTTTCAAAATTTGCCATAATATCTTCCTCCTGTTATCAAAGAATAAATCCGACTGATGTGTCTGTTGAGTCAAGCACAAGGTACTCTCTGCCGGTTGTTGTAACCGACACGCCGCCGTCTGCCGTTGCAGAAAGCTTTTTGTAGCCTACGGCGATTTTCTTGTCGCTCTTTACGGTCACATAGCCCGAAAGCTGAACAACCGCATAACCGCCTCTCACGCTTACGCACACACCGCAAAAATTCTCACTTGCGTCACATTTTGCAACAGTGCCGTTGTCCTTCATCTTAACAGGCATGCCTGCCTCTGTAAGTGTTTTGTCTGCAATAAATGTTGCGGCATTTTCGCCGAATCCGTTAAAATTTACATTCATAATCATACCTCCGTTAAATACTGAACTGACCGTTTTCCACGGTGTTATTTCTCTTGTCCTGCTTGCAGTAAAGCTGCGGAACAGGCTCAAAAGCTGCTTTCTTTTTCTTTTCAAATGCTGACTTAAATTCTCTGAGCTGTTCAATTGTCATACTCTTTGCAACGCTCTCCATTGTTTCGCCCGAAATGTCAGGCTGAACAAAAGCGGCAAGTCCCACAACATCACGGGTAAGGCTTTCACGGTACAGCACACCGTCCTTAGCCGACTTTTTAAGCCCGTCAATATATTCACACAGCTTTCTGCTGTCGCTCTCATCAAGTGCAAAAGCCTTTTTGTTTTCAATGGCTTTAAGAATTTTCTCCATATCATTTTCCTTTCCAAAAAATTTGTGACCTTTCGTAATGCCTGCCCTCTTTTGTGACGGCACGGCAACAAAGCTCCATTCGTATGCGTCATACGGGTTCACAAGTTCACCGCAACAAAGCTTTGAACCGTAAACCTCGCCCTTTTTGTGAGTACACATCGAGATGTCCTCACCGCACACATTGCACACAACCCTGTCAACGGCACAGCCAACGCTTACTTCCTTGATAATTCCGCTGTCAATCGCAAGAATAATATCCCTGTTGCTCTCACAAACGGGAAGATATGCCCTTGCCTTGAGCCTGTAGTAATCGTCACCCAAAGCCGTTTTCTGACCGTCAATTTTCTCAACCTTACAGCTGAAAATTCTTGCCGTCTGATTTTTGGCACTCGGATTGTGGTCAATAATTCCCGTCTTGCCGACAAAAAGCTTTTCAAGCTCATAAAGCGAATCCGTTGTAAAGCGTTCGCCGTCACGGTCAACATCGTTGTCACACAGCACAACCGAAAACGCATACACCTCATTTTTTGCAAGATTTCGCCTTGTAAAGCGGTTAATCAGTTCGAGCTCATCATCACCGACAGTCTGATTTTCACCGTCAACAACGCCCGAAACACCGCTTTTAATAAGTTTGTTATCCTTCATTCTGCACCTCCGCTCCAATCTGTCTTTCAATGTTCATCGCATTTGCATTGTTAAGTCTTGCCTGAGAAAGCTCAACCGCATCCTGAAGATTAATCTTGTCCCACTCAATCTTAAAGCTGTCGTTATAACCGCACATTTTGAGATGAGCCGACACAATTTTTGTAATCACGGGTTCAAGCACGGTGCGGTAGTAGGCAAGCTCGCTTGTGAGGATGTCCGCCTGCTGTTCGCTCATTCTCTCTGTACTCGACCACGAAATGCCGAGCAAAAACGGCGGAATACCAAGCTTTGCAATAATCTGCTCAAGAATATGCCTTACGGGAATGTCACAGTCGGGCATATCACTTTCAGCGCCGATAACCTTAACGCTGACATCGCCGACCGACACAAAATCACACACGCTGTCGCTTCTCATCGCCTTTTTCCACTCATCGGCAACCGCCTGTGCATTTTCTCTGCTCACAGCCGAACCGTTTGAATCGGGATTGAGAGTAACCGCAAAACGGATATCGCCAACCCTCTCCCAGTTTGTTTTTACCGACTCAAAAATCCTCAAAAGTATTGAGCTGACAAACGGCAGACCGCTGAGTATGGAAGTACCGCACACAGTACCCGGCTTGGGATTAAGCAGTGTTGCAAAAATCCTTTCCGGATGCTTAGGTTCTTCGGCTGTACCGTTGCCGAGTGTGTAAACCGCAAGCTTCAGCGGAGAAGAATCCGCTCTGATTTCAACATCGTCAAGGCTTGCATTGTACAATGCGCAAATTCCTTCACCGCCACTATCGGGAACAATCTCACCGACCGCCTGTCCGTAGGTGAGAAGCGAATCAAGATAGCAAAGTACAAAGCTTTCAAGTCCCATCATTTCACCGTTTGTGCGGACATTTTTAACAAAGCTGTCGGCAATCTTCTGGCTTTCAGCCGATGAAGTCACAATTTTGAATCCGCCGATAAGTCTGATAATTTTACAGAGTGCCGCATCAATAATCGGCACAGACTCACGCAAAGTTGTGTACAACTGCCTTTCCGTTCTCGTCTGAACGGCAAATCGTGAGAAAATCGGCGAATTATTTCTCGTTTCTCTCAAAACGGTCTGCACCGTCTTTATGCTCTCGGTCTTTTTATTTTTTCTGCCAAGCCTCAAGCTGTTTCCTCCTGTCTTTTGGTTGCAACGGCAAAGAATCCGTCACAACCGTAAATTTTCGTAGCGACAAAATATCTTATGTCGTCCATTGCATGATCGTTTTCCTTAACAGGTGCGTCACTGCGCCCCGAGCCGTCCCAACGGTAAAGCGAAAATTCTCTTCTTGCGGCTCTGCAATTTTTGCAGATTCTTATTTTTCTGTCCTTCAAAGCCTGCGAAGTCTGTCTTATGCCGTTGATAACATTGTTTTCAGCCGACACAACCGTGTATTTTCCGTGTCTCCTTATAACCTCAATAAAGCTTGCGGCAGACGGATCGACAATCACACATTCGATTTTTCGCCCGTCAATCAGCTTTTCAAGTCCGTCATAATGCTCCTCGTCGGTCTTTTGAAAGCCCTGCGTGCGAGAATTGAAGTAGTATTCGTCAACCCTGTACCACACACCGTTTTTCCTGCCCCACAAACCGAATGATGCGGGATTTACAGTACCGTAATCGCACGATACCGCCCAGCTTTCAATATCTGACGGAATATCGCAGTACATCCTTTCATTGTCCATAAACGGATAAACCGCACCGAAAACGGCTACCCATCTGCCCTTTACGAACCTCTCGTAAAACACACCCGAATACAGACTTTCATACCGCTTGATAACCTCGGGCTTCAAAGACGGATTGTCCTGCATTGTAAAGTGCAGATATAACGCATTTTTGTCACCGCACTTTTTAATCCACTCACGGTAGAACCAATGCTCAGGAAATTCGGGATTGCAGTTAAACCAAAATCTTGAACCCGACACGGAACATCTCGCCAATGCCTGTTCAACGAACGACCTCGGCATCAACGCAACCTCGTCAAAAAGCACACCCGAAAGCGTCATGCCCTGAATGAGCGATGCGGATGACTCGTCCTTGCCTCCGAAAAGATAAAACCTGTTCATCACTCCGTTAACGCTCACGGTCAAAATATTCTGCGACAACTTTTCTTCACACTTAAAACCGAGTGATTTCAAAATCGGAATCACGGGCGTAATCATATTTCGCCTTAAAGAACGGATTGTCTTTCCGCAAAGTGCAAAGTCCGAATTTGCAAAATCGTAAAAGCTCCACAAAATGAACGACAGCGACATACAAAAAGTCTTTCCGCTGCGCACAGCACCGTCACAGATGATTGCGTCCCTGTCACGAAAAACCGACTCCCTGTTCCACCACGAAAGCACGGTAAGCTGTTTTTTAGAAAAAGTTTTAATTTCCATTTTCCTTGTCATTCACCGCCCTTGCGCTGTTTGAAATGGCGTCAAAAAGCTGTTTTGCGCCTGTTTCATGCTCACCGCCTGCACCGAGTTTTTCAAGTGCCTTTAGCCTGTCAAAAAACTTGATTTCCATTGAACCGTCCTTTGGTCTTTTAATCTCCGACACAAGGAACAAATCCATTCCCTCAAGATCCTCCTTGCTCGGATCACTTTTGTAAAGCAAAGAAATTGCATCGCAAATGCTCCCGAAAGCCAACCGCTGATACCCTGCCGCCGCCATGTTGGCAAGGGATTTTTCTCTTAGCCGTGACAGCCGTTCAAGCTCGGCTGAAATTTCGGGACGGCAGATAAGCTCTTCCCCCTTCTGCTCACAATCCCCCGTGTAGCCTGCCTTTTCTGCGGCAAGCTCGGAATTTCCCGAACCGAGAAATAAACTGCAAAACTTCTTTTCCCTACCTGTCAATTTTCTGATATCTCGTCACCTCCGTTTTCCGAGAGGCTTTATCAACGCCCCTCACTTATACCTGCAAAATTCAAAAAAATTGCATACTTTAATGCAATTTTCAAAAATATTTTTAAAAATAATTATTCACAACCAAAAATCAATCGCAAAGATATCCGCCTGATTCCCCCTCAAAAAAACCGTCTTTTCCAAATCAGATAATAAAAAAACCGTGTGTACTTTTTCTGTACACACGGTTTTGTGTTATAGTCGGTATATTTACTTGAGCATTTTAAGAATTTCGTCCTTTTCACGATAGCCTACTGCCTTGTTGACAAGCTGACCGTTTTTGAACACCATAAGAGTCGGGATACTCGACACATTATACTGCATTGTAAGGTCGGGTTCTTCGTCAACATTAACCTTGCCGACAAGAATTTTGCCGTCATATTCGTCAGCGATTTCTTTCACAATCGGGGCAATCATCTTGCACGGACCGCACCATGTTGCCCAAAAGTCTACAAGCACGGGGATATCCGACTGCAAAACCTCCTGCTCAAAAGTTTCTTTGTAAAGCTCTATTTCCATAACAATCCTCCTGTTCGGTTATTTTAATCTTTTGATTTGTAGTAAAGCATACAATGACAAAAGCCCTCAAAATCAGGATCGGCAATCTGCTCCTTGAATTCCTTGCACATACACTTGTATTCCTCTGTACGCTGAATTCTGCACGGGCAGTAACCGCCTGTCCTCTTCAAGCCCTCTTTAACTGTTTTTACTACTTCTTTGTCGGGATTAAGTGTTATTTTCATCTGCTCACCCCACAATTTTTACGGCGTTTGCCGTTAATCTCTTCCCTTGACTATACTATATATCGCAACCCTAAAATTGTCAAGCATGCGAGTGCCTCGCTCTCCGTTCGTGTAGACAGTTTAATATAACCAAAACTATGACTCCCGAGATTAACTTTGTGCTAATATTCCCCTATGCATGCGAGTGCCTCGCTCTCAATTCGTGTAGACAGTTTGAAACAGTCAATACTGCTACTCCCGAGATTTGCTTTGTGCTAATCGCTCTCTGTTCGTGAAGATAGTTTTTCTGTAATGCAAAACATATTATGCCCGAGCGTAACATTGTCACCGTCTGCACCATTCAATGTAGTGGCGAACCGTGTTCTCCAATCGTTTTAGTTGCAAAACCAAAACGAACAAACACACAATCTATTTGTTTCAAAAAAATTATAATGCCAAATTGAAATTAGCTTTTATTCAATTCGTGCTTGCACACGAATTGATTTGCGAACGAGGTTCGCCGCTACGGTATAACGGTAAATTTCCGACATTTATATAATTTAATTCACCATAAAATCTGTACTGTTACTTGCGAGTGTTCATCGGATCACCTACTGAATTGTGAAAACAGTAACTATAATTATCTTTATTTGCCGTATAAAAAAACTCTGTTAAATTTTTCAAAAATTGCATTAAAATATACATTTTTTCGCCTTTTGTGCTTATAAGCGGAGGCGATTTTATGACTAACTTTTTTATGGTTCCAAACGAGGTGTTTGACCTCAACCTAAAACCGCAACAGTTCGCTGTTTTATGCTACATACTCAAATGCTGTGACGAATCGAACACCTGTTATCCGTCCATACACACCATTGCAGAGGCCTGTGCAATCTCCGACAACACCGTTAGGGAAAGCATAAAATTCCTTTGCAAAAGAAAAATCATTACCAAATCGGGCGGTTTTACGGTCGGCAAATACGGCAAGATTCAGTCATCGTCCTATCTGTTCTCGATCAACCCGAATTTTTATGACGAAGGTTTCGGCAGGGACAACCTTGTCGAATATTACAAAAACGAAAACTCTGCCACCTCATAATCTGCAACAACACACTCTGCGAATATCACTTCATACCCCATGTAAAATACTGCACCCCCCTACTTCAAATATTACACCCATGGGATTCAGAATTTGCACCTCCCCCCTTCAAAATTTGAACCCGTCCCCTTCAGAATTTGAAGCCTAATAATACCCATAGAAAAAGACTAAGAGAAAAATACCCAAGGAACAATACCAAATGAATAACTGTAATGAGTGGAATTGAGAGCGAATACTGACGAATTGCATCCTTGTAATCGCAGAAATCTGTGTTATACTTAAGTTGAAAATAATTTGATGAGGTGATAGCATGGTAATAAGAGAGGTTCAGGACAGAGATTTCGTTCAGCTTGCGGAAATGAGATGGGCCCATGCTGTTGAGGACGACGAAACTTACGGTGAACACAACACCGACGGTGTAACAAAATCGGTATTTATCGAGGAGTTCGTTGCCTTTTTATACACAAACAAGGGATATAAAATTTTCGTTGCGGAAGATGAGAATGCTAAAATTCTTTCGGCAATGTTTGTATATCTTATTCCGACAATTCCCACCCCGAATGCAAAGCGTGAATTTATTGCGTATCTCACAAAGGTGTTCACGCTTGAAGAATATCGTGGCAAGGGCATCGGCACTCAACTGCTCGATTATGTAAAGAACTACCTTTCGTCAATCAACTGCGAACTTGTCTTTGCATGGCCAAGCGAAAATTCGGCAGAATGGTATAAATCACATGGGTTTTCCGACACCAACGAAATTTTTGAGTGCCGATTATAACAATAAAAAATATAAGAGAACAATCGGGTAACAGATTTACTGAATGTAAACTTCTGCTGCCCGATTGTTATTCTATACTGAGAATATCATAAAAATATTTAAGCGTGGAATATTTGTATTTTCGTTCAAAAGATTTTTTGTCAAGCATTTTTAAGCTGACATAACACTTAGGATACACTTTTATTATAAGCATATTTTTTAAAATATTACGAACAAATAAAATGGCAATTAAAAAACGGCACCCCGATTTTACTCGGAGTGCCGTAATTAATTTTGATTACAGAATCAGAATCGTGTTGAGTGTGGAATATTCCGCATTATTTAGCGTAAGCAGAATCTCCGCCGATCTGACCGTCGATACCTGTAAATCCGCTTGCGCAGCATACATATACTCTCATGTTAGCCTTAGCAAGTTCCGGAACTGTAAGTGTACCGTCAGTAACATACTTAACATCACCTGTAACAGCGTCAACATACTTGCCGTTAGGAATGTTCTTGAATGTTGCACCTGAAGAAATTGAAACGAGTGCAAGGCTGTCTGTGTTGTCGTCAGTATAACGGCGAACATAAGACATATCTCCACCTGTTACATATGTGCTTGATGCTGTGTACTGTCCCTTCTGGAGAGCGGGGATAGCACGACGAATAGCATTAACCTTTGAAAGGTGCTTACTGAGCGGGCTTGCAAGAGTGTCAGCAACAGTGCCTGATGCCGTGTACTCACTGAAGTCAGTAGCGTTTACAGTACCCTCAAGATAATCACCGAAGTATGCACGACCTGAGTTTTCAAGAGAAATAAGTGTACCCTTATCAATAAGCTCACCCTTCTTGAACTCAACTTCTGAACCATAGTATACGCAAGGAATACCACGGAATGTGAACATAAGATCCATATTCTCTGCCCATGTCTGTGTACCGCCTGTGAAACGAGTTGTTTCATCCGGCTGTTCAGGAGCATAGTCGTGTGAATCAACATACATTACGCTGTATGTTGCATCATTGTAATACTGGTCGTTGTTAATAGCGAAGTTATAAGCGTTCTTAGCGCTACCGAACATTCTGTGCATCTGGAAGTCAATTGCATCCATGCCTGATGCCATAGAACGGTCGGAACCGTGATATGTAATACCGTCAAGGTAAGCGTTGTCGCTCTTTGGCTGTGTAGAATCCATATCACCGTTGTAATTATCTTCTTCAATATAATGCTGAAGAACGAGGTTCATGTTGTCGTTGATCTCTGAAGCTGATGTGCCCCAGTTCCAGCTGTCTGCCCACTTAGAGTTAGACTCTTTCCATGTGTAGTAAGGAGTTGACTCCTCGGCATGGCCACGATACCAAACTGATGTGTATCTTGTGCAGATTTCGCCGAACATATAGAAGTTAGGCTTGCCTGCTGCCTTAGCAGCGTCCATAAGCTGATCATTGAACATAATGTTGAGAGATACTCTCGGAATGTGACGAACGGTATCAACACGGAAGCCGTCAACGCCCATATCCATATACTTTGAATATGAATCTACAACATATTCTGCAACTGCAGGGTTCTCTGTGTTAAGGTCAACGCAGTCGCCTGCAATCTGGCTGAACTTTGTTGTCCAGTCATCATAGTTAGGACTCTGGAAATAGCCTGTATGATAGTAGTTGTTCGGGTTGTAAGTATCACTCTGTGAAATCTTATTCATAGAGAAGTCCTGAGCTGCAGGCTGAGGACCGGTTGAGTTACCGTTGTCGCCTGAGTAAGTAACATTCTTCATAAGGTTAAGTCTCTGCTGATACTGAACACCCGGCTTCTGAGCCCAGTATTCCTCAGGTGACTTAAGGCCGTATGTATCAAGAAGATACTGTGTAGGAATCAATGACTCCTGAAGGTTGCCAAGGTCTTTAGTTGTATCCTTTGTGAAAAGATCACAGAAGTGTGCTTCACCAAAGTTACCTGTGTGCTGAAGAACTACGTCCTGAATAATCTTCATGCCCTTCTGGTGAGCATCGTGAATAAGATCTTCGTATGTGTAGTCTGAGCTTTCATAACGAGCATCAACTGTTGACAAATCCATAGCATGATAGCCGTGGTAGTCATAGCCTGATCCGTTTGTAACAACAGGTGTTACCCAGATTGCGCTGAAGCCGAGAGCCTTGATGTAGTCGAGCTTTTCGCCAAGACCCTTGAAGTCACCACGCCATGCAGGGTCGTCATCACCGTTGCCGGCTGTGCCGTCATCCCAGCAATGAACATCGTTGCCTGTATCGCCGTTATAGAAACGTGTTGTCATAACAAAGTAGATTGTTTCTTCACGCATATCAACGCTGCCAACCGGATCCGGCTCGTCAGGGTTGTATTTTGACCATTTACCGTTTTCACAGTACCAGTCTGCGCTTGCAGCAGATTCAAGTTTTTTCTCCGAAGAATACTGCTTGCCGTCAGCGTCTGTAACAATGGCATTTACCTTTGTAACATCTGCTACATGGTAGTTATACCACTTGTCACCCTTTGTCATTTTCTCACCTGGGTAAGACTTTGACATGGCGCTGTTTGTGGGGAGCGAGTTCCACAAATATACATATGGCTGTGTACCGTCACTCATTCTTACATGAATTGTGATGCCTGTTTCTGTTGTATCCGCAGATACAGCGTCAGAGTCGGAACTCTGAGCTGCATTTACAGAAATTACTCCTGCGGTTACAACCATCATCACAGCAAGAACAAGTGCGCACAGCTTCTTTATTCTTGTCATAGGTATATCTCCAATCTTTTATTTACTTAATGTTTGGATTACTCAAGGTTTACAACGATTTTCTGAATGATTGTTGCATCCTTAACACTGATTGTACCGTCGCTGTCAAGGTCGCAAATCTTGAGGTCAAGTGTTTCGAGAGCCGGAACATCCGGAAGTCCTACAATTGACTTCTGAAGATATGTTGAGTCCATAACAGTTACTTCTCCGTCATCGTCAACATCGCCACGGAGTCTTTCGGGAGCTGTTGTAGGCTGAACTGTTGTTGGCTGAGGAGTTGTAGGTTTAACAGTTGTTGGCTGTGGAGTTGTAGGCTTAACAGTTGTAGGCTGAACTGTTGTTGGCTGAGGAGCAGTTGTAGGAACAACAACTGTTGTAGGCTCAGTAACATCGTCTGCAGCTGTGTAAGTATAAGTCTTGTTTATTGTGCTGTTGTCAGAACCCTGTACATAAACATTAACCTTGTATTCACCCTTCATTGTAGGAACGAATGTGTAAATGTTGTTGAGTGTGTAGTAAGGTGTGTTCTGAGCACCGTTAGGATCAGTTACAACATACTTGTAGAAAAGAAGGTTAGTACCTGTCTTACCGCCGCCTGCCTTAACTGTTACAGTAGCAGTTGAGTTAACCTTGATAAGGTTAAGGTTTGCAGGAGTAACGCTCTTGATGATTGGCTTAACAAGTGCTGAGTCGTCCTTAACTTCAAGAGTCATTGTACGGTTGTTTGTGTTGCCGTCTGTGTCCTTAAAGTCAAATGTAATTGTGTATTCACCTGCAACTGTAGGAGTCCATGTTACTGACTTAGCAGAAGAGAAGTCGGAAAGTGTTGATGTTCCGCCCTGTGCGTTAGTAACAGAGAACTTGTAGCTTACTGCTGCGCCGCTCTTATTGGCAGCAGTTGCAGAAAGCTGTACATCTGTACCTGTGTAGATGTTTGATGCAGGATCAGCAGTAAATTCCTTAACCTGAAGAGGGCTTGTATCATAAACAGACCATTGATTAGTCTTGTTGTTGTAGATATAGCCGTCCTTTGCAGTAAGGTTTCCTGTCTGTGACTGACCGCTGTTGCTGAAGATACAGCTGGTATATGTCTTTGATGCGGTGTACTGATATACATTGCCACCGATGTTCGTCATCTTTACACCCGGCCATGAACCGTTGCTGTCAGAATTGCTGTTCCACATATAAGCAACAGGTGTTGCCCAACCTGCCTCGTTGTTGAGGTAAACAGTTGTGCCTTCACCGCTGGGAGTTGTTGCTGTTGTAGCAGTTGTTGCTGTTGTTGCGCTTGTAGGTCTCTGAGCAGTTGCGTCCTGTGAAGGAGCACCTGCATAATCCGACCATGTTTTCTTTGAAAGGTCATAGATTTTGCCGTGACCCTGGTATGCAAGGTCGTCTGTCTGATCTGAGCCGTTGTTGAAGATTACCATTGCATAATCCTTGTCAAGAGTGTAAGAATATACACCGTCCTCAACCTTTGTCATTGCTTTACCCGGCCAAGATGCGTTGCTGCCGACACCGTCAGTCCACATATAGCAGTTAACTTTTGACCAGCCGTTGTTTACCCTAACGTAAACAGTATCGCCTGTTGCAGCAGAAGCACTGACTACACCGACGAATACGGTTGAAACCGCCAGCATAAGGCAAAGCACAAGGCACATGATTTTGTGTTGTCTTTTTACCATTTTGATTTCCTCCAGAATTATTTTTTTGTTGCACGTGTGAAGCTACTCAACACTACTCCACAATTACTCTTTAATTCTACATTATTGAACCGCTAATAATTTTCCTTTAAAGAATAATAAAATTTCTTGCGTCACAAATTATTCACATTCAAATTGTGCATAATAGACAATGAAACAATAATTAGCAAAAAAACAGGATAATAAAAGCAAATAGTCAGATGTTTGGTTAGCAACATCTGACTTTATTTGCAGTTTCATGTCAAAAAATTTTCATTTGATTACTTCTTTTTGATTTTGTCCCAATAGGCTTTGAACGCCTGCTCGTTTTTATTTCTGCCGTATTCGTAATATTTCTTGTCCTTTAGGGCATCGGGCAGATATTGTTGCTCAACATAATGGTTCGGAAAATCGTGGGGATAAAGATAGAACTGTCCCTTGTTTGGATTGTCATCTCCGTCACAGTGCTTGTTCTGCAATTGTCTGGGTACAGGGCCCGAGTTACCTGTTCTTATGTCAGCCAAAGCTCTGTTTATACCCATATATGCCGAGTTGGATTTTGGGGCATTGCACACCATAACCACGGCATCGGCAAGCGGAATTCTCGCCTCGGGAAGTCCGACAGCCTGCGCTATATCAACGCACGACTTTACAATCGGCAAAAGTTGTGGATACGCAAGTCCCACATCCTCGCTCGCACACACCATAAGTCTGCGACACGCACTCGGCAGATCGCCTACCTCAAGCAGTCTTGCAAGATAGTGAAGTGCGGCATCGGGATCGCTTCCACGCATACTTTTCTGATAAGCCGAAATAATATCGTAATGCTCATCGCCCTCACGGTCATATCTGACCGCACTTTTCTGCACAAGCTGTTCAACGGTTTCAAGTCTGACAACCTTTTTTCCGTCAATTTCATCTGTTGCAATCACGGAAAGCTCAACGGCATTCATAGCCTTGCGAACATCTCCTCCGCAACCCGATGCTATTTTCTTTGCACATTCTTCGGGCATTTCAATATCCGTACCGCTCTCCTCGGCAAGAAAATCACTTGCACGGTAAACCGCCTTTTCAACCTCATCCGGATCAACCGGCTTAAATTCAAAAACAGTCGAACGGCTCAAAATTGCGTTATATACATAAAAATACGGATTTTCGGTTGTTGACGCAATCAGCGTGATACTGCCGTTTTCAATGTATTCGAGCAAGGTCTGCTGTTGCTTTTTATTAAAATACTGAATTTCGTCAAGATAGAGCAGAATTCCGTTAAGCCCCGAAAAAGTGTTAAGCTGTGCAACAATCTCCTTTATGTCGGCGGTTGAAGCCGTTGTGCCGTTAAGCTTTTTGAGGGTACGGTTTGTCTTTTTGGCAATATATGTGGCAAGCGTAGTCTTTCCAACCCCCGAAGGACCGTAGAAAATAAGATTCGGAATATCTCCGCTTTCAATAATTTTACGCAAAGGTCTGTCGGGTGCAATAAGATGCTTTTGTCCCACAATGTCATCAATTGTCTTTGGACGAATCCTGTCCGCAAGCGGTTTGTTCATAATTTTTCTCCCATGACTTCAAGTTGCGTATTTGATGTCAAGCCTCGTTGTTCTCCGCTTTCCTTAAAATAACTCTCACTCGTCTAACCCGCTCCTATCACTTCCGTGATTTCCTCGGCTTACTCCTCGCCGGTCGTTATTTTAAGGCTCCGAACCTCGGCTCTTCTAACATAGTACATTTGTTCGGGTGATTTGTCAAGCAAAAGTTACCACTATTTTGTAGGGGAGAACCGTGTTCTCCCGTTCGTGTGCAACGCACACGATTGCACGCATTGCGTGCAAATTTGAACACACAATTTTCATCACATCAAAAATATATGTATAAACATAAACATTCATCAAGGCGGGCGTCCGATGAACGCCCCTACTGATTTGTGACATTTATAAAAATTATATTTAACAAAAATATTCTGCCGTTACTTGCGGGCGGATAATATCCGCCCATACATTTAAACGCAACTTCTATATATACAAAAACAGTCGGGCGACAATGATTTGCATTTTGCAAACTGTCTGCCCGACCGCCATTTTCAATTTTCCATTTTCAACTTTCAATTTAAAAAAACTTCCGCTCGGACATCTACGCTCTCGCCTTGAAACGACTGTATTCACGAACCGAGAACGGTGGCTCGCCGTCCATTTTCAATTTTAATTAATTCCCACAACTATTTTCTGAATTTTCGTGGCATCGGCAACCGTGATATCTCCGTCACTGTCACAATCGGCATTGCAAAGCTGTGTGTTGTCAAGCTGTTCAAGCTTTACTATATACTTCTGAACAAGGGTTGCGTCCTTAACGGCAATATCTCCGTCAAGGTCAACATCGCCGTTCAAAATCTTATCATTTTTGAGAGCAACAGCTTTGATAACAAATGTACCGCCGAGCATATCATCTCTCTCGGTTTTGTACCAGTCGAGCAGTTCACATGTTGTGCCGTCATATTTAATGTAGCTGTTACCGTAAGATGAATCATTGAGAAAAGTCATTTTCGTTGCACTTGTAAGCCATTCGCCTACACCAAGCTGACTTAATTCCTCTGAATTTGTTTTGATTCTCACACCGACTGCACCTCTTCCGAGCGGTGCAACAAATCCGTTTGCATCAACAGACTGATAACCGCTGTATGCAACCTTGCCCGATGCAACAGACTTCCATTCGCTCTCATCATTTGAGGGAACACCGTCTCTTACGGGAATGTAGTAAATCTCATAATCCGCACCGTTGCTCTTTGTTTCAAAAAGCACCTTATCAAGTGTACGGCTGTTTTCGCCAAAATCAAAGCAATTGATGAATGTAATGTCGTTGCTGTCAACATAATTAAAGCTGTATGTAGCACCGTAGCGTTCATCCTGCAACAATGTCATATCATCGGTAATCTCCGTCACCTCGTCAATTGTGAAATTCGGGGAATACTTTTCGCCGAAAATGTACTTATCCTCATATGAAAGCCAGAAATAACCGCCCATTGTGTTGTTGTCGCCCCAGCTGTTGCGCACAAGCCATGCTCCGTTGTTCTGCGGCAACACACCTGTTCCGTTAGAGAACCTGTACCTGCTGATATTATCGTTCCAACCCACAATGCTGATTGTGTGACCGACATAGTCGCCGTCATATGACTGCGGCATAAAGTAGGTTGTGCCTGCATTGTTAAAGCACTTGTTTGATGTGGCATATGACGCTGTCACCGAGCCGTTGTCGATAATTGCCTGCTTGATTTCGTTTGAATCAGCGCCGTCAAGATAACGCAGTTTTGTTGTGCCGTATTTAGTCTTGTCGGCTGTCATATCATCGCCGTGAATATTTTTTGAAAAATCAATCTTACCGACATCGGCAATCTCTGCACCGCCCTGCCATGAGGTGAGATAGCCGGGATAAATATTTGTAAATCCGCCGTCACGGTATTTTCTCTGCCAGCCCTTACCGTTTGTCTGGGTTGTGGAACTTGCGTTTGCGTGGTCATGTGATATCTCGGTAACGGGATAGCCAAGCTTCAAAAGCTTTGTTTCAAAGCCTTCTGTGCCTGCAACCGCCCAGCAATCGTTATACTGCTGAGCCTTGATAGGTGTTACAAAGCCGAGATTTTTTGAGCTGAAATTACTCGGAAGTCCGTTTTCGTCAACAAGCGAATAGCCGATTGCGGAATATGCAGACGGAAAAGACGAATCCGAAGATTGTGCATTCTTTGTGACCGACTCAAATCCGTCATCAATTTCAGCCGCATTTACGCTTGCAATGCTGACCGAAATCATACACACCGCAGAAACCACTGCGGTAAATTTTTCAGCAAATTTTTTGTTCATAAAATCACCTGTATATAATGTAAAGTTGTGTGTTTGTTTTAGAATTATAAGCTGTCTCTTTTTCTTCATAATAAAGAATTTAAATCTGAGCAATTTCCGCTTTGCTTTATAACAAAGAATTTAATTTTGCTTAGCTTTATAATAAAGAATTTAAATCTGAACAATTTCCGCTTTGCTTGCAAGGAGCGGAAATTGTGATAGATTGCAATCTACGCAGAGGAGCGTCAGCTCCTTAGAAATTCAGTGTCAACTGAATTTCGGGAGTATCTACTGCCTAAAAGGCAGTAGATACCTGCGTTAAGATTATAACAAAACAAAATAGTCTTGTAAATAGAATACATAATATAAAATTGCACAATAATAACAATATACAAACAAATTTGCGAAACGGGGGATTATTTTGCAGTTCAGAACCGACCTTGCAATTGAGGCAAGAGAAATTGCAGGAGAAAACACAGGCGGTATTGAATTCAAAAAATACAGTGAAAACGGTCTTGAAATTTCACGGCTGATTGTAAAGAACCAAAAGGCAAGACAGGCACTCGGCAAGGAAATCGGCACATACATTACAATTGAGTTGCCGTCACTCACCGACAATTTTACCGAAACCGACAAACGGCTTGAAACCGTCGGCAATGAAATCAAACGGCTGTTGCCCGTAAACGGACTTGTGCTTGTTGCAGGACTCGGCAACATGGAAATCACTCCCGACTCACTCGGACCGAAAACAAGCCGACGAGTGCTTGCCACCCGTCACATAGGCGGAGAAATTGCCCGTTCAACGGGACTTGACCGACTTCGCCCCGTTGCCGTAATGCAGACGGGAGTCACGGGACAGACGGGCATTGAAACAGGCGAATACATTCTCAGCATTGTACGGCGGATAAGACCGACAGCCGTTGTTGCAATTGACGCACTCGCCTCACGCAGAACCGAAAGGCTCGGCTGTACACTTCAGATAAGCGACACGGGAATCTCACCCGGTGCGGGGGTGGGCAATCACCGAACCAAAATCACAAAGGAAACAATCGGAGTTCCTGTTATTGCAATCGGAGTGCCGACTGTTGTTGACGCACAAACACTTGCGGTTGACATTCTCGGCAATGACTGCAACCGAAAAACGCAGAAAATGCTTATGCCGCAGGGCAGACAGCTTGTAGTCATTCCCAGAGAAATTGACCTGCTCACGGAAAGAGCCTCAAGGCTCATAGCCTTTGCACTCAACGGAGCGTTGCAAAATGAATTTGATTTGTCCGACCTCATCTCGTTAATGTAAATCCACGCATATTTACACATATTCACCTACGGCACGGCATATATTTATTGCAGAAACCGATAGCCAACATATGTACGGATTGCAGGTGATTTTGTGAAAAGTGAAGGAACATCAAAAAAGAAACTGAAAAAAGCCTTAAAAACAAGCACAGCCGTTGTACTGTTGACAACGGCTGTTTTAAGCGTTATATACAGACTGCCTCTCTGCTTTGAATCACAGAATCCTGCGGCACTTGCCGCTGCCGCTTTTACTCTCACAAACGGAGAATACAAGCTTGAAAATTCAAAGACGGAAAAGCCGACAGCTTCCGACCAAAAGCCCACAGAATCAGCCGACACAGAACCCACAGTTCAAAAAAATCACAAGCGTGACAAAAGCACCTATTACGATTCCTACGGCAACCATGACGGCGAGAACAAATACACGGTTGAGGAACGCACCATAGGCGACACGGGGACTCAGGTTGACAACTGCTTTGTCAAAAACAAAACGGGACTGTCGCTTGACTTTGACGGACTTCTTTCGGCAAAACTGCCGTTCTCAATTGACAAGGGCATAAACTCACCGCAGGTTCTAATCTACCACACCCACACAAGCGAGGCATATCTTGACGAAGATGTTGACTTTTTTTATGACAGCTTTTATTCACGCACAAACAACAACGATTTCAATGTTGTGGCAGTCGGAGATGCGCTCACCGAACAGCTCAACAAGCGTGGAATAAAAACGGTTCATGACACGACAATTCACGATGAATCCTACAACGGTTCGTATGACCGAAGTGTTGACACAGTGTATAAAAATCTTGAAAAATATCCCGATATCAAGGTTGTTATCGACCTGCACCGTGACGCAATCGGAACGGACGAAAACAAGGTTAAGCCCGTGTTTACATACAACGGCAAAAAGGGTGCGCAGATTATGATTCTTGCGGGTTGCGACACAGACGGTGAACGGGGTTTTGACTGCTGGGAGGAAAATTTAAACTTTGCCCTGAAAATTCAGGACAAAGCCGAAACCCTCTACCCCGATATGACCAGACCGCTGAATTTCGACTACTTTGCATACAATGAATATGTCTGCAACGGTTCGCTGTTAATAGAAGTCGGCACAGAATCAAATTCCATTGACGAGGCAACCTACTCGGGCAGTCTGTTAGGCAACGCAATTGCAGATGTGCTGTTGCAACAGTAGGGGCGCTCATCGGGCGCCCGCCTTGATGAAATTATGTTTAATAAAAATTTTTTGATGTAATGAAAGTTATGTATAATTTTGTAGCGGCGAACCGTGTTCGCCAATCGGTTTGCTTGAAAAACCAAACTGAACAAATGGACAATCACTTTGTGACATTTATAAAATTTATTTTAACATATAATTTCTGCCATTACTTGGCGGGCGGCCAATGACCGCCCCTACTGATTTGCGACATTAATAAAACAAAGATTGCATCAGAACCTTTTTGTGGCATCTGATGCAATCTTTTTATCTAACTATCTTCTCGAAAGGACAGCGGTGGCACACCGCCGACCTTAATTTTCCATTTTCAACTTTCAATTTACTTACGACTTTTTCCACGCTGACGGGGCGAACAGCAACATCAACGGGAACAATTCGAGTCTGCCTGCTAACATATCGAAAATCAAAATAATTTTTGACAAAATACTGAATTCCGAATAGTTGCCGACAGGGCCAACCATTCCAAGACCCGGACCTGTGTTGTTGATATTTGCGGCAACAGCCGTGAAATTCGTCACAAAATCCGTCCGGTCAAGCGAAAGCACAAGCCAGCTTAACGCAAAGATTCCGATGTACAGCACAAGAAAAATTGAAGTTGACCTCATAACGTTGTGGTCAATCGCCTTGCCGTCCATTTTAACAGTCTTAACATTTCTCGGATGAATGAGGAGTGAAAACTCCTTTCGTGTTTCCTTAAAGAGCAAAATAACTCTTGAAACCTTAAAACCGCCGCCTGTACTGCCTGCCATTGCACCGATAAATGTGATAATCATAATCACAGTTTTTGAAAATTCAGGCCAGTTATTGACATCCGTCAAACCAAAACCTGTTGTCGTGATAATTGACGAAACATAGAAAAAGCTCTGGTGAACCGCATCATATGCACTCGGATAAAGTGACCTGATGTTAAACGCAATCAAGGCTGTTGACAGCACGATAATTCCGAAATAAACCCACAGCTCCTGAATGCGGAAAGCCTGCTTAAACTTCTTCGCAAGAATTAGGATATATACGGAAAAGTTAATTCCGAACAGCATCATAAATACAGCAATAACGGTTTGCAAATAATTGCTGTATGAAGCGATACCTGCGTTGGTAACGCCGAAACCACCCGTACCTGCCGTTGCAAAGCTTATGTTAAGTGCGTCAAAAACAGGCATTTTGCCTACAATCAGAAATATAAATTCAAGTGCAGTCAAGCCAAAATAAATTCCGTAGAGCAGCATTGCGTAATTTCTCATTTTCGGAACAGCCTTGCCCACAATCGGACCGGGGCTCTCGGCTTTCATAAGGAAAATATTCTGCTGACCGCCGAGCCTCGGGATAATCGCAAGCAAGAACACGATTACGCCCATACCGCCCAACCAATGGAGAAAGCTTCGCCACATAAGCATTCCATGGCTCAATGCCTCAACATCGGTAAGTATAGTTGAACCTGTTGTTGTAAAGCCCGACACGGTTTCGTAAAAAGCGTCAATAAAACTCGGAATCTCACCGCTCAGCCAGAACGGAAAACATCCTACAAAAGACATAAGAATCCAGCTTAACGCAGTAGCCGCAAAGCCTGCCTTCTGATAAAGCACGGGATTTTTGGGCTTTTTTACTTTTACGGCAAGCAATCCCAAAAGTGCCGACAAAGCACCTACTCCAAGAAAATAAAGTCCCTCGTGTTCGCCGTATATAAATGAAGTAACGGTTGCAATCTGCATAGCCGCACCCTCGACAATAAGAACCCAGCCGAGGATATACACAATTAATCGTTTATTCATTATGCTCCCCTCAACGCTTTACAATATCTTCAAGCTTGCTAAGACCTTTTTGCATGGTAAGCACAATTACCGTGTCCTCAGGTTTAATCACATCCGTACCTTGCGGAAGAATAATTTTTCCGCCTCTGTTAATGCAGATAATCTGAAGATTAGCCTTCAGATTAAGGCTCATAATCGGAACATTCGTAACCCTTGATTCCGCATTAACCTTGAATTCAAGAGCCTCAACCTTGTCGTCGTTAAGGCGGTAAAGCGATTCAACATTGCTGTCGCCCGTATTCTGCATCGCTCTGATATATCTTGCAATATATTCGCCTGTAAGGCTCTTTGGATGAATAATACATTCAAAATTCTGATCATGCAAAAGCGGATCAAATGACGCATTATTTACCTTAGTAATCAATTTTGCCTTTGTAATGCCCTTTAGGTACATCGTTATGATAATATTTTCTTCGTCATAATCCATAAGAGCGGCAATGCCGTCAGCGTGTTCAACACCCTCCGAAAGCAACAGCGACTGATCCATGCAATCGCCCTGAATTATAACAGCCTCAGGCATAGCCTCCGAAAGAAGGTTGCAGCGTTCGGGATTTTTCTCGATAATTTTGACATTCGCACCGGATTTAATAAGCGTCTTTGCAAGGTAGAACGAAACCTTGCCGCCGCCGAGAAGGATAACATCCTTACTTCTGCCGATTGCAATACTGATACGCTTAAAGAATTTTGCGGCAATTTCGGGCTTTGCAACAACAGAAATTCTGTCACCGCCGTTAATAACAAAATCACCGTTAGGAATGAACATCTCATCCCCTCGCTCAACCGTACAGATTCTCACCTTGCCTCTGAGGTTGTCAACTCTGCTCAAAGCAGTTCCGACAATTGACGAATTCTGCGGTACAGTTACCTTGATAAGCTCAACAACGCCCTTTGAGAACGAATCAATTTCAAGCGCACCCGAAAATCTTAACAGACGACTGATTTCATTAGCGGCGGTCTGTTCGGGATTGATTGCCATAGAAAGACCGAGATGCTCTTTGATTCTGTAAAGGTCGTTTGTGTATTCGGGATTACGCACTCTTGCAATTGTGTGGGTAACGCCTGCCGCCTTAGCCATAAGGCACGAATACAGATTGATTTCATCCCTTGCAGTTGCGGCAATAAGCAAATCGGCATACTCTGCGCCTGCCTCAACAAGCACATCATATGTTGCACCGTTTCCCTCTATGCCGAGAACATCAAGCGAATTTGCAAGTTTATCAACTGCACCGTGGTTAATATCGACTACGGATATTTCATGTCCCTCCGAATTAAGCTCCGACGCTATCGAAGAGCCAACCTTTCCGCATCCAACAATTATAATCCTCATAAAATTTCCTCTTAACCATTATTTAAAAACAAGGTGCGGACCACTGAAATAATTCACCCGTCCGCATACCAAAGTCATAATACACCTATTTTATGCTAAAATCAATACCAAAATAGAAAGAATCCGACTATATACAAATTTTATTTATTGTGCAAAACAGAAGAGCTGAGGCTTAACACCACGAAGAGCCGAGGTTTTGTATAATCCCACAACCCGTTTTTGAGGGATATTATCCGCCCGCATTGATAAATTTATATGTTTATACACATAGCTTTTTATACAATAAAAGCAGTGTATAGTCTGTAGGGGCGCTCATTGGGCGCCCGCCTTGATGAAATATTATGTTCGCAGAAATGTGTTTTGATATAACATAAACTGTTTATTCAAATTTGCACGCATTGCGTGCAATCCGTATGCAACGCATACGGACGGGAGAACACGGTTCTCCCCTACATTATTTTGGTAACTGTATCTCATTTATATGGTTTATTTTCATCATAAATTTTCTGTCATTACTTGGCGGGCGTCCAATGAACGCCCCTACGGGATTGTGCGAACAATTACAATACTACGCTCGACCATAATTTTCCATTTTCCATTTTCAATTTTCAATTTTATACACGCTCGGGCATAATATGTTTTAATATTACAAACTATCTACACGAATTGGGAACGGCGGCTCGCCGTGCGGGCGTCCAATGAACGCCCCTACTGGATTGTGGAAACAATTACAATACTACGCTCGACCATAATTTTCCATTTTCAATTTTAAATTTTCAATTTTATGCACGCTCGGGCATAAATGTTTTTTGACATTACAAACTATCTTCACGAATTGGGAACGGCGGCTCGCCGTGCGGGCGGATAATGATTTACATACGGACAAAAATTTTAACATAACAAAAATTGCATCAGAGCCTTTCTCGGGCATCTGATGCAATCTCTTTATCTAACTATCTTCTCGGATAGACAGCGGTGGCACACCGCCGACCATACTTTTTAACTATTCACTTTTACTTATTTTTGTTCTGAATGTACTCGTCAATAGCGGCTGCGGCTGTTTTGCCTGCGCCCATTGCGAGGATAACCGTTGCGGCACCTGTTACAGCGTCACCGCCTGCATATACGCCTTCACGGGATGTAAGACCGTTTTCGTCAGCGATGATACCGCCCCACTTCTGAGTGTCAAGACCCTTTGTTGTAGCCTTGATAAGCGGGTTAGGTGATGTACCGATTGAAATAACAACAGCGTCAACATCAAGAACGAACTCACTGCCGGGGATTTCAACAGGTCTTCTTCTGCCGCTTGCGTCAGGCTCGCCGAGTTCCATCTTAATGCACTTCATACCCGTTACGAACTCATCTTCGTTGCCGAGAATTTCAACAGGGTTATTGAGGAGCTTGAAGATAATTCCCTCTTCCTTTGCATGCTCAACTTCTTCCTTACGGGCAGGAAGCTCTTCTTCGCTTCTTCTGTAAACAATATAAACCTCTTCCGCGCCAAGACGCTTTGCACAACGAGCGGCATCCATTGCAACATTACCGCCGCCGACAACTGCAACCTTCTTTGCGTGCATAATCGGAGTTGTGCTGTCATCCTTATAAGCCTTCATAAGGTTTGTTCTTGTGAGGAACTCATTTGCCGAGTAAACACCGCAAAGGTTCTCACCGGGGATATTCATAAATCTCGGAAGACCTGCACCCGAACCGATAAATACCGACTCAAAGCCGTAATCGTCCATAAGCTCGTCAATTGAGAGAACTCTGCCGATAACCATATTTGTTTCAACCTTAACACCGAGCTCTTTAAGTGTGTCAACTTCCTTCTGAACGATTGACTTGGGAAGTCTGAACTCAGGGATACCGTAAACGAGAACACCGCCTGCAAGGTGGAGAGCCTCAAATACTGTTACATCGTAACCCTTCTTTGCAAGGTCGCCTGCACAGGTAAGACCTGCAGGACCCGAACCGACGATAGCAACCTTGTGACCGTTTGACTCAGGCTTATTTACCTTAACATCTGTCTGAGCGTTGTGCCAGTCGGCAACAAATCTCTCAAGTCTGCCGATTCCGACAGGCTCAGTCTTGATGCCTCTTACGCACTTTGACTCACACTGTGACTCCTGCGGACAAACACGGCCGCAAACAGCAGGAAGTGAGCTTGACTGCGAAATTACATCGTAAGCGCCTGCAAAGTTGCCCTGAGCAACCTCTTTGATAAAATCAGGGATTGCGATATGTACGGGACAACCGTTTACGCACGGTCTGTGCTTACAATTCAGGCAACGCTGTGCCTCCTCAATTGCAACCTCTTCCGTGTAGCCTGTTGCTACCTCAAGAAAGTTTTTATTTCTTACATTAGGATCCTGTGATGGCATAGGAGCCTTTTTTGGTGACATATTTGGCATGATTACTCAACCTCCTTCTTGAACAGATTACATGTTTCTTCGTGTGCATGACGCTCAAACGGCTTGTACATTGCGCCACGCTTCATAGCCTCGTCAAAATCAACCTTAAAGCCGTCAAAGTCGGGGCCGTCAACACAGGCAAACTTTGTCTGTCCGTCAACTGTAAGACGACAGCCGCCGCACATACCTGTGCCGTCAATCATAATCGGGTTCATGGAAACTGTTGTGGGAATATTGTAAGGCTTTGTTGTTTTAACAACAAACTTCATCATGATAAGCGGACCGATTGTAATAACGAGGTCATAGTCCTCGCCTGCCTTAATCATCTCTTCGAGAGGAGCTGTAACAACGCCCTTTTGACCGTATGAACCGTCATCTGTCATAAGAATAAACTTGTCTGAGCAAGCCTTGAATTCATCTTCAAGAATAACAAGATCCTTGTTTCTGAAACCGACAATTGAGTGAACCTCACAGCCGATTTCGTGGAGCTTTTCGGCAACAGGAAGTGCAATTGCACAGCCAACGCCGCCGCCTACAACGCAAACCTTTTTAAGACCGTCTGTATGTGTGGGAACACCGAGAGGGCCTACAAAATCGTGAATATAATCGCCTTCGTTAAGGTGATTGAGCTTTTCTGTTGTCGCACCGACAATCTGGAAGATAATACGAACTGTGCCGGCCTCTCTGTCATAGCCTGCAACCGTAAGCGGAATACGCTCACCGTTCTCGTCAACACGGAGAATGATGAACTGTCCGGGCTCTGCCTTTTTGGCAATAAGCGGAGCGTCAATTTCCATAAGTGTAACGGTTGGATTCAGAGATTTTTTCTTAACTATCTTGTACATTTTTCTCTTTTCCTTTCTGCGAGTGCCTCGCACCCTATTCGTGCAGACAGTCTTACTTTTCAAAAACTTTTAATGCCCGAGCGTAACTCTGCAAGCACCTGTACATTCTGAAAAGCGAGTGCCTCGCACCCAACTCGTGCAGACAGTCTTGCTTTTCAAAAACTTTTAATGCCCGAGCGTAGCCTTGCAAGGATTTTATGCTAAAGCACAACTCGGCAAAATTTGACAGTTTTCAAAAAAAGAATCTCGCAATTGATATTTTCCTATAAAATAAAAATCGGAATATGCCTAATGTATTCCGAACACCTTGTCGAATTAATTTTAGCACAATTATATCTGCGTTTCAAGTGAATTTTGATGATTTTTACATATAATCCTTGCCATTTCACCAAACAAACAGCCGATTCTGCCGTTATTTTTTTCACAACCCCCAAAAAAGCACAATTCAATCAATTTTTTGAACCGAAGAATAATTTTTGCACATATGAAAATCCTAAAAAAAGAATACAAATGAAAGGAACGGTCATATGTCGGGAAACAAAAGAAAGGTTGTACTTGTGGGAACGGGAATGGTCGGAATGAGCTTTGCCTATGCGGCACTCAATCAAAATGTGTGCGATGAGCTCATTATGATTGACCTCAACGAAAAGCGTGCCGAGGGTGAGGCAATGGATTTGAATCACGGGCTTGCGTTTTCACATTCAAGCATGAAAATCCGCTGCGGAGGGTACGGTGAATGTGCCGATGCCGACATTGTTGTAATCTGTGCAGGCGCAAATCAAAAGCCCACCGAAAGCAGGCTTCAGCTTTTGCAGAAAAACGCTGTTGTATTTTCTGCAATTGTGCCAAAGGTTGTGCAAAGCGGTTTTGAGGGAATTTTCCTTGTTGCGACAAACCCCGTTGACATTATGACACGGGTGACCTATGAGCTTTCGGGATTCAATGCGTCAAAAATTATCGGCACGGGAACTACACTTGACACGGCACGGCTCAGATATCTTCTCGGCGAATATTTTGAGGTTGACCCACGCAACATTCACGCATATGTAATCGGCGAACACGGTGACAGCGAATTTGTTCCGTGGAGTCAGGCACTCCTTGCCGCCAAACCGCTAAAGGATGTCATGCGTGATAACCCAAAATCGTACTATATGGAGGAGCTTGAGCAGATAAGCGATGATGTGCGTTGTGCCGCCCACAAAATCATTGAGGCAAAGGGCGCAACCTACTACGGCATTGGTATGTCAATCGTCCGTATCGTCCGTGCAATTCTTCAAGATGAAAACAGCGTTCTGACAGTATCGGTTCGTCTGCGTGGCGAATACGGCGGCAAGAAAGATGTGTTTATCGGCAACCCGTGCATAGTAAGCGCAAACGGTGCAAAACGCATTCTGGAACTTAAATTAACCGAACAGGAATTGCAAAAGTTAGATAACTCCTGCACAATTCTGAATGACAACTTTAAGAAATTGAAATTATAAAAACCCTGTATTGTCTGTAGGGGCGCTCATTGGGCGCCCGCTTTAATGAAACTTTTTGTTTAATAAAAATATTTTGATTTAATGAAAGCCGTTTATTGCCTGTAGAGGCGAACCGTGTTCTCCCGTCTGAAATATAGTCGCAATGCATTGTACATAAATGCACTGCCTTTTGCTCGTTATTTCAGACAGCGCTTTGCTCCCTTTTTCCGCCACCGGCGGCGGTCGCAAGGCTACCAATCGTTTTGGTTGCAAAATCAAAACGAACAAATAACAATTTAATTTTTTATCATGATAATTATTTTAAAATAAAAAACTTGTACCGTTGGACCGATTTTTCAATCGGCCCAATTGGCGAACACGGTTCGCCGCTACATTGGGATACACAATTTTCATCACATTAAAACCTATGTGTTTAAACATAATCATTTATCAAGGCGGGCGACCGATGATCGCCCCTACATTTAAGCAACGACTTTCATATAAAATAAAACAGTCGGGAAAACAAATGCTTGCATTTCGCAGACTGTCTTCCCGACCTTAATTTTCCATTTTACATTTTCAACTTTCAATTTATAATCCGTCAGAATAATCCGTCAGAACGGCAAAAGCCCCAAATCTTCAAGCAAAATCTTGAGTCCAAGCAAAATCAGCACCGCACCGCCTAAAAATTCTGCCTTTGACTTATACTTTGCACCGAACACATTGCCTATTTTGATGCCGACAGCCGAAAGTACGAATGTTGTTGTGCCTATAATTGCGATTGCAGGTACGATATCAACATTAATGCACGCAAACGAAACGCCTACTGCAAGTGCGTCAATGCTTGTTGCAACGGCAAGGGGCAGCATTGTCTTGACCGAGAACGAATCGTCAAGCTGTTCTTCCTCGCCGAAAGCTTCTCTTATCATATTTGCACCGATAAGTGCAAGCAGGATAAATGCAATCCAATGGTCAATGCTTGTGATGAGCCACTCAAACTGCTTTCCGAGAAGATAACCGATAAGCGGCATAAGCGCCTGAAATCCGCCAAACCACAATCCTACAGTAATTGCGTGTTTAGGTCTTAACTTACGCACGGAAAGCCCCTTGCAAATTGAAACCGCAAATGCATCCATAGACAAGCCGATGCCGAACAGCAGTAATTCCACAAAACTCATAATATTATCCTCCGTTATATTTTAGTCGGCGGTGAAAGGAAACAGAACACCGTTTGCCGACCGTTTTTAATCAAAGTGATATTCAGCTGTTTCAATCAGTTTGAAATGGCTCTTTTTAAATTCAATAATTCCTGCTTTTTTCAGTTCACCGAGTGCTCTTGAAAGTGACGCTCTGTCAACCGCAAGATAGTTTGCAAGCTCGTCACGGGAAAACGGCAGGTCAACCTCACAGCTATGCTCACGCTTGCAATAGATTTGAAGAAGGTGCATAAATTTGCCCTTGATACTTCGCTTTGAAAGACAGGCAAGGTGTTCCGAAATCTGCAAAAACACCTGTCTTTGTGACGCAAGCATATTGACGAGGATTTTCTGCTGAATCGACGCAAGCGAATCCTCGGTTATAAACATCGACTCCGGCGGAATGAAAAGAATTTCGCAGTCCTCTCCTGCCATAATCTCAACAAGCGTATTGTAGTAGTCAAACATTGCGTAAAGCGTTCCGCTTGACTCACCGCTGCGAATTGTTTTGAGCAGACTTTTGTTGCCGCTGTAGTCCACAGAATAAAGGTATGCAGTTCCCGAAAACACAAGCCCCGTCATATGGCTGAACTTGTTTTCAACCCTTGCCGTTCCGCCACGGTTCAGCGACAGATAGTACGGCTTTGCATATTGTATAAACATAAAAATCTCGTGATCCGTCAATCCCGAAAACAACAGCTGATCCCTCAGCTTTGGCAAATGATCACGAGTAAAAACTTCTACATATTTTCTCATTTAATATCACGGCGTGTTGCCGTCCCCCCTTTGTTCAAATTATTCAAATTAGATTATATCACAAAGCATTGCAATTGCAACCGTTTTCCACTTGTGGCGGGAAATAAAAAAATTTTTTAAATTATTTTCTGAAAATTGCATAAAACAATGCATTTTTTCGTGTTTTTGCCTCTTTAAGTGGAGGTGTAACAATGATTATCTATGACAAACAAAAACCAAAAACTTTTGACGGTGCAAACTGCGTCGGCATCACGGGTGAAAATCTTGCCGAAACACAGGAATTTTTAATTCGGGGAATGTGCGACATTACGGTTGACTACTTCATTCATCTGCGTTTTGCCGACGGCAGTGTAAATTCGGTAATTCCCGACAGCACCGCAATTGATGAAACAGGCACAAAACTTGTGTGGAAGGTCAGAAAAAACGACATTTTCATGCACGGCTATTTTGAACTTCAGCTTGAAGGCAGAGGCGAAAACGGCTATGTTTTCCAAACTCAGATCGTCACGCTTTATGCAGACGAGAGTATTCCGATTGAGGACAAAGAGTACCTTAATCCGAACTCAGAAACGCTGAAGCTTCGTGAAGAAACGAAAAATCTTCTTGACGAAACAAAGCTTTGCCGGACTGAAATTGACAAAACCAAAAAGCTAATTGAACAATCCGACATTACAAAAAAAGAGGACAACTCAAACAAGGTAAGTGATTCCTCTCAGATTACCGACTATACTCAAAATTATCCGAGTATCAAGTATCTTACCGATAACTACTGGGATAGTGCCGACAGCTACTCGTCGGATGAGGTTGACACTCTGCTTAACGCAAAAGCTGACAACAAACCCCTTAATGAAAGATTAGCCCGTATGGATATGAGCATCGGCTCAAAATACGATTCGTCAAATATCGAACTTGGTACAGCTACTCTTACTCCATACTCTACTCTGATTGACAAAATAAAATCTGCAACTTGCCTTTATGAAAAAATTGGCGATATCGTTATTGTAAATGTCACCGTCATTATGAACGCAACAACTTTAGGCGGAACATCTGCAATATCTTTGCTCAATATGCCGTTTCCAAACAAATCGGATGTGATTGTTCACGATATCGGCATAAGCAAAAACGGCGGTATGTTCAGAGGAAATGTAAATAAATCAGCGTGGTTGCAGTTTACTCCGCTCAATAAACAGACTTATGATTTCGTTGCTGATGAGCAGGTAAACTTTTCTTTGATTTACAAAATATAAAAATAACGGAGGTATGAAAAATGGAACTTAAAGAAAAAATCACACTCGATATGCTCACAAAGGACAGCGTGTCGGTACTCAGGCAGCAGTTTTTGACCTTTAACGGTGAAGAAATGCAGGTCGGCGGAAACATCCGAAACGCTTATATGAACAGCAAATCGGGCAGAGAACAGTTGAGAAAGGTTCTCTCTGACGAATACTTCAACGCCGTTATGGCAGTATGGCAGTGCTAATGACAGTCGGATAAAGAAATTGCATCAGATACCCGAGTAAGGTTCTGATGCAATCTTTGTTTATATCAAAAATTTGTCAGTAGCACCGAACCGTGTTCGCCATAAATAAACAGTAAATTTCATATTAACAAAACAGTCGGGAAGACATTGCATTTTATTTTGCGAACTGTCTTCCCGACATTAATTTTCCATTTTCAATTTTCAATTTTACATTAATTAAACCTTTCGCTCGGGTATAATTTGTTTTTTGACATTCACAAACTGTCTACACGAACATAAAAAGTCGGCTCGCCGTTTACGGCTTTTCGCCTGTCAAAAATTCAATACTTCTGTCAATTGAATCCTTGGAGCTTCCCCAATCTTTGCCGTGGTTGCGGTAATCAAACATTGAGCAGAAATATGTGATATCTTCTTTAAGCGACAGCAGATATTTTTTTGTAAGACCTGCCGTTTCGGCATAGAACTGCGGTAAAAGCTTTGACGGCAGCTTGCTCTTTTGGGTTGCAACATTCATAATAAAATCGTAGTGTTTAAAGCAGATAAACGGCTGTTCGTTGTACAGCTTATAAAACTCCTCTCCCTTTGCCCACTCAACAAAAATCGTGTCGCAAAAATGGTGCATATCCCACTCGATTCTGTCGCATACATAACACGAATCAAGTCGCTTTTTAATAACTTCAAGCTGTTTCTTATCAGGCTTGCCCTTCAGCTTTTTCGGCATATCGTTATCAATAATTTCCTGAAGATGACTTTCAAGAATAAGCGCATTCGGCAGTTTTTGTCCTTTTTCAAACATCTGCGAAAAATGGCGGTGACAAAAGCCTTTTTTGTTGGTTTCAATCCTGATATTAGGCTCCATCATCGCATCGCCCGTAATGAATTTTACATACTGCTCCTCAAGCATACTCTCCATTCGGCAAAACGGGCAACCGCATTTCGGCATAAATATATCGTTAATCGGAATTGTGCAGATAGTTTCTTTCACAATAATTCTCCTTTTGAGTTAATGTAGTGGTGACAACACACCGTTTTCATCATATCAAAACATATGTGTTTAAACAAAATGTTTCATCAAGGCTGCTCCTACAGTCGGGACTGAAATCTGTTTTACAAACAAACTATCTTCCCGACATTCATTTTCCATTTTCAATTTTCCATTTTCAATTTTCCATTTTTCATTTTAAATAAAGTATATCATAATTTGCCCGAATGTGATATACTTTATTAAGAAAATTTCGGCGGTGAAAATCATGGAATGTATTGAACTCGACAACAAAATCAAAATAACCGATGTGCATGACCTTGACCTTGCGCAGACTCTCGACTGCGGTCAGAGCTTTCGTTGGAAACCGCAGGATGACGGTTCTTTTCATGGTGTTGCCTACGGCAAAAGCGTAACCGTCAGCCTTGACAAAACGGATATGTACATTGAAAATGCAACGGCTGACGACTTCAAAAACATCTGGTACAGCTACTTTGACCTTTCGCTTGATTACGGAAAAATCCGTGAAGAAATCAGCACAATACATCCCGTTCTGAACGAGGCGGCAAAGTACGCCCCGGGCATAAGGATTTTAAGGCAAGAGCCTTTTGAGGCACTCTGCACATTCATCATTTCGCAGAACAACAATATAAAGCGAATCAAAGGGATTGTTGAGCGTTTGTGCGAGAACTTCGGCACACGGCTTGATGACGGAGAATTTGCGTTCCCGACAGCCGAAACACTTGCAAAACTTTCGCCCGATGACCTTGCACCGCTGAGAGCAGGATTTCGCAACCGTTACATTGTTGATGCGGCACAAAAGGTTGCAAACGGCGAGGTGAATCTTGACAGCTGTTTCACGCTTGACTATGAAGACGCAAGAGCGGAGCTTATGAAAATTACGGGTGTCGGCAAAAAGGTTGCCGACTGCACACTTCTGTTCGGTATGCACAGAATTGAGGCTTTTCCGATTGATGTGTGGATGAAACGGGCAATGGAAAAGCTGTTTCCGAATATGAACGGCGACGATTTCGGTCAGTACGCAGGCATCGCCCAGCAGTACATTTTTCACTACAGCCGAATGCACCCCGAACTTTTTTAATGGAAAATTGAAAATGGGAAATGGAAAATGAATGTCGGGAAGATAGTTTGTTTTTTAACAAATTTAATGCCCGACTGTAGGGGTAGCTTTGCGACCACCGCCGTTCCCAATTCATGTAGACAGTTTGTAATGTCAAAAACATGTTATTGTTTTTGCAATTTTGTAATGGCACAGATATTATGCTAAAAATAAATCATAAAACAAAACGGACAATTATAAAAATCACTTGCAAACAAATAGCTTATGTGCTATAATCAAGATAGCTAAAGAGAAGTTATGAACACAGGTTCATGCAAGTGAAACCCCCGAAGGTGGCCGCCTTCGGGGGTTTCTTTTGGGATTTTGTCGGGCTACTTCCTATCAATCCACTTACAGATGTAGTAGCTAATTACACCTGCCACGATAGAAATAAAAAGAGAAGTTATGTAATACAACAGGTTCACCTCCTTCCTGACGGAAGAAGCCGACTTGGTTATTGTATCATGAAACAAAACGCTTTTCAACAAAAACAAATTTTGTAAATGTCGCAAGTCAGTAGGGGCACTCATACACTTCTACATAAAATAAAAATGCATCAGAGCCTTATTCGGGCATCTGATGCATTTCGTTTATTTAACTATCTTCTCAAATTACGGGCGGTGGTACACTGCCAACATTAATTTTCCATTTTCAATTTTCAAATTTCAATTTGAATTATTTGGCCTTTTTCGCTGAACTGTCAAAAAGCAATACAAGAGTTGCGTTATCGGCTGTACCTGTTTCTTTAAGACCGTTGTTTTTCTGGAATTTCTTAACAGCCTCGGCTGTTACTTCGCCATAGTAGCCTGTCACATTGTCCTTGTCGGCAATGTAACCGATGTTATAAAGGCGGAGCTGCATAGCCTTTACCGTGTCATTTTCATCTTCCTGCTTGAGTGAAAGGTCTGATGTAATGGTAAGATTATACTTATCGGCAACCGACTTTGAATTGCTTGCGGTTGTTGTTGCCTGAGTTGCGGTTGTTGCGTCAGTCTTTGACGCTGTCGCATCCTGAGCCTTTGTTGTGTCTGTTGCAGACTTTGGCTTGAGGTCGGGATACATAAAGTAAACCATTTTTTCAAGTGCTTCCAGAGCAGTATTGCCGGGTCTTGACATTTCTTCAAGCGAAACCTCAAGAATTTTGCCTGTCTTGACTGCGCCAAGACTTGCGAGTGTTGTATCACCCTTAATTTTATCAAGAGTAGCATTGTCTGCATAGAAGATAAAGTTCGGATTTGCAATCTTGAGAGTTGCAACATCAACATTGTTGTCGCTGATGTTTACTGCGGCATTAACCGCCCCCGTATAGCCGAGGAGCATATCGCCGTATGTTCCGCTTGTCATCATCTTGAGTCTGTCGTCTTCTGTATAGAGATAACAAACCGTATCAAGAATGCCGGAATTTCTGTTATTAACCTGCTGTTTGTAGTTGTTCATCTTATCAAGCAATTCATTGTAGGTATCTTCACCCTTCTTTGCGCCCGTTTTTGTGCCGCCGCAAATTTTGCCGATTGTCACATAGTTTGTTTCAACCTGCTTGGGGGTGTCACCGTGTGACATTGTAACAACCTGAATACCCTTGTCCTGAAGCTTCTTCTTTGCGTCCTCATTTATTGACTGACCTGCAAACACAAGGTTTGTGCCGGAATTGATAATTTTGTCGGTATCGGGATTTTCATATGAACCGACGCTCGGGGCAACTGCGATTGACTGCTGGTCAACCTCATCACTTCTGCCCACAATATATCTGTCATAGCCTGTTGCGATGAGGATATCGGCTGTCGGCGCATCAAGAACAACTATGTTCTTTGGCTGACTTTCTATCGTGATGTTTGCCACCTCAACAGGATATTCTCCGTCAGAACAACCGCTGAAAAGCGCAACTGCCGAAAGCATTGTCACAACTGCAAGAGCAATTGAAATTATTTTTGTTTTCATAACTGACCTCCGATTAATCAGCAAAACAGCGATTCAACATACTGTCTTGCACATCTTGGCGAACGACCGCCTCTTGAAAGTGCAAACTGCTCAGCGCCGAGTGCAAGCTCTTCGTGAGTCATCTTGACGCCCCTCTGCTCTGCAAGAGAATATACAATTTCAAGAAAATCATTCTTTGAAGGAATTGTGTAGCAGACTGCAAGACCGAAACGGTCCGAAAGCGAAAGACTTTCCTGCATATTGTCACGAACATTGATATCATCAACAGTATGCGTTCTGTCGGAAATGCTTTCCTTAACAAGGTGTCTGCGATTTGATGTTGCATAAATCAACGCATTATCGGGACGAGCCGCAAGTCCGCCCTCAAGCACGGCTTTAAGGGTTGTATAGCTCTGATCCTGATGCTGGAACGAAAGATCATCAATAAATATAATGAATTTAAGCGGAAGAGCGGCAATCTTGTCAACAAGAAGCGGAAAGTCAATGAGCCTGTCCTTAGGCATTTCAACAATGCGGAGTCCGTCCTTGCGGAACTCGTTTGCAATTGCCTTGACTGTTGAGCTTTTACCTGTACCCTTATCACCGTAAAGCAGGCAGTTGTTACAGCTCTTGCCCTGAATAAATGAAAGTGTGTTGTTTACAACCTGACTTCTCTGACGCTCATATCCCGTAAATGTATCCATATCAATCTTGTCCGGATGCTCAACAGGCTGAATGTCACCGTCACGCCAGATGAATGCCTTGTAACGGGCAAACATTCCGCAACCGTTTTCCTTATAATAAGCAGAAAGCTTGTCAAGTGAACCGTCAAATCCGTCAAAACACGGAGCGCACTTGCCTGTCTGCCACTTTGGAAGAATCGGAATAAGCTCCTTGATTTCATCGGCATAGGTATATGCCTCAAGCACTTCATCGGAAGTAAGCTTTGCGGCTGTTAAAATAGCGTCGCAGTCTGTCTTAACGGCAGAAACAACATTTTCGGGTAACTCACCCTGTTTGCCGGCTGTTGCGGCACGGGCAAAACAGTTATCGTCAAAAAGAGCCGTTTCGCTGATTGCAAATGCGAACTTATCCGCACAACCTCTTTCGCAAAGCATTGAGCAAAGCTTGCCGTATGCACCGAGAAATTCCTCAGGCTTTTTGTCGAGCGAAAGCAAAAGTTCATAAAAGGCTTTCGGAACGCTTCTGTTCATTATACCTCTGAATACAGAGAGTGACGACAAAAGCATTTTACACTTATTTACATTATTCATTCTAAACATCCCAATCTGTTCTAATCTATTTAATTGTACACATTTTTATCCGTTTAGTCAATAATTTACGGCAAACAACGGCATCCTATTTTTTACGCTTTAACAAGCCAAAATATGTATAATTTTTCACCGCATCAAGTATATATCGGGTTCAATGACGGTTAAAACGGCGATAAATCGGGATAAATACGGGCTTTTCAGGGTTTTAAAAGAATTTTTAAATTTTTTTAAAAAAAGTGTTGACATTTGGTGCAGCCCGTAGTATAATCAATACTGTTCTCAAGAGAGAAACAAAAGTTAATAAGTTGGTGTTGATGACGCTGAGGGTCCACCTGTTCCCATACCGAACACAGAAGTTAAGCTCAGTGGTGCCGAAAATACTTGGCTGGTGACGGCCCGGAAAAATAGGGAGATGCCAACATATAAAGTGTCCACCCAATAGGGTGGGCGTTTTTTTTACTCTTTTTGCGGACAATTACAATGCCATATACACTAATTGGAGTATCTATATGTTTAATATAACCGAACTTTTAAAAGATGAAATATCCGTATGGGAACAACTGAAAAATTGCGGAAAGCCTGTTGTGCTTTACGGAATGGGTGACGGTGCGGACAAGGTTCTTGCCGCATTTGACCGATACGGAATCAAAGCGTCTGCCGTTATTGCAAGTGATGATTTTGTGCGTGGGCAGAAATTCCACGATTTTACGGTGAAGAAGCTTTCCGATGTTGAAACCGAATTTAGCGACATTATAATTGCCCTCTGCTTTGCAAGCCAGCTCCCCGATGTTATGGAACACATAACGAAAATTTCCGAAAAGTACAAAACGCTTGTCCCCTCCGTTCCCGTTTTTGGAAACAAACTTTTTGACAATGATTTTATTACCGAAAATAAAGGGCAAATTGAAAGTGCATACAGTCTGCTTGCCGATGACCTTTCAAAAAAGGTTTACGAAAACATTCTGAAATTCTACTACACAGGCAGAATTGACCTCCTCCCCCCTGTCACAACCGACAAGGACGAGGCTTTCGGCAATATTCTGAATCTCGGTGAAAACGAAAGCTATGTTGACCTCGGCGCATACAACGGTGATACGATTGACGAATTTCTGCACTACACAAACGGCAGTTACAAGCGTATAATCGCATTTGAACCTAACGCAAAGAATTTTGAAAAGCTGAAACTTCATTGCAAGGGCATGGCGAATGTGTCGCTTTGGCAACTCGGCTCATACAGTAAAAACACGGAGCTTATATTCAACAACAAGGCCGGTCGCAACAGCGCAATTGCCGACAAGGGCGTTGCAACAAAGGTTGCGACAGTTGATACGATTCTCTGCGGAATGGCGGCAGGCTACATTAAAGCCGATGTTGAGGGGGCGGATATGGAAACCCTTATCGGTATGCAGAAAACAATGGAAAACTGCAAACCAAAGCTGAATTTTTCGGCATACCACAGATTTGAGGATATTTTCCGCCTTGCACTATACATTCACAGCGTGAATCCCGACTACAAAATTTTTCTCCGCCACCACCCATATATTCCGGCATGGGATACGAACTTATATTGTATATAATTTGCCGACGGCAAGTCACCGTACTGATTTTCTACAAAAACAAAAGCCCGAATTCGAGAAATATCGGATTCGGGCTTGCTTATTATCAGAATGATTTAAAAAGCTCAATTGCTTTTGCGGGATCTGCGGCTCTGAAAACAGCTGTTCCCGCAACGCAAACATCAACGCCTGCCTCTGATGCCTGCTCAATGGTATCTCTACCGATTCCGCCGTCAGCCTCAATAAGGATATTGTTCAGACCTCTGCGTTGGCATTCCCTCTTGATTTCCTTAACCTTCGGCATCATCTCGGGCATAAAGCTCTGTCCGCCAAAGCCCGGCTCAACCGTCATAACAAGTACAAGGTCAAGCTTTTCAAGATACGGAAATACTGTCCAGGCAGGAGTGTTTGGCTTTAAAACAAGTCCGGGTTTGATTCCTCTTGACTTGATTTTCGCAATTGTATCATCAATGTCAGAGTCGCATTCAACATGGAAGGTAATGATATCCGCACCTGCATCGGCAAAATCGTCAATATATTTAAGCGGATCGCTTATCATGAGGTGAACATCAAACGGGCGGTTTGAGAACTTTCTTACCGCCTTGATTACGGGAGCGCCAAAGGTTATGTTCGGAACAAAGTGACCGTCCATAACATCAAGATGCATCCAATCGGCACCCGCCAGATCCATTCTTTCAATTTCTTCACCCATTTTTGAAAAGTCACAAGACAAAAGTGACGGAGCTATTTTCATATTTTACATCCTTTCCTACGGTTTTTGGACAGCCGGAGCAAAAACAGCGGCGGCGCCCCAGAACAACGCATAAATCAACACTTCAAGCGAACCCATAACCTGTACACCGGCATAAAGCGAAAGTGTTGACGCAACGAGCAATCCGAAAATTACGGCAATCAGCTGAATTATGATTGAAAGCGAAATATTGTGCTTGATTTTTACGCAACCCGTAACTGCACGGGCAAGCGATGCGGCTTTGCCGTTTGTAATGAGATATGAACGGGAGGTTTCCTCAACCGTATCCTCAGCCTCCCTGAGAACATTTCCGAGTCCTGTCGGAAGCACCTTGATACTGCGATAGAACAAATCGTAGAGTTTTGCAACAAGGTCATTTGTAACATTATAATCGGTTGTTCTGATGAGGAAGCTTATGCCGTTGGTTTCGGCTCTCTGCATTTCAGCCTTGAGCTGAGCGTCGGGAGTGTATCTTGTAACAAACATTGCAACAAGTCTGCCTGCTCTTGACAGATATGTGACCTGTCTGCCCTGAGAAGTATATTTCTCCTCATATTCCATATTCGGAACTTCCACGCTGTACTTTTCCATAAGCGTGCGTGAACCCACAAGGATTCTTTCGCTCTTAATCCATCCCACAAGTCCGATTTCATCCTCATAAAGAACGCTTTCAACCTCGGGAAGTGTTTCCTCGGTTTCTGCAACTACCGAATCAAAAGCATTTGCAATCGGATTCTGAGCCTCTTTAAGAATTGCAATTCCGCAGAGAAGAGATTCATCAATGCCGTAATCCTCAAAGGTTTTGATGCCCTCAAGCGAGATTGACTCGGCAGGGAACAATTCATTTGCATCTATCATTATAGCCGTACTGTCGCAGAACTGCTTTACCGACGGATAACCCGAAAGCATTGAGCCGTAGGAAAGCAGAGTTTTGCAGAGCTTTCTCACGGGGGCATTAACAGAAAGAAGTGTTGCCACAGGCACAGATACCGCAGTGATAAGTGCAAATGCATTCAAAGCGTCTGCAAATGACAGCTTAACAACACCGTACATTACCGCAATGATTATTGATGCAATTGTTGTTATCGGGGCAAGCTTTGACGCCAAATCCTCGCTCGGATCGGGTGCATAAGATATTTTGAGAAAGTTTGACGGAAATTCGGTCTTATGCTGATAGGCAATTATCGGACGGTCGGCGGCAGTACCGCTCATCATCTGCATTGCAACAGACTCGTTGTTGTAAATCTTTGACGCATATTTCTGTCCCTTTGACGAAACAAACTTGAAATTGTCCTTTACACGAAGAACCATATAAAGCTTTCCCACATTATTTGCAAAGAACGCAAGCATAGGAATTACCGTGTAGTAGTTCACATGAAATCCGTTCAAATCGCCAAGGCAGAAGAATGAAACAATTATCTGAACCATTCCTGCCGCACCTGCAACGGCAACGGCTGTATCGGAATTACCTTTGATATGCACAAGCGGTGAAAGTCCGCTGAGCATTGCCACACGGTTCAGCACAAGCGACGCCGCCATAAGAATAAACAGCAAAATTGCGTATGCCGCCGGTGCAAAAGGAACTGCCGAACATATTGCACTCGGAAAAATTCTTGTAACGATTGTGAGAACAACCACAACTGCGGCAATTATTCCCGACAACAGACTTCTCATAAAGAGCTTTCTTATATTATGATTCAGCTCATAGAGAATACTTTTTTCGTCCTCCTCGCCTGTATAATCCTCAACAGGCTTTGAATTTTCCTCTTTTACGGTATCGTTATCGTCGGATTCATCCTTTGAAAAGATTCCGACAAGGGCAGAAATAACCTTTTCGCCTATAGGGCGGTTATCCTTATGCTTTTCCTCGGTCGGGGCAATCTCCTCATCAACTATTGTCGGCTCGGGACGAAGCACATGAGCGATTACCGAAGGATTCTTTGAACGCACATACTCCTCATACTCATTCGCTACAACCTCGGAAAATCTGCCTGCCTTGACATTGAGAATATTTCTCGGTTCATCGGGACGATACACGGGAACTTTTGCAACCACCTTGCGAGGCGGTTTTTCGGTATTCGGAAACTGATGAACGGGAGTCTGCAAAGTCTCTTTCTTTTCTTTGGTTTCGGTCTTTTCCTTTGGCTTATCCTCGGGAATGTCGATATCTATGGTATGGTAGCTTTTAATTTCAGCCTCGTCACGAAACTGGTCAACCTCTCCGAGCACTTCGCCCGAAAATTCTGTATTTTCATCATACTCAGGTGTGAGGGTAACTATCTTATTTTCTTCCTCGGCGGCTTTTTTCTTTGCCTCCTCATACTCACGCTTGGCTTTTTCGGCTTTTTCCGCAGCCTTTTTTTCAGCCTCTGCTTTAAGCTGTTCGGGAGTTACAAGGTCATCGTCATTTCCGTCCATTATAAGCTCTGCCTGCATTGTGGCGGCAGTCTTATCCCCGACTATTGAGTTTGAAGTATCAGGTTCGGATTCATCAAGCGGATTCGTATTTTTTAACCTCGGCTTTTTATCGGCATTGCTGAAAATCTCTTCAATCTTCGGCTTTGCACGGTATTTCTGTGCCGTCTGCTCCATTCGTTCCTGATCGGCAAGATAGTGGGTTTCTTCGAGTATGCTCTCGATTTCAAGCTCTTTAAGCCTGTCCTTGTCCATATCAGCCAAAGCATTCACTCCTTTTTATTTACTCTCGGGCAGATAGTTAGATTTATCGGAAACTATGCCCCCCGAGCGGTACTCTCTGTTTTTGCAATCTTTGACATTTAAACACACAACTTTGATAACATCAAATGATTTTATTTAAACATAATATTTCATCAATGCGGGCGGATGATATCCTCCCGTCTGAAATATAGTCGCAATGCGTTGTGCATAAATGCACTGCCTTTAGGGCGTTACTGTTTGGGTACAAAATTTACTCAAGGTTGATTTTGCCAATCTCTTTGTAATAAATATGTACTTGTTGACTGCGTTCGTTACCGTTTTTCGTAGCTTCGCAAATCTCAATTTTGTCAATTAAGTCAATCAACAAATCTCTTGATAACTCTGAAACGGGATTATTATAAGATTCGAGTTTTTTCAAAAATCCACAAATTGATTTAGAGCGATTTTCAAGATTAACCTTAATTTTAGATTGCTCAAAAATGACTTTATTGAGTTCTGCTTGCTCTCGTAAATAATCAGATTCCAACTTTTTGAAAGTTGCGAGATTTATGTTTCCAAGCACTTTATCTTCATACAAATTTTTGAGAATTGTGTCAATTTGCAAAATGCGTTTTTTCGCATTTTTAAGATTTTGAGAATTTGCACATTGTGCCGTTTTGGTGTCAATGTGCATTTTCTCTTTTGCGAGTTTTATAACAATCCCTTTGTTTTTAATGAGCTTGTTAATGTCGCTTTTGACACAATCAATAAGTTTGTTTTCATTAATATAGTGCGAGGTGCAACCTTGCGTTTTTCTTGCTTTTGAACAAGAATAAGAAGTTGTTCCGTGGTAACGGCGTTGTGCATACATTCGACTTTTGCAGTCGGCACATAATAACAAGTCAGAAAAAAGCACCGGTTCGCTGTAATCGTGTCTAACTGGTTTTCTGTCTAATCGTAATTTCTGTGCTTCAGCAAAAATCTCTCGACTTATAATCGGCTCATGTCTGTCAGGGAATATTACAAGACTGTCAACCTCCGAACGCTTGAAGTTAATCATATCGCCGCAGTAATCTTGATAAGTCAAAATTTTTGCAACGGTATCTTTAGACCAACGATATGGATTTTGCTCCGGATTGAGTTTTGGCAATCCAATTGTCGATGGTATTTTAACTTTGTTCGCAAAAAGATAATTTGCAATACTTGCCGGACCGTAACCTTTTAGGTACAAGTCAAATATTTTTTGCACAACGGCAGCTGTCGGCTCATCAATTAACCAATCGCCGTTTTCGGCTTTTTTGTAACCGTAAAGCGGACGAGTTGCCAATCGTATACCTGAGTTGCCTTTGCTCTTAACTACAGCTCTTTGCTTCCTCGCCAAATCTTTGGCATACCATTCATTCATAATGTTTTTAAATGGGATAAAATCGTTTAATTCATCATTGACCGATGTGTCAAGGTTGTCTGCAATAGAAATAAAGCGGACACCTTTTTCCGGGAATAATACTTCTGTGTAGTACCCAACCTTAAGATAGTTTCTGCCCAATCTTGATAAGTCCTTTACTATAACTGTTTTGACTAAATCGTTTTCAACATCGGAAAGAAGTCTTTTAAAATCCGGTCTGTCAAAATTTGTTCCCGTAAAGCCATCGTCAACATAAATCTCTGTCGGCGTCAAGCTGTGTTTAAGTGCATAGTCCTGAAGGATTTGCTTTTGATGTATAATACTGTTGCTGTCGCCTTTTAACTCGTCATCAGACGATAGGCGGCAATACAGGGCTGTAAATCGTAAATTTTGTTTGTTTTCCTGCATATCTGTTATTCTCCTTTTACGCAGGCAACAATTGATTTACCTCCATAATATCACATTGCAAAATCAAGTCAAGACTTCGTGAGGATTTTTTCCTCTATATATATTCCGTAAAAAACGGGTTTTCGCACCCCTAAAATCCAAAAAAATTTAAAAAATTTTTAATTTTTTTAGTATTCTGTGATATCTTGCTCTATAAGTATGCGTAATTTGTGCAATGTGCGATTGAGCTTACGAGAATACGCCTGTCTTGAAATATTATGCTTGTTTCCAAGCTCTTCGAGTGAGGGGCGTTTATCAGGAGAAAAAAACACCTCATCAATAATCAGTCTTTCAAGGTCGGTCAATTCATCTAAAGCCACAAGCAAGCATTTGTGCAACTCCTGAGCTGATAAAGTTTTCACTATGTCAGATTCAGTATCAATATATACATCCGACTTATCGTTATAATCGCTCAGCGACTCAATTCGCTTTTTGTGTTTGTTCTTATCATAAGCTTTTTCGAAAAACATCCATTTTTCCTGTCGAGCAGTTTTTCGCTTATAAGCTTTAAGCAAAATGAGCTGATTATCACTTTTTAAATTTTTTGAATTTTCAAGGTGCGTGCTGTTCATCGTCATTAAAAAAACACTCCGTTCTTTTAACGACTGAACAGACAACTATTGATATAAACATATTATCACAATATATTAGCGTTTTCAAGATTTTTCTTCTGCAAGAAAAATCTTTTTTTAATTTTACCCTGTTCTAAAATCAGAAAAAATTTAAAAAATGAAAAAATTTTTTAAAAGCAGGGGTGCGAAATTGCAAAAATTACGGAATATATATAGAGGGTATTTTTGCAATTTTTATTTAGAGGGAAAATACCCCCGAAGGTCTAATAGCAAGCACTGCGGTGTGTCGGACATTTCGACACAAACCGCCAATTTTTCAAATCCGTAAAATTTGAAAAATTGCTTGTTAAGGGATACCCCTAAAACCCCGTTTTTTAGAAAATTAAAATTTTACAGAAAGGCATTTTTATGAAAAATATTGAAAACAAAACTATCAGAATCAGCGTAAGAGTTTCTGAAGAAGAATTGAAAATTATAGAAAAACGAGCTTCGCTCACTAATGAAAAATCGCTAAGTTCGTTTTTGCGAAAACAGGCAATAAAAGGATTTGTCATCAATGTGAATTTTTCAGAATTTGACGATTTGCGAAAAAACATTACTGCAATAGGAACTAACATAAATCAGATTGCAAAACGAGTGAATTCAACAAATCGCTTTTACGATGAGGACATCGAATACATTAAGAAGGTGCAAAAAGAAATATGGCAATCACTAAACTCGGTTCAGTCAAAACTACGCTCTCTGTAGCAATTGACTACATTCTAAATCCGGAAAAAACAGAAAATCAAAAATATGTGTACTGCTACGGTTGTACCGAGGATGGCAAATCGGCAGAACAGGAATTTTTGGCAATCAGAGAATTTGGAACAGGCAAAGGTGATGTTCTCGCTCAACATATTAAGCAATCGTTTAAAGGACAGGAAGTTACACCTGAACAAGCACTTGAAATTGGAATAAAAACCGCTGAACGCTTGCTTGCAAATAAATATCAGTACATAGTAGCGACACATATGGATAAGGACAACATACACAACCACATAATTTTTAATAATATTAGTTTTGAAAATTTCCGTACTTTTGAATGGCAGCAAAATCGTGGCGGTAAGTCTTGGAAAAAACTCCGTGAAATAAATGATGATTTATGCAGAGAATACAATTTATCCGTAATTGAAAAACCTATCAATCCGGGCAAATGTTACTACGAATGGCAACAGGATTATTTGGGTAAATCTTGGAAGTCAAAATTAAGATGTGTGATTGATGAAACAATAATGCAATCGACATCTTTTGAAGATTTTTTAGAACAGCTTAAAAAGAAAAATGTTGAGTGTATTTATACTCCCGAAAATGTCATAAAGATAAAATTTCGCTTGCAGGGACAACAGCGTTTTTCAAGAGGTCGCACTCTTGGTTGGTATTATGACGAACCTCAATTACGCAAACGCATTGAGCAGTATCAATTCTTAAAAACCGGTAAAAGCGGAAAAACATACAGAACCCGAATTATTGATACAAGCACAGATGTATTTCAGACTTCCAAAGGATTATTGCATTGGGCGAACATTAAGAATATGCAGGAGGTTTCAAAGCTCATAAATTTTTTGTCTGAAAACAATATGAGAAGTGAGTCGGATATAGAAAACAGAGCTGCAGAAAAATACAATGACAGAATGGTTATTGTTTCCAAACTTAACAGAACTCAAAACCAAATTAACGATATTGCAGATGTAATAAAGCTCATAAGGACATATGAGAAGTACAAGCCTTATCACAAAAATCTGATGACTGCAAAAAATCAAAAACAATACAAAAAAGAAAACATCACCGCACTTGCAAAGTACGATGATGCAGTTGCTAAATTATTAAGTTTGTATCCCGACAGAAAATTGCCGACAATTTCAACTCTTGAAGAAAAACGAAAAAAATTAACTTCCGATGTTCAGCAGATGAATGAAGAATACAAGGCAATTATTGATGAGCTTAAAAAGATTGAATATGCCCGTCAAAGCATTAACGATTATCTCAGAAACAATGACAGGTCACAAAATAAAAGCCTGGAATAATTATTATTTATATTTTTCTTCTTCACGGTCAATCTCTTCCATAAATAATTGCATTGCATAATTATATGCCTTGTTAAGATTTAACCCTTTGTCTTTGACCCAATTCTGCAATTTTTCCTTTTCGCCCTTCGGCACATAAATATGGATTATGTCATATAAGTCCTTCGGCTTTACCGTAGAATTTTTAGGATAAACTCTCTTCTTTGCACATTCCTCACAGATTTTCTGACTGCCGGATTTTAGAATGAAGGATTTTCCGCAGTTCGGGCATATCTGTTCCGTGCCGACTCTTCGTGCCGTTCCTGCTTTTTGTTTTTCCTTGTGTGCCTGAATCCGTTCGAGCTTCTTTATTTCTCTGCACTCAGGACAATATTTAGCGTGTTTAGCGGTGGTTTCAAATTTATTTCCGCATCGTTCGCAGGTAAATTCTTTAATTGTAACCATCAGACCAATCCCTTTCGCTATACTTTTGCTACTACTATTATTTTATCAAGTATAAACGAATTGTCAATACAAATTGAAAAAAATGCCGTTTTTGAACAAAAAATTTAAAATTACACTTGACATTACCCCTAAATGATGTATAATATAATCAGAAATAGTTTAGGAAATGATTTCAAGTGTGAAAAGTTAAGGAGGTAAAACAAAGATGAAAACAGTAAGAGTAGTTGAATATACAGACCTTGACGGTGAGAACCACACGAAAGACTTTGAAAACGCAAGCGAAGCAGTAAGATTTTTTATGATGGTTACATCTGAAAGGCTCGTAAAAAAAGCTGCGTTATATGACAAAGTAATTGAAAATTAACTTGTGCCCCAACGGGGCATAAGTTGCAAAACACAAATATTTTTAAAGGAGTTAAAATTATGATTCGCAATGAAGTAAAACTTATCGGCAGACTTACCGCCGACCCTGAACTCAAATACACAAAGAAAACAAACAAAGCTCTGTGCAATGTAGTGTTAGCTGTAAACAGTATTTACAGTAATGAAGCAGAGTATTTGCACCTTGTCTTTTGGAACAAGACGGCTGAAAATCTTTGCAAATATAAAGGCAAAGGTGATTTGATTGCTGTTACAGGATACCTTAAAACGAGGAGCTACATCGACAAAGAGAATATTGTCAGAAATATTGTAGAACCAAAAAAGGAGTTGACAAAAGCGAAACAATACCGAAGCTTGACCCTGACCACAAGAAACAGGAAGAGTATCAGATGATACACGATGCACTGTGTGCTGACGAAGATTTACCGTTTTAAGGAGCGATATAAATGAAATTTAAATACAAGGTTGAAATTGTTATTGACGAAGAGAAAGTCATCAATGATGATATTTATGAGCCGTCTGAAATGTATGAATTCATCAGGAATATGTTCAGGAGGTTTGATTTACCCGAAATAAAAACAGACAAACCCTACCACCTGATTTTTACCGATAAAGGCAGAAGCAGAGATTATGGAGCATTGGGAAAAGCAATGCTTGATTTGTATTACTCAGACTGGTTTTTAAACTACGCAAAAAAACTTTTTTGGCACAATAATGTTAATGAAAGCGTTGAAGATGTTCTTAAGCAACTTGGGAATAAAACTTGAGGTGATTATCAATGAAGAAAGCACTTGAATCACCTGAAAACAAGAAATGTATTAAAGCAATAAATTTTGATTTAGAAACCAAAAGAGTGAAAGAGATTTTTCATTCAAATAGTCCTTATATTTACTTAAAAGCCTATCAACTGGTATCTAAATTTTTAAAAAGCAACGATTTTAAGCATAGACAATTTTCAGGATACATTTCAAGTAAGAAAATGTCAGATGCTGAAATTCTGAATATTGCGTATAAACTCAACGATGAGTTACCTTGGTTCAGTAAATGTGTCAAAAAGTTTGATGTTACCGATGTTGGAGAACAACACGATTTGATGTACATATTTCAAAAGCCTGAAAAATCAAAGTTGCAGTCTAAATCGGTTGAAACTAAAGAAAACGAAACTAAAGGAAAAGCTCCAATTTCCCGCAAACAAATTAAGAATAACGCTAAAATAATCACCCAAAAGAATACAGTCAGCAAAGAAAAACAAACAGATAAATCAAGATAACGGAGGTATAAATTATGTGCAAAATCATTTCAATAGCTAATCAGAAGGGCGGAGTCGGTAAGACAACAACAGCTTTTAATATAGCAACCGCTCTCGCCCTCAAAAACAACAAAGTGCTTGCAATAGACTTTGACCCACAGGCGGATTTATCCAAATATGCCGATTTCGACAATACAGACGGCAATCCTACAATGAGTGACCTTCTCATCGGCAAGGTAGGTATGAGTAAGGCAGTCGAAATTAAAGACTGCATCAGACATAACGAGGTTAATAATCTTGATTACATACCTTGTGATATTAACCTTGCAAATGCAGACTTATTCCTTGCAGGAGTTTTGTCAAGAGAAACAATACTCAAGCGTATCCTGAACGATGATACAGTTAAACAGTATGATTATGTAATCATTGACTGCAATCCCTCATTAGGGGTGTTGCTGATGAACGCATTGACTGCCAGCTCAGGAGTAATTATACCCGTACAGGTACAGGATTTTGCCTTTGGCGGTCTTAAAACGCTTACAGGAGTTATTACACAGATACAGGAAACAATCAATCCGGATTTAGAGATCCTCGGTGTGCTGCCGACAATGGTTGACCGTACCAACGCAAGCAAGCGTGTTGTTGAACAGCTTGAAAGTATCTACAATGATACTCTTTTCGGCATTCAGATACACCGTGCTACACAAGCAGTTGAAAGCACAAAACAGCACAAAGCATTATGCTTGATTAAGGGCAGCAAGCTCGGAGAGGAATACATAGCTTGTGCCGATGAATTGTCGAAAAGAATCGGTGCGTAAATTACGGAGGAATAACAATGACCGCAGAAGAGTGGAAAAAAGTTGACGAAGCCCTTGCATCTGTATGGAGTCCGTGTGTACATCTCAAAATTGACGGATACAAAGTATCTCTGAATCTTACTCAAAAATCGAGATTTCAAAATGTTATTATGGTTTATATCAACGATGAATTTCGTGGCAAGTGGCTTATGGAGGACTGCGAAGAACGCAGGCGATTTTGTTGCTGTAAGAGACAGTCGATAGTTACCGAAAAAGATTGCAAACTTTACGGAGCTCGTAGCAAGAAAGCTAAGCAGGAACTCAAAGAGAAGTTTGGCTATAATGTGTATTTACCATATTGGACAAACTTTGAGAAAATGAAAAAACATTTTATAGCTAACAATGAAAGCATTGAACTTTATTAAATTTCGGAGGTATTACAATGACAGGCTTTAATTTTGAAGCTATGCTCTCGCAAAACAATCAAATAAAGCAAATACCGCTTGATATGCTTGTACCGTTTCACAATCATCAGTTTTCTCTTTACGACGGCGAACGCAGGGATGATATGGTTGAATCAATCCGCAAAAACGGAGTAATGACACCTATTGTTTGCAGACCAAATCCTGATGGAACAGATACATACGAAATCTTAATCGGTCATAACCGGTGGAATTGCTCTAAAATAGCAGGTCTTGAAACCATACCGGCCATTATTAAAGAGCAACTCACAGAAGAGGAAGCTCAAACTTATGTTGATGAAAGCAACCTTATTCAGAGAGGTTTCAATGACCTCAAAGTATCTGAACAGGCAAGAATTATTGCAAGACGATATTCTGAAATGTTTTCTCAGGGAAAGAGAAATGACATCATCAATGAAATTCGTGTGCTTAACGGCGAAGAAACTTCTTCCGGCAACAGCCGTGAAAAGGTTGCAGATGAGTACGGATTAAGTCGGAATACTATTGCAAGACTTGTGCGAATAAGCAAGTTATCTGACGGTATTCTCGGTTGGATTGATAAAGGTCAGCTTGCCGTCAGAGCAGGTGTAGAATTATCGTATTTATCGGCAGATGAGCAGTCGGAATTATTCGAGATTAACTCTGCTGACGATAATATGCTAATGAAAATATCAGAAGCTCAGGCAAGAGATTTAAGAATCTTGTCAGCTGACGGTGTACTTGATGGCGATGAAATGCTGAAAGTTTTATCCGCTAAAAAGAAAAAGCCCGATAAAAAGGTGTCTATCGCTCCAACACTCTACAAGAAATACTTTGCAGGTCTTAGCAATGAGGAAATCGCCGACACAGTTGCAGCAGCTCTTGATATGTTTTTCAAAAGCAAAGAAAAAGGCGATAACAATGACTAAAGCGGTATTATTTCAGAAAAGCGGTCAGCCGGTATTGTTTACCGATTATGCGGAATATGATACCGGTACAGGCTATATAGTTGCTGAAAACAAAGAAAAAGGAATCTGCTATATTTGCAGAATCCTTGATAAATCAGAAATATTCAATTACAACAAGGCTTTACCTCTTGTAGTTAAAGACAAAGGTTTAAAAGAAGTATCCGTAATGGTTGTAACGGATAAGTATAAGAGTATAGCCGATGCAGAGAAGCACTATCCAAAATTGTTAGGAGGAAATAATTATGACGATTGAATTTTTTGAAAGAATGTGCGATATAGATTCCGACAAGACATATGTGAGCAAAGCAAAGCTCAATGATACAGAGCTTCCGTTGTATGCAGTCGAAGAAAAAATCAATATCTGTAACGAAAAGGAATACAAATACTACAGCTACAATCAGAGAACCAATAACTACAATATGAGAAGCTTGTTGTGGGACGAGGCTGAATACCTTGAATTTCTGTACAATCACAGGACGGATGAGCTTCAGAAGCTGATTGACTCAGGAAAGCTGTACAGAACAGTAATGCAGAGAGTCCACAAGGCAAACAAGCTTATTGACAGCACATTGCACGAGTGGGAAGCACAGGACGAAGAAATTATTCTTGCAAAAAAGACAGGAAATAATGAAAAATATCGCAGGCTCCTTAACGGCTTGCGAATGACAGCCCGAACAGAAATTTACAGGGAATATTTGTTCAGATGAGGAGTGTAAGAAATGTTAGTTATAATTAATTGTATTCTCGCTTTAATTTTCTTTTTTGTATTTTTTATAATGTTACATTCAGAGCTACATTCAGAGCCGAGTTTTATTAAACTGGCAATTGTATTAACAGCACTTCTGATTAATATAGTGTGTGTAGTAACAATTATATCATCTTTTAAATACACAATTGATATTAAACTATCAGATGAAGTAAAAAGCAGCCAAAGTATTGTTAATTTTAAAGACAATCGTGATTTACAAGGTGGTTTTTTTATTGGGTGCGGCGAAGTAAATACTGAGCAATACTATTATTATTACTACAAAACTGATAAAGGTAGTTACAAAGCAAGCAAAATTAAGGCTGACGATTGCGAAATAATCTATACTAAGGATACTCCGCACATAGATACTATAGTAAAATCGGCTGACGAAAAAGCAACTGAAAATCCGCTTACTTTTGAACCTCTTTTGTCGCTCAGAATTTCAAGTACAGGAGAAAAGTATAAAATTTATATCCCTGAAGGCTCGATTACAACAGATTTTCAAGTTGATATGGAATGAGGTGAAAATAATATGTTATTTTTTGTACTGACATTCATTTTTTTGCTTATATCAATATTACTCTCTATTTATGGCTTACTCTTTACATCCCCCAAATTTGCAAGTTTTAAGGACAACAAAAAAGAGCCGTTCAGAGCCATCTGAACGGCTGCTTTTTAAATTAAATAAAAAATATTTATCTACCGCAAAATCGGAATAAAGAGCTGTTTAAAGCCGTTTCAAGCTATTATAATCACAACTCTTGTTCACTCCTTTTAGGCTCTGATTTCATAACTGCTTTATTCTGAATTTGCTTTAAAGATTTGTTCCTGCCGAGGATTTTATCCTTACCAAAGTAATGTGTTTTGGGCTTTGATTCTGTTTTTTGGTGAGCAAGCTCAATGTTCAAAATCTTTGTTAATTCAGACAGGCGTGCTGACTTTTCCTGCAATTCCGCTTCATATTCAAAAGGCTTTTCAAGCAGGGCAACACTTGTTTTGTAATCAAGGTCAAGCTTGTTAAGAGAATTCTGACTGTAATCAAGAACACTTTCGGTTTTGTACAGCAACCCCTCTATTTTACTGAGGTTATGCACAGCAGAAACACCGAGCTGAGCAGAATATGAATATTTACCCTTGATTGTAACTACAATGTCATCATACACATTTCCGTTGTTTATAACGCTTATATCGAATCCGCAAATGTTGCCAACGCTAACCTGCTTCTTTCTGTTGTCGGCTATTCTTACCTGAGCAACAGCAGTTGTAAGAGCTTTGGCAGCATTTTTTCGTTCCTCATCGTTCTTCAGGTTAAAAGTCTGAGAACCTAAAGTTAATTTGCAAATAAGTTTACCGTCCTTATCGACAAATGACTTAACATTATCGATATCGGATTTTATGTTGCCGATAGTACAAAGGAGTTGCTTGCGTTTTTCGGGATAAGCCGCAACAGCATCTTCAAGCTCATATTTTGTATTGTTGTAATCAGCTTTGAGAGAGTTAAGCTCCTTTACTCTGTTATCAAGCGTGAGCTTCTCACGGATACGGTCATCGCCGGTACAGAGAGCCTTAATTTCGCCATATGAAAGAGCCGCTTGGTCAACATCGGCACACTTGCGTGCAGGAGCTTTGTCAGTCATAACCTGACTTATAAATTTTTGCTTGGTTTCGAGGAGCTGATAGCTGTACGCATCAAAAGTGCCTTTGGTAACATATCTGTACAAATGCACTTTTTCGTTAATATTGCCCTGCCTGACCATTCTGCCACGCCTCTGCTCGAGGTCTGCCGGTCGCCACGGAACATCTAAATCGTGCAGAGCAATGATTCTGTCCTGCACATTTGTGCCTGTTCCCATTTTGCCCGTTGAACCGAGTAAAATTCTCACTTCACCGCTTCTGACCTTTGAAAACAATTCAGACTTTTGAGCTTCGGTTTTTGCATTGTGTATATATGCTATTTCAGTCGCAGGGATGCCCTTTGCAATGAGCTTGTCCCTTATGTCGTCATACACGCAAAACTTGCCTGTTTCCTCAAGAGAGTCAAGTTCCGCAACACTCTTGTTATCGTTTTGCTCTTTTGAGGAGTCATTGCCTGTGTTTTTTGACGGCACACCGAGGTCACAAAAAACAATTTGAGTAAGCTTGTCTTTTGCTGTGTCTGTATAAATGTCAAATACATTGTTTACACACACATTCAGCTTTGTATTTGGATCATCCTCAAAATCGGGACTAATAAGTCGGGGGTCAAGACCGAGCTTTCTGCCGTCACCGGTAATTTTGAGCATATTATCCTGTGACGGATCTACGGAGCCTGAATTAACCTCATCTGCTCTGTCGGATAATTCATCGACAAGCTCCTTTTGAAGCTCTGTAGGCTCTACATCAACAATGTGAAGCTCACAATCAGGCACTTTAAGTTTAAGAGTTTCAGCCGTCTTTACATCGGCTACCATCTTAAACATAGACATAAGCTCAGGCAGATTGGAATATTCCGCAATCCTTGTGCGTTCCTTAAACTTGTTTCCTGCCGGAGCTAACTCGTATTCTTTCTTTTGCACACCGAATGCAGAAATCCAATTATCAAAATTCTGCATATTGTTGTGACTTGCAAGAAAATCATAATTAAGGTATCTCATCATTGTGTGAAGCTCTGTAACGCTGTTTGACAACGGTGTACCTGTGGCAAATACAACACCCTTGCCGCCTGTCTTTTCGTCAAGATAACGGCATTTTGCAAACAGCTCTGTTGCCCTCTGAGAAGCTCTTGAAGATATACCCGAAACATTTTGCAGCTTTGTTGCACAGTACAGATTCTTAAATTCGTGAGCTTCGTCAACAAACAATTTGTCAATTCCAAGCTCCTCGAAATATACGGTATTGTCTTTCTTACTTGATTGAAGCTTCTCAAGCTGATTTTCGAGATTCTTTTTTGTACGCTCCATTTCCTTAACGGTAAATTTATTACCGTCCTGAGCTTTCATCTCAGCAAGACCGGCAACAATATCATCAATTTGAGATTGTAAAAAGGCTTCCTGCCTTTCAGGAGATAGGGGCAGCATCTTTAATTGCGTATGTCCGATAATAACGGCATCATAATTGCCAGTTGCAATCTTACTCATAAGCCTTTTGCGATTTTCAGCCTTAAAATCATCCTTTGTTGCAACCAATATATTGGCATTAGGATAGAGCTTTAAAAAATCTGCTCCCACCTGTTCTGTCAAGTGATTCGGAACAGTAAATAGGGATTTATGACACAAACCAAGTCGCTTGCATTCCATCGCAGTTGCAATCATTTCAAAGGTTTTTCCTGCACCGACAGAATGAGCAAACAGTGTGTTGCCACCGTATATTGCGTGAGCAATAGCATTTTTCTGATGTTCGTGCAATTCAATATTGGAATTCATACTCGGAAACCTCAGGTGTGAACCGTCATATTCACGGGGTCTGATACAATTAAATGTGCGATTGTATGTGTCAACAATATCTCTGCGGCGGTTAGCATCTTTAAAAATCCAATTCTTAAATTCACGGCGAATGGCATTGGCTTTTTGCTGTACAACCTGAGTCGCTTCTACATCAAGCACTCTTACAGGCTTATTGTTTTTATCACGCTCAACAACACCGTATTCGTCAACCTTGTCTTTATACACTTTCGGTTCGGATAAATTGAGAACGGATTCAAATATCTGATATGCAGATAATCCGCTTGCACCGTAGGTCTTTACAGTAGTTACCGACAAATCCGCTCTCTTATTCGTGATATTCCATCTGCCGGAATACTCTGAATAGTCAAGCTCTATTCTGTCGGATTTAAAAAATCTTGACACATAATCCGATTTAAGGCTTTGCGGTGTTTCAAAAATCTCATACATAAATTGCTCATAGTATTTTTTATCAATCCAAGTAGCTCCGAGGTTAATATCAATATCGCCGGCTTTCAGAGGAGTAGGCAATACTTCCTTTAAGGCGACAACATTTGATTCATATATGCCGTTGACCGAAGCGTATGCTTTTGCCATGTCAAGCTTTGCATATATATCTCCCGACAAATATTCGGAAGCAGTTTGATATTCGTAGTCCTCATCGCCTGTATATGACGGTACGGCAAATATTTCACCTTTTTCTCTCAGCCCGATTTTCAAATCCTCGGGCGGCACATCCGTAATTTGGCTCATATACTCGAAGTCGATAACACCTTTTTCTGCAACGCAGACAGCAAGAGCTTCTTCAGCCGTATCAACATGACTTATTGTTGCTGTCGGCTTATTTACACGCTCTGTAAATATATCGGACTTCTTAACAAGTAAATTATTATCTTTGGCAAAATCGGCTTCGAGAGAAGCAACAAGCGGATATGCTCCGTCAGAGTTTAACAAGCTGTGATTGTAACTGCTGTGAAGCAAGCCGTACTTACTGTAGAAGCTGTCATAACAGTTGTTGAGCTTTTCCTGCAATTGAGCTATCTCTGAATCCTTGTTATCGTACTGCTGAACATCAAGCAATTCACGCAAAGTGTCACGAATATCAATAAAGGAATTGATGCGTTCGTGATTTAATTTTTTCCCAAGTGCTTTGTCTGCGGAAACATTAACTATTTTACCGCTCTTATCAGAGCCGTAAAAATATATTTCGCCGTTTCGGCGATAAAAGCTTTGCAAACGCAGTTTTAAAGGTTCGGCTGTTAAATGTTCGGAAACCGGAATCAGCTTTTCTGCAGAAGCGGAATATTCAAAATTGATATTCTTTACCGCCGAGGAAAGAAGCTCCGACAATGTTCTGCCGTCATTAAACGGCACGCACATCGTATCGTCTGTTCTGCCGAACATTTTATTGCCTTCAACAACTTCGCCGAGTATCATTTCGGGATGCTCAACAAAATAATTGTTGACGGTTAATCCGTTTTCAAGCTGTCCTGTATGTACCCAAGACGGTTCAATTTCTGACTTTTTTTCTCTTTTTTGGAGGAATATAATGTCAGCTGTAACTTCCGTTCCTGCCGATTTAAAGGCGTTATTCGGCAATCTCACAGCACCTACCAAATCCGCTCTTTCGGCCAAAGTCTTGCGGAAAGAGCTGTCCTTTTTGTCAAGTGTACCTTTGGAAGTTACAAAAGCAACAATGCCGCCGTCACGCACTTTATCAAGTGATTTCAAAAAGAAATAATCGTGAATTTTTAGATGTTCTGAGTTATATTTAGAATCATTAACGCTGAAATCGCCGAAAGGAATATTTCCGATTGCAACATCAAAACTGTTGTCATTGAAACGAGTATTCTCAAAGCCGTCAATCGTAATGTCAGCTTGCGGATACAGCTTTTGAGCTATTCTGCCTGACAGGCTGTCTTTTTCAACACCGTACAAATTCACCTTATCACGAAGCTCTTCGGGAAGTCTGCCGAAAAAGTTTCCTACGCCCATTGCAGGCTCAAGTATGTTGCCGTCCTCAAATCCTGCGTTACGAATGACCTCATATATACTATCAACGATTGCTGTATCTGTGTAGAATGAATCAAGCACAGTTGACCGAGCTGCGGTATATTCTTCATCCGTAAGCAAACCTTTGAGTTCAGAATACTCATTTTTCCATTTATCATTATCAGACTCAAAAGCATTGGCAAGACCGCCCCAACCGCTGTAAAGGGACAACTGACCTTGTTCTTCAGGTGTAGCCGCTCTGTTTTCTGCTTCCGTTTGCTTTAAAATCTTAATGGCAGCAATGTTATTTTGAAACTTTGTTTTTGCTCCCGTGACAGCTTCTCTGTCCTCAATTACATAGTTTTTGGCTTTTTCATCATTTACGCTTGTTTCGGTCTGCTCGGAGCTTTCGACCATATCAAACAATGTAGGCGGTTCAGCTTTATTAACTACGGTAACTTCAGCTTTTTCTGCTCTTGACGGTGCGGCATTTTCAACCTCCACGGCAAGCTCGTCAACGCTCTGTAATTTTTCATCGCTCCTGACTTCTCTTTCTTTGCTTTCCGTTATCGGTAAATCTGCGGCTTTCTCATTTTCACCTTTATCAAGCTTTATATCGGCTTCGAGTATTTTTACAACACCTGAATACTGTGGATACTGCTTTAAGAAATCAATAACTCCACCGTCACCATCGCCAATATCCTGCCTGAATGTATGAGTTGTTCCGTTTGGCATATTAACAATAAATTTTGTCTTTTCATAACCAAGATGAATATTGTCAAGTTCACCGTTACGGTAAGCTTCGGCTACCGCATTTTCACTGCCGTATTCTTCGATTTCAAGCTGTCTTTGCTCAACCCATTCGTCATCGGCATTTTTCATAAGTGTGTCAAATTCAGAAACAGAGTATGTTTTGCCATTCTCAAATACCGGACTTTCACTCCAGTCGCAAGTGATGTTTGGTCGCTTATTATTCTGTATTGATAATTCAGTTGCAGAAATAATGGTGGTGTTATCTTTTTCTTGCGGTGCTTCTAATTGTGCAAGCTCATCATCAGAGAGGTTCACGAGAACATCAAATGATAAGGAATACAGGCAGTTATCAATCATATCTTTAAGACTTGAATATGTTTCCTCTTTAAATAATTTATCGTCAACATAAGTTTCAAGCCTATAATCAACAAGATTTACAACAGCTTCAACAGTATGTCTGCTATCCTCTGTTGTTGTGTATGCCACTCCAACTTTTTTTAAGTCAGAAAAGTCTGCGTCTGAATCAAATTCATCCTGGCAGTATGAATTGATAAGTTGTTTTGCATATATAATAGTTGAATCACGAACAATATTGTCAATTGTAGCGTGAGTATATACATCAAAAACAATCTGATTATCGTGTAACATATTTTTTAATTCGTTGTCAATTGCTATACTTTGTTCGAGGTTATGTATTCGTCCCTCTTTTTCAAACGCTGATGTATCACGCTCAACAAAATAATTAAAATTGTTATAAAGACCATAAAGTTTGTTCACGCAATCAGTATATGCAGAATATACTTTGGTATTTTTATCTTCATTAAGATAAGTGTTGTTAAGTAAAATTGGTGAATCCGTAACTATAAAATCAACTTTACCGTACAAACGATTGATACGCTTCATCTGCTCGTTAAGAATTGCAAATTGGTGTTCATAATGTCCGTCAAGCATTGTAAGATGGTTATCATAAACAAGTTCTTTTGCATATTCCTGCACATATTCTGTAACAAATCCTTGCTTTTTCAATTTTTCGGCTATTTCAAGGCAAGAGGTTGTTTTACCGGCTCCCGGTCCGGCAAAAGCATTGATGACAATAGTATTTTTATCCGAATTATTGCTTGTGATTACTTCTTGTTCAGATATGAGTGTATCAAACTTAGTTACATCAAAACTCTCAGGTTCAATAAGTAAACTTTCAGGCTCAATAAGTTCGCCTGATTTTATCATTTCGGCAGTAGCAACATCTGCAATCAATTTTTGCGTGTCAGCTGTTAATCCCTCTGCAATTTGCTCACCGGAGTAAAAAAGATTTAAAGATTCTCGGAAAAATTTACTGTCTAAATCGGACAGAGTTTGATTTCCAGTGATTTCTACATATCGCCAAAATCGCTCGGAATCATTTGTAAAATCTCGGTTTCCTCGCCAAGCAACATTATAGTTTATATCAGTGCTTACGAACTGACCGCCTGTTTCGCTATCCGGATTGAAATACATAACCGTAAAATGATTTGCCGAGGGGTTATGAAAAATTAGATTTTTGCTTAAAAAATCATAATCAGGAATTTCTGGAGTGTATGTACCACCTTCGATTTGCCCTTCAATATCCGTGCGTGTAGTACCTTTAATATCTGCAATGAGATTGATTAAATCTTCATACGAGCCGTTTTTGTATGCTGTAAAGAAGTTTTGCATTTCATCAATCGAAAAAGTGTAATCAAGCAAGTTGATTACTGATTCGCTCATACCGTAAGTTACCATTTCTCTGATAATTTCAAGCTGAGTAGTTGAGTAACCACGATTTTCAGTTAATTTTGCAGTAATGTTATCATTAACAAAACGCTGTTTTAAATCATTAAACCTTGATGTATCTGCAAACATCAAAGATTTATCCGAAAAACTTTGATATGTGTCAACATAAATTTCGGCAAGAGCAGAAAGTTGTGATTCATAAAAATCAGTGCAGTCAGAAAACAATGAAACAAAGTTATCAGTCAAATTATCATCGTTTCTCGTTTGGATAAATTTTACAGACGGTGCAAGTGCCGAAAGTTGCGATTCATTGAAATGTAATTCAGATATTTTTTCATTAACTGATTTTGATTCTTCCGGTGATTCATTTTGAACAACCTCAGATTTTGACATAAATGATGCTCGCTGTTCTTTAAGTTCAGCAGATATTTTATTCAAGGTATCAGCATATTGCTTGTCAACAGTAATAGTTGTTGTTTTTCCGTAAATTCTGCCTGAAAAAAGGATGCCTTGCTCAGTAAGTCTTTGACCGATTTTATAGGCAAAATCGGTATTGTACTTACGGTATAATTTATCCTCAATAGAATCGTAGGTTGTAGTTCCTATGATGTTGTTGGTTTTATAGACTTTTGAATTACATTCAATAACAGTCTGATAATCAATATCCAACTTATCAATATTAGTTGCGGTAGCTCTGCCAATGGCAATATGTGCTTCACCGTTAAAAATATATGCACAATAATTAAGTCCTGAATTTTCAAGTTCCTGACATATATTATCAAGACTATCCTCACTCGCAATGATTACTTTTTTATATTTATTGGGAGTGTTGCTGTTCCATATTTTGTTTCCATATAATTCAATCATTTATTTTATTCACCTCTTAAAAAAAGACCTGTGCCTGAATGGCACAGGTCTAAAATAGCTTTATAATTCTTGCCCCTGAGTTTTGGTTTTATCATTCGTTTGTTGCTCATTATGAGCAATAGTGTTTGCATTTTGCTTAATCTGATTTCTCGATAAAGGTGCTGTTCTGCGTTCGGATTTCTTTTCAGGCTCTTTGAGTTTTTCGTATTCCTGCTGCTTATTGCCGTTGTTGATAATACCGTCAATGCTGTCATAATCGTCCTCAATCGACATTTCGGCATTTTTGAGATAATTTTCTTCGGTCACAGCTTTTGCAGCAGATAAAACGATTACATCAGCCTGCTTTTTTAAAGCCTGTGGGTTGGTTGTAAACTCATCAACAATGTTCTGACAGCTCTTGCTGATAATATTGTCAGCTTCCTTATCGGGCATAGTTTTAACCGATTCAAACTTATCTGACCACTCGTCAAGTGCCTTGAGCTTTCGCATTAACTTTTCTTTTTTTGTTGTGAGCTTGTTAATCTGCTTTTGTAGTTTGAGCTTATCAGACATATAATGAGTTTGACTGTACGCTTTTAGAGCACTGTCAAGTTTATTTTGAGTAGCATCAAATTTTTCTGAGGTTGTTCGCATCGACATCATTCGATACTCTTGAATCCCCTTAACGAAATTTTCTTTGCGTCCGTCAGGTGACTTCATATTGTCGAGAAATTTGTTGATTTTAATGCAGAAATCAGCACGGCTTTGATGTTTCTGAATTTTATTTTCATTGGATTTGATATTCAGTTTGTGGGCAGAAATTTTCTCGTTAATACTGACTATCTTTTGCCGTCTTTCTGTTGCCAAGAGCGAAAGAGCAGTATATACAGGTTTTGGCACAATATCTTTCAAGGATTCAATCGTAGATACAAACTCTGCATTTCGGGACTTTTTTATACTGAGCTTTTCAATTTTTGCATTGAACTTATCATTTTTGCTGTTAAGCTCATCAATTTTGCGATTGCATTTGTCATAAAGGGTAGCAAAAATCGGAATAGAAAATTCTTTGCTTTTCGTTTGGTCAAGCAATTCAGGTTCGGATTTTGTCTGTTCGGGCTGGAGATTGTCATTATTGACATCTTCATCTCGCTGTTTTCTTTCATCGGTATTTGGATTATTATCAAAATCATTTGTAATATCAGGCATTTTACTTCCTCCTTCGTTTATTTTTTATGGACACAGCAATTACTAAAATTGCCAAAATTGCGGTTATAACAATTACTGCAATAATAAAATCAAAACTTCTGTTATTGTTGTTTTCGCTTTTTGTTGTTGTGTCAAATGCAGTTGTATCCTTTACTCTTTCAGCAGTCACAATAAGTCTGTGACTGTTTACACCATACGGATAACAAGTTATAAGGCTTAATAAGTCTTTTTCTGCGTCAACTGACAGTAACGATATGTTGTCAGGCTTAACTATATTTTTTGCCGTGACCTTATATATAAGCGTTTCATCGAGGACGGATACCTTGATTTCATCCCCAACTGAAAGCTCATTGAGATTATCAAAAAAGATTTGTGTAGGATATCCTGTGTGAGCAGACAGTACCGAATGATTACCCACACCGCCAATCGGAAACGCTGTATTAGGAATGTGGGCAACGCCCTTTTCAAGGACTTTAGCCGTATCACCGTGGTAAATCGGCAGTTTTACATTGATTTTTGAAATATCAATGTAGCCTATAAGACCGTCACCAAAATTGAGAATATCGTCATATCCGTCAATCACGCTGTCTGTATCGTAAGTAAAGTCGTTTATAAGTTCAGATAAATTGTTGTTATAATCAACAGCAGCTGACAAGCGGTCAGACTTGTCAGCTGCTGATATGCTGTCAAGAGATGCGGTATAGTTGTTAATTGTGTTTACAGCAAATAGATTATTGACAGCACTTGAAACAGTAGGGTACAGCACAAAGCAGAGTGATGCAGCCATAAAAATTAATCCTATTATCAAAGAGCATTTGCTTCTGCATTTTTTCAATGTGCTGTACTCCTTTCCTGTTTATTGCCTGTTTATTGTAAAATTACTTGTTTGTAGCTTTCACTTTTCTGCGAATAAGCAATGTAGCAAGTCCGCCGAGTGCAAAAGCTGTGCCGACAAAGTAGAACATAACTGTTCCTGCACCACCGGTCTGTGGTACAACAACCTTTGTATCCTTTACATCAACGCTTGCTGTGCCGTCTGTTGGGCAGTTAGTGATATATGAGCCGTCAACAATTGTTGTACTATAAGTTACATCAATTGTTACTGGGATAACTTTACCGTAAATGTTGTAGCCTGTTGGAGCTTTGGTTTCAACGATATAATATTTACCGCTTGTAAGTTTGATTTCTTCTTTACTTGTGTTGTAGTAAGTAACCTTGCCTGTCTTATCTGAAACACCGCTTGCAATGGCATTTGTAAGAGCAGTTGCATCCTCTTCTGTTTTAAAAAGGCTGAATTCTGCACCTTCGAGAGCTTTGCCGTCTGTATCTGTTTTGTTTGTTGTTACTGCAAAAGTGTAAACATAAACTGTATTACCGTTTACCTCAGATTTAACACCATTTTTATTGCTGTAAACAAGCTTTGTTTCTGTGTTAGGGTTACCTGTCTTTCCTGCTACAGCGTACTTATTGAGCTTTGCTGAGTAAGTTACAGATGTATAAGTGACGCCCTCTGCATAAAAGTCATTTTTCTGAAGATAAGTGTTTGTAAGTGCTACATTAAATGTTGTAGCTTTACCATCAACTTCTGAGGTTACATTGAGAGTGTAATCAGATGGAGCAAGGTCTGTTTCGTTTACTTTCTGTCCCTGTGCATTGAGAAGTGCAACCTTAACGCTGTCCTTGTCGAGTGTAAGACCGGCTGACATTTCATCGTAAACTGTGTATGATTTAAGTTTCATTTCGCTTGAACCGGCAGTTGATGACTTGATTTCAAAATTCACTGTGTCACCAAGGCTTACATCGGTAAAATTAACATTATTCTTTGTGCTGTTTGTGATAGTCTTGCCTGTAACTACATCACCGTCATTTACCTTTGTAGCAAGGTCGATAGCATTAATGCTGTAAACCCAACCGTTGTTGTAATATGGAAGTGATACAACAGAGTTTGTTACGCTCTTAACACCGGCAGGATAGTTAGTAGCCTTAATGTAATACATACCCTGAGCAAGGCTTGTAAAAGTCTTTTTTACCGATGTTGCCGATGTAGTAAATGTGCCAACGGTTGAAGCTGTTGACGGAATCGAAGAAAGACCGTCAAGAGCTGAGAGAACGCTTGAAGTTTTACCGCTTAAAATCTCATCAGAGATTGAAGGAATAAGTGAATCATAGCCTGTTTTGTATGGATTTTCAGTTGTTTTGAGCTCTGCAACCTTGTACACAGTAAATGTGTATCCGGGTTTTGAGCAGTTGAGTGTGAATGAAACTTTCTTAGTTTCGTCAAGAGAATTTGCGTTTGTTGCAGCACTTGCAAATGGGATTGCAGTAAATACCATCATAACGGCAAGTACCATAGCTGTCATAATTCGTGTGATTTTCTTTTTCATTTTTGATTTTCCTTTCGTGATTTTTTATATTTCTTGCTACCGTGTTTATGGTAGTCATAGATGAAAATTATAGCCATTGCTCCGAGTGCCACGGCAACGAAGTAAAACGGAGCAATTCCACCGCCGCCTGTTTGAGATAACACAGATTTGTTATCGGCAACGGATAAAGATATATTAAGTGTGTTTTCATTGTCGGCTGAAATTGTAAATTCAACCTTTTTACCGTATGGCATATAGCCTGACGGAGTTACAGATTCAATAAAATAGTAATCACCTACCGGCAGATTACTGATTGACAAACTACCATTCGTAGCCATATAATCGGTTGCAGTTTTTGCAACTGAATTATACATATAAGTTTCTGAGCCTGTCTGATAACAGCTGATGGGAGTGTCGTCTGACTTATAGAGTTGCCAACCTGATCCGGTAAGAGCCTTTGTGCCGTCTGTTTTTGTCAGCTTAACAGAGCCTGTTTTCAGCGTGTTTTTGATATTTGCAAAAACTACGGTATCTGAATTAAGCGTAACTGTTACGCTTTTTGGCTTGTTGTACTTATACGGTAAAGAATAAGTACCATCCTCGTTAAGCTCACCGAGTTCGGTTACTTTATATTTAAGCAATTCGTCATTGCTGTTATAAATCGGCAAATCTGAGATTTCAGGACTTAAACCTTCAAGGTCGGTGCTTACTTTTTCGTTAAACCCTGTATCAACACAGCTTATTTCAAAATACAAACCGTCCACAACATCATCTTCAGATGTTTTTTGAACCTGTAACGAACCTGTTTTTATGGTGTTTACACAATCATATGTATAGTTGTATTCATCGGTATCATAGATTGTAAATTCAACTGCATCTTTCAGTTCATAACGGCTCGGAAACTTGTATGTTCCGTCTGACTGTTTAATGCCGATTTCGGTAAGCCTATAAGTAATTTGAAAACCGTTTAGGTCAACTACATACGGCAGAATACCGTCAATTTTGTTACCGTTGGCATCAAAAAACTGCTCATTGTCTGTACTTGCTTTACCATTTTCATCAGTAGTCAAAACGATACTTGTAATCTCGTTTCCGTCTGCATCATAAGCCATAGGGGTAGGGATAAGGTCATCGCCGTATTCTCGTTCATCGTCAAAAGACTCAAGCTTAAAACTCAAACCCTCAACAACTCCGTCCTCGGAAGTCTTATTGATGTTAATACTTCCTGTTGCAGGAGCGTTGTAGGCGGAATAATTAAGAGTAGATGTTGTTCCGTATTTGTTGGCAGTCTTACACTCTGATTCAGCCTTTTCAAGGTAATTTTCGGGGAAGTAGTAACTGCTTCCGCCGAGAAAACCTTTTTCAATAACTTTATATTTTATAGGGATACAAATTGCTGAGTTCGGAACGGTCAGACAGCTTTTGAGTTTTTCGCCGTACCTGCTGTAATAATTAGCTGTTCCGCTTGAATCTGTGACTATAGACCCGTAGTATTTACCGTTTTCGTCCTGTACCTCAAACCAAACTCCAGACACTTTACCGTTGTATGAGCTCTTTTTAACAGTTAAATCCGTTTCGGGAACTGTGTTTTGAAAACTGAATGTAACGGTTTTGCTTTCGTCAAGCGTTAAAGACTTACCATTAGCATTTGATTTTGCTTCTGATGATTTGCCATAGTAGTATCTTGAATAAGCATTCTCACAATTGCTGAATACGGCATTTGAAACACCTTCATAATATGAGCCTTTGTAGCTGATTGCATTTTCTTTCTTTATTGTCCAAGTGTAACCGCCATAGCTGTGAGAACCTAAAGTAGTCTTAAAACCAAGCTCCTTGACGGTATAGGTTATCTTGTTGCCTTTATCGTCATATACCCTCAAACCTTTAACAGTCGCTTCGCCGTTTTTATCGGTTGAAACTGCGTTGTACTCGTTGCCGAGGCTATCTGATATTGCAAACCAAAGATTTGAAACTATACCGTCTGTTGATGACTTCTTGATTTTGAGGTCAGCTTTTATGGCATCTTCATAAATCGTCTGAATAACGGCTGTTTCAACGGTTGAGTTTTCCTCATTTGTAATGACGGGATAAACAGTATCGTCAAGCTCATAGCCTGTCGGTGCGGTTATTTCTTTGATGTAATATGTTTTGCCGACATCTACTGATTTTGCAAAAGTACCCTTGCCGTCAGCATTTGTTGTGAGCTTGTCATACAAGCTTGCACAAGCTGAATCAGAGTACAAGCCATATACTGCACCGCCGACACCTATACCTGACCGATTAAGTTTGTGTATGCCGATGTATGCCTTTGCCGGCATTTCATCAATCGGCACATTGATAGGGGTGTTTGTGTCCTGTGCAATACCGGCAATCTCTTCATTGATTACTCTGTAGAACACGACATTACTTAACGAGTATCCGTCAGGTGCTTTTACTTCTCGAATGACAACTGTACCAATTGGAATGGTTGGAACAGTTAAAAGATTGTAGCTAAAATAAAAATCGTCCGAATTATAGCCTTCAGCAAGATACTTAGAAGCAAGCAATGCTTTGCCATCTTCATCAGTCTGAATATACCAAGTCCTTTTAAGGTTTTTGCTGTCAAGTGCAGGAGCGGTTTCATCTGCTTTGACATCATAGTCCTTGTCAATTTCCTGTGCGTAGTATTCAATGCTGAAAACTGCACCGCCAAGACCTTGACTTGTTGTTTCGCCCGTTACTGCGTTTTTCTTCTGCAAAACAATACCGACAGGGTCATTAACCGGATTATCCTTTGGCTCGTTTTTTTTGTCAGACAGCGAAACTGCTTTAAATATTGCATAGCCGTTGCTGTCTTTTTTTCCCGAACTCACAAATGTATATACAGTTTTGTCAAGCTCATAGCCTGTCGGTGCGGTTATTTCTTTTGCATAGTAAGAAGCTGTTGAATCAACATATTTACTGTAACTGCCGTAACCGCTTGCATTTGTCGTAATACTGCCGATTTTTTTGGTACAAGCCTTGTCTGTGTATATGCCGTACTCAGCACCCGACAAGCTGTAACAACCGTTGCCGGCTGTAAGCTCTGTATTTGATGAGGATTTTTGCAGCTGTAGCTTGACAACATCCGGAAATGTCAACTTAACATATCCGTCTTTAACTGCATAATTAGAACCCTGAGCAAAAGTCTGATATGATGCATAGGTATTACTTGTAATTAAATACAAACTGTTTTTGTTCTTGATTCCATATTCCTTCAAAAAAGAGTTTTTCATTGTCACATTAACTGTCGTACCAAGATTTTTGGAACAAGTGAATGTAATCTTATTTCCGCTTACGCTGACCTTAACATTTGAATTGCTGACGATTACATCGGATGCTTTAGTTACTGAAGCGGTACCGTTCTTATCAGTCAAAGTGATTGAATACTGTCCGTTTGATTGATTATATGACATTTGATACGACTTCGCAGAACTGAGAGATGATGCAGTATATGACGGATTTCTCACGGATCTTTTGCACCAAGAAACCATATTGTTGTATGCCGTTGTGACATTCGCAAGCGTAGTTTCTGCCGAACTCGTTTCCATCATTGTATTTACAGGTGTAAGTAACGGCTTACCGGTAACCGCTTCAAAAGTTGATGCGTTACGCTTGCCTGCAACAATCTCAAAAATCAAGAGCTGCGTTGCATAGTAGTAATGAACCTTCTCTTTCTTTGCAGCTTCAAATCCGCCAAAGCCCCAAGCAAGTATCAGATTAACTGCATTTTGCTGTGCAGTAGTTAGCTGTTTCCAAGCTGCTGATTGAGATGTACTTTTTACAGTAGCAGAACCTGTTAATTCAGATGCTTTATCCGGTTCAATACAGTACGCTCTCTGTGTGTAGTCTGAAAAATTCAAGGTTTTTCCGGATGGAGCAAAAAAGTGAACCTTAAAATTTTCCCAACCTTCATAATGCTGACTGTGCTTTTTCCCGTTAGCGTCTGTATAAGTATATTCAGCTGTTTTTTTGTATATAAAACCTTTGCCGTCTGCTCCACGATTGCCTTTAACCGAGGCAGCACTTACGGAAAACAAACCAACAGACAATGAGCCAATAATTACAGTCAAACATAAGAACACCGACAGCATTTTTTTAATTAACTTCATTCAAATTTTTCTCTCCTTTCAACTAAATATTTAAATATTGAAAAAGAAAAACTACTGTATTCTTTTGGGTGATGCACGAATCATATTTACCTCCGTAAATTTATATTATTAACCACCTTAGTGGGGATTGTAGGGATGCATCGGACAAATTAATGCCCGATGCAAAAGAAGAATAACAATGAAAACTTAAAAAGTCTTGCTGTCAAGTGAACAGTGAGAGTCATAAAACAGAAAGTTGTAATCAACTTCCAATGTTTTCGCTAATTCTCTGATATATGCAAAAGTCGGTTCATAATTATCGTTTTCCCATTTGGTATAGGCTGACCGTTCTATATGCACGGCTTCTGCCACTTGTTTCTGTGTCATATGCTTGTTTTTTCGAGCAATAAGCAACTGCTTTCCAAACGACAATTATTTCACCTTCTCAAAAAGTTGTTATCAATTTAAAATGTTAAGGTCATATATGTAGTTAAGGTCAACATTTGTTGATATACCGTTAATTCTACCGTTATCTGAATACTGCCACACATCACAAGTGATTGACGGCTTTATATACCATTCTGCGTTCCAAATGGAAATGCCGTTATTTTTTAAGGTTGTGCGATTGAGCAGATAGTCATAAACGCTTGCTGAGGAATACACACCCGATTTAAAGCCGTTGCTTTTGAGTTTGTTACAGAAATTGACTGCCATTTTTGTATAATTGCTGTTGCTTGTATTCATAGCCGGTTGGTATTCCATATCGTAGTAAACAGGAAGTTCAAACTTTTTACCTTTGATACAACTAAGGCAAGCATCTGCTTCTGCTGTTGCCGTTGACGGTGACATAGCATAACTGAACCAATATGCTCCGACTTTAAGACCGGCGGATTTTGCGTTTTTGTAGTTTGTTTCAAACATATTGTCTTTTTGGCTTTTTTCTTTACCGTAGCCTGCACGGATAATCACATAGTCATAACCGGCTGATTTTACCTTGCCAAAGTCAATTGAACCTTGCCAAGTTGATACATCAATACACTTTGCAGCACTTCCCGAAACAGTTAATTTACATTTTGCTGTTTTGCCGTTGTAGGTTTTATATGTAATAGTTGCAGTACCCTGCGATTTTGCGGAAATTTTACCGCTTGAATTAACGGTTGCAACATATGTATTACTGCTTGTCCAAGTATTTCGGTAACTGTAAGCATTACTGTTATATGCAGCTGTCAGCGTTTGACTTTGCCCTACTTTGAGAGTTGATGATGAGTGATTTAAAGATACGCTTGACGGAGCCGACTTGACAGTTACTTTACAAATTGCTTCTTTGCCATTGTTTAGCTTGCATCTTACAGTTGTTGTTCCTGCTGTTTTGGCTGTTATAAGACCGCCTGATTTTTGAACAGTAGCAATTGCAGTATTGTCAGAATAATAAAGTCTGTAATATGCGGTTGTATTGTTTGGAATACTGCTGTTTAAGTCAAATTGTTCGCCAACACCTAAGGTAATGTTTGTCTTATTAAGAGTGACTGTTCCGGCAAGCTTTTTGACTGTTACGGTACAGCTTGCAGTCTTGCCGTTGTAGGTCTTAGCCGTAATCTTTGCCGTGCCGACATCGACAGCAGTTATTTTTCCGTTATTGTCAATGCCTGCCACCTTACTGTTACTTGTTGTAAACGATATCTGTGACAGCGTTCCGTTTTCAACTGTAGTTTTTAATGTGTAGGTTTCAGTTGTGCCAAGTGTGATACTTGACTTGTTAAGTTTTACACTTTTAGGTACAGTAGTAGGCTTTGGAACAGTTGTAGGTTCTGTAACTGCTTCCGTTGTAGGCTCTGTTGTTGATTCTGCTGTTGTCGGTTGTTCTTCTGTTGGCTCTTTAATCAGACCTACAATAAGTTTCTGAACAAGTGTTGAATCAACAACGGTAATCACACCGTTTTTGTCAAGGTCGTACAGTTTAATTTGTTTTTCATCAAATGTTGTCATACCTACAACATTCTTCTGAATAAGCGTTGCATCTTCGATTGACAACTTTTTGTCTGTGCTTACCGCTCCTGCACCAAAAGCACATATGTTCACAAGCAAAGCAGCTGTCAAAGTACTTAACAAAATCTTCTTTTTTATCTTCATAACTTCCTCCTGAAAAAAGGTTTCTATATATATTCCGTAATTTTTGCAATTTCGCACCCCCTAAAATCAAAAAAATTTTAAATTTTTTAAATTTTTTTAAAATTTCTTTGAAATTCGGCGATATTATTCGTAAAAAGAAAAATGCTCCGTTCAGGAGCATAAAAAAGGGCAAAAAAAAAGACAGAACCGAAGCTCTGTCTAAAATTTGTTATGTAGTTTTATCGTCCCTTGCTCTTATCCTGAGAGTGTGGGGAGTGTTTCTGCTGTGAAATTGTGTTAGCATTTTTCTTTCACAGTTTAAAAAAACTAATGGCTAATTCACCTAATCCGTCCCCAATGTTCTCAAACCAATCAGCAATTGTTTCTCCAAGAGTAGAAATAATATAGGTTGACATAGCAAACAGCCACAAAATACCGATTACTACACATCCGTCAAGCAACGGAAAAGTCCCGTTTTGTATCCATCCTACCACAACTACTGTTCCGCTAACCGCAAATATAGTGGCAAAAACAGAAATAGCAATATAAATCATTCCGCTTGCTACAGATACAAAAACTAACAAATAAGAAAGCAGATAAAACGCTCCTTTTAATAGGAAAGCAATTATCAGAACTGCAAGTTTTACAGGAAACAGCAATACTTTAAGAAGTATTACCTTTGCCATATTGCACGCCCCCTCAGTTAAATCAATAATACTCAATCTCTCCGCATTCTGTACACTTTCTGCCGACTACTTCGGTTTTTGTTTCGTAGTGCGATTTTTCGGGTACAGTTACCGTCTTTGTGCCGACCTGAACTTTAACTAACACAACTTTATAACTGGCTTTTCCATCATGTTTTTTTGCACACTCAAAAATGTGTTCAAGATTGTCCGTTATATCTTCGCCACAAGCCTTACATATAGCTCTTCCTTGCTCTTCATAAACCGGCTCTTCGTAGGTATAGGCTTCTTTATCCACAACCTTTACTTTTGTTTCTTTAGTTATATTCTGCCAACTATGAGTATGCTCCGCAGGAGCTGATAAAGTAGTTACGGTAAAGCCCTTTGAATTATATCCGCTTGTGAATTTGTTTGCTGATGAATTGATACATCTCACGGTGTATGTATATTCTGTATCGGCATAAAGGTTTGTGTCCGTGAATGTGGTACTTGTTGTATCAAATAACCTTGACCAACCTTTTTCGCCCCTGCGATATACACGATACTTTTCGGCACCGTTCACATTGTCCCAATTTAAAGTTATACTGTTATATGTTGACTCAGTTTTTGAAATCTCAGGAGCAGATACATATTTAATTGACTTGCCCTTTGAATCATATCCGCTTGTGAACTTAGTTGCAGATGAGTTGATACATCTTACTGTGTAGGTGTAATTTTTGCCTGATGAAACATCCTTATCAATATATGAGGTTGAAGTTGTGTCGACCATTCTTGTCCAACCTTTACGGCCCTTGTAGTAAACTCTGTACTGCTCTGCACCGCTTGACTTGCTCCAACTGATTTTTACACCGCCGTCTACGCTCTCGGCTTTGGTAATCTTCGGAGCTGAAATATATTTTACGGATTTGCCCTTTGAATCGTATCCGCTTGTAAACTTAGTTGCAGATGAGTTGATACATCTTACAGTGTAGGTGTAATTTTTGCCTGATGAAACATCCTTATCAATATATGAGGTTGAAGTTGTGTCGACCATTCTTGTCCAACCTTTACTGCCCTTGTAGTAAACTCTGTACTGCTCTGCACCGCTTGACTTGCCCCAACTGATTTTTACACCGCCGTTGACATTCTCTGTCTTTGAAATCTTCGGAGCTGAAATATATTTTACGGATTTGCCCTTTGAATCATATCCGCTTGTGAACTTAGTTGCAGATGAGTTGATACATCTTACTGTGTAGGTGTAATTTTTGCCTGATGAAACATCCTTATCAATATATGAGGTTGAAGTTGTGTCGACCATTCTTGTCCAACCTTTACTGCCCTTGTAGTAAACTCTGTACTTTTCTGCACCTTTTACCTTGCTCCAAGTCAGCTTTACACCGCCGTTGACATTCTCTGTCTTTGAAATCTTCGGAGTTGCAAGATTAGAGCTGACTGCTCCGACAACCGTAGATGATACTGCTGTTGCCGACAGAGAAATTACTGCCGCCATAGCTACTGATAATAATGCCTTTTTCATTGATAATCCTCCTTAAAAAATTTTGTTATTTCTTCTTCTTCTTTTTTACAGCCATAACACCGACCGTTCCGCCTCCGATGACAATCAGACCTCCGATAATTGACAATACAACTATTTGTCCTGTACTCATTCCGTTGTCATCTGCTGTGGCTTCGGTTTCTGCCGTTGTCGGCTGTGTTTCTGCATCTGCTTCAGTTTCTTCTCCGATATCATCAGAGCTTTGTTCGGCTACCGCTTTTTCATAGTAGATTTTATCATGTTTCGGTGTAGTCGATTCTGTTGTAACGGGAGCTTCGGTTGTGAGATTTTTTTCATAATCAGGATGATACCTGTCATACGATTCAATTACTTTGCCGTCAGAATCTGTTCTTGTAAACTTATCTGTTTCGGCATCATAAGTCCACAGATATTTACTTCCGTCTGTATATGTTTCATAGATTTTTCCGTCATCGCCGTAATCTATGGTATCAACACCTTCAAGCTCTTTCTTCATATACTCAATAAATTCATTGGCTACATTGGCAATGGATACACCGTGATTTAAAGGAGTATAGTCCTCAAGATAATTTTTAAGATAAAACTTATCACGAGAAGCAATAACCGCAGTAATGTCATCTAACGGTTTACTGTGGTCGTGACCGTTTAAAAGCTGTAAATCAGCGTAAACATTCCACACCTCGTTGTAAAGCTCGTCTTTGGTACATTCGTATGCTTTTTTGTATGGATGTGACTTTGCGGAAACAACAAAGGTTGAAATTACCGCAAGCATTACCGCAACAGCGATAACGCAAATTCTTTTTGTGTTTTTCATTGGCTGCCATCCCTTTCATTTTTAAGGATTCTTAAACCCTTTCTGATTATATTATACATCATTTAGGGGTAAAGTCAAGTATTTTTGGAATTTTTTCAAAAAAAGTTTTAATTTTTCTGCCAACGGTCAAAGAAGAGTACATTTTCATATTGCAAGATAAAGCTTTGTGTTGAATGAAAATTACCGGGTGTGCTGTCATAATAATCCTTTGTACACATATAAAACAGCCTGTGCCTGACCGCAAGGTTGTTATCATCGAATATGTATTTGACAGCATTAACTGCGTTCTGCGAACGGTTGGCAGTTGAGCCGACATATCCCATACCTTTAATTACAGCCGATACGGAAGTATAGCCGTCATACACTATGGCACACTTGATTGACTGAGCAATAAGGCAAGAGCCTACATAACTGCCGCCAAATTCGCCCGTAACAATTCGTTCAAGCATATCCCTGTCCTTATCCGACAGCTTTACCATAGGTAATTTAAAGTCTTTGTTATCATATTTTGTTTTGACAAGATAACTTGTCTTGTTATTATAAGATTTATTGATAATATCAATATTCCTGTTACCTTTAACTATAATCTTATCTGTCGGATATGTCAATACTTGTTGCTTAATACATTTATGTGATATAATTTCGCCGTTTACATATTTATCCTTATATATGTATTCTGTACTGCCCGATTTTCCTTGTTGGTATACTTTGGTTTGTCCGACAAACAGCTTTGATGATTCCTGCACAACTGTTGTATATGGAATTTCTTCGTGCGTGGGGTAGTAAGAGTAATTCACACGGTCAATTTTTATCTTTTGACCGAGATAAACCGTATCCGATAAATCTGCATTGACTATGTCATCATCAGAGAGAGTAATATTAAGATAAGATAAAGCATTGTCAATACTTCCCACCGGAACATCATAATATTTTTCTGTTCCGTCAACATCAATTGAGATGCTAACTGTCGGAAATAATAAAAGTGCTTCAGACTCAGAGCGCTTTTGAACAGTCTGAGCTGAAGCTGTATTGAGTAACGCCGCCGTAATAACTATTGTTATCGTGACGGCAAGAAAGGAGAGCGTAGTTATTGTATGTTTAATATTCATAGCTTAATTGTTGTTATCGTTCCTCGAAATTTGTTCTTGTTGCTGACGGTCATATTGCTTCGAGCCTTGTTGTGAAATTGTCTTTGCGTTTTGAAGAATTTGGTTTCTGCTGAGTAAAAATGACCGTTTGTTTTTTCGTTCCGTGACTTCGGTTTGCCGTAACTCATTGTCAACGGCAGTATTGTCCTGTTGCTTTTCAATCTCTTTGATACCCACCTCATCAATATCAAGATTGACTATACCGTTCAGAGTTTCGGCAACATCATCCTTGCCAAGCTCACAATTGTTGATGTAAGCCTGACAAAGGATCTGTTTCATATCGGATGGGTATTGCTCAAGCTGAGAGATAGATATATTAAGAGCTTCTGCTATTTGTGGATACAGCTTGTCGGTGTCGGCAGTCTGTTCCTGCCTTGAGCGTTCTCGTTCCATAGCTTAATATACCGTTCTCGAAATCAATACATAATCAGATTTTGTGATACCGCGTTCCGTTACATATGCCACAAACTCACGATTTGCAAATGGACTTGCCGTATGATATTTGTGAGGTTTTAGGGCAAGCCATCTTCTGTAAATTGAATTGATAATTTCAAAACGCCGTCGTGTCACACCAGCATGAGGCACATCCATATTATCTTCGTTGAAATATAATACTTCATAGACAAAACACTCAAAACCGTCATCAAATCCAAATAAATAACATAAATTATCATCATCGGACTCAATAAATCCCTTACCCCTAACACATACGACACCAAGGTCAGCACCCTCAAACGCCTTACGGAGTATTTCTGCATTAAGTTCATTATTATTTAATACCATAAAAATCACCTCAATAGATTTAATTGGAGTTTTGTTGTCATAGCTTAATTTACTTCCTGTAAGATTTTTTAGATTTTGAAGAGCTTGAAAAAACAAACTCTGTTTTAAAATCCGAGTTAAGTTTAATAGCTGTGTCAAAGGATTTGCCTGATTTGGACTTCAAGCCTTTGAGCGTGTCCGTCTTGCCTTTAGTTAAGAGCTTTACAGCCTGTGCCGATGAAAGGCTCTTACCGCATATGTTTTTCCATATGACAAAATCACACTCTTTATTTTCACAAGCGTATGACTTTGGATATGCAAGAACTTTCTGTCCGCATACAGGGCAAATGCCTACGCATTCCCAACGGGTAAAATGCTTGCTGTTGTCAACCTCGCTGTATGTATCAACAAGATACTTTACGCTGTCCTCAATCTGATTCATAAATTCATCGGCACTTGCAGCACCTTTTTCAATGTGTTGCAAAGCGGTTTCCCATACAGCCGTCATTTTCGGAGATTTGACATCATCGGGAACACAGTCTATGAGCTGAATGCCTTTTTCGGTCGGCAAAATTTTCCTGCCGTCACGCTGTATGTATTGTCGCTTAACAAGGTTTTCGATAATGCCTGCACGGGTTGCAGGAGTACCGAGTCCTTTTTTTTCAACATTGCTATCTTCAACATAATCGGTATTTCCGGCTGTTTCCATAGCAGACAATAAAGTAGCGTCCGTATATTGCTTTGGCGGTGAAGTGAAGTGTTCTGATACGCTTGCAGGTACGGAGCAATATTTACTGTTACGATGTATTTTATCAGGCACTTCATCTCCGCAACACAACTTATCTACTTCGTTTTTATCTTTTTCTTTAGCAGATATGTCAATAAATTTCCAACCGAGATTAACGGGATATGTTGCTTTGGAAACAAATGGTTTATCGCTGTTATTAGATTTTAATTCACAAGTGAATGTACGATATACATAATCATCACCTGTTGCAACACAAAGTCTGACAGCAAGCATATACAATATATTGTATTCTGCTGTCGGCAATGACGATAAGTCATAGCTTGTTATCTGTTCAGTTGGCAGTAATGCGTGGTGGTCTGATACCTTTGCGTTGTTGATAACTTTTGTAACATCAGTGGGTGTCTGTGGTATTTTTTCATATACACCGTAAACGCTTTCAATAAGATTTTTTGCTGTAGCTTCCATATCATCGGTAATGTAGTTGCTGTCCGTGCGAGGATATGTAGCAAGCTTCTTTTCGTAAAGCGACTGCAAATAATCAAGCGTTTGCTGTGCGGTATAACCGTAAATGCTGTTTGCATCACGCTGCAAAGCAGTTAAATCATAGAGTTTTGGCGGAGCAACAGACTTTTGTTGCTCCGTTAAATCAACAACCGTAAAATCCGACTTATCAACACATTCAGCAAGCTTGTCAGCTTCATACTCCGACTTAAAGTCATCAACGCTTGTTGCCTTAAAATCACCGCAATCAATATCAACCTTGTAAAACGGCTCTTTAACAAAGTTTTCAACCTTATTATTACGGTCAACAATCATTGAAAGGGTGGGTGTTTGTACTCTGCCGATGTTTAGCAATAAGCCGTATCTTACAGAAAACAGCCTTGTGGCATTCATTCCGACAAGCCAATCGGCTTTAGCTCTTGCAAGTCCTGCACGGTATAGATTGTCATATTCCGAGTCATCTTTAAGCTCGGAAAAAGCCTTTTTAATAGCTTTTTCCTCAAGAGATGAAACCCACAATCTTTTGACCGGCTTTGTACAGCCCGTTTTGTAATACATATAACGGAAAATACATTCGCCTTCCCGTCCTGCATCGGTTGCACATACAATTTCATTTACATCATCTCGTTCAATCAGGCTTTTCAGAACATAATACTGAGATTTTGTCGAACCGCCAACCGAAAACTTCCAATTTTCAGGGATAATGGGTAGGTTTTCAAACTTCCACGGTTTTTCGGCAAACCTATCCCCGTAGGCAACCGGGTCATCAAGCTTGACAAGATGACCCAAACACCACGATACGATATACCGGTCATTGTATAAATAGTTTACACCTTTTTTATTTGCACCGAGGACAGTCGCAACAGTATTTGCAACTGACGGCTTTTCGGCAATAACCAATACTGACATAATTATTTACTCTCCGATTCTTCATCTTCGTTGATTTCAGGCTGATAATCAAAATCTTCGTCTGTGTATTCGGATTCATTGTTTGACGATTTTTTACCGCCTTTGCCCTTAAGCTTATAAAAAGCAAAGCCAATACCACCGAGAATTACAATGCCTATTACAAGATAAATCATATACTGATTGTTGCCTGATGAAGTATCGGTATTATCTGTTGTCTGTGCTTCTTCATCGGGAGCGGTTGTAGGCTCTGAAGTATCCTCACCTCCGCTTGATACATTGCTGTCATCTTGTGCAAGCTTATCAAGGTCGGCTGTATCAACCTCGTTCAGAAAGTAAACATTGTTTTCAGTTTTTGTCTTATCAATAATGACATAAAACACATCATCATCTCTTGTTGTTACGGCAATAAGCTGATATGTACCGTTTTCCATTACGATTGTTTCATCTGCGGCAAGATTTGCATTGCCTGTTGTATTCTTCGACCAATCGTAATTTGTTTTGTTGTCATCTGAGCTTGAACTGCTGTCGCTGTTGTCTGATGATGAATTGTTTGCATTATCAGACTTGTCGGAATTATCCGATGTATTACTGCTGTCGGAAGCAGATGATTCTTCGCCTTTAGTTGTTTGTGCGGCAGAAACCGATGCCATACTGCACAATGACATAGATAGGCACATAGCTGCCGACATAAGGACAGCAAGTAATCTTTTATACGGTTTGCGTTTCTTTTTCAACATTTGAACCTCCTAATTCTCTGATAATATCAATAATATCCTGTTCGGTGAGATTATTCTCTTTGAGGAGCTTAATTATTTTTAAATCCTCATTTAAAGTTGATACCGTACAGTTATTAGCTTTGATAATTGTCATAAATTCTTTTTCCTCTAATTCGCTGATTTGCTTTTCAAGGGATTTCTTTTTTGCAATCAATGAATTGATTTTTTCAGTAAGTGCATTTAAACTTTGCCTAAGTGTATCAAGCTTTTGAACGCTGTTTACAGGCATTTTATTTCCTCCTCCAACTTATGCCCCAATGGGGCATAAGTTAATTTTATTTGTTTTCACGGTAAATTAAAAATTGCGGGTCAACATCGTGCCACACCAAGTTGTATTTTATTTGCACACCGAGGTGCAGATAATTTTGATTAGCTTTAGTATCATTACCGTCACAATGCTTGTAGTCATCAACTTTACCGATATATTCACCAAGTTTAACTTTGCTGTCTTTTTTTAAGCCTGATTTAAGTGTGATATTGCCGTATGTAAGTTTAAAAGTTCGGGCAGTATCGTTTTCATACCATATGTTTCTGTCCTTTTCCGTGATTATAACAACGGTATGGTTTGAGGTGTCAATGCTTTCCACCTTACCGTCCATCAGAGAGTAAACATTAGTACCCTTACTTGCCGAAAAGTCTGTACCGTAGTGCATAGTATTTTGACAATGGCGATTATACCAACTTACTACATCGTAACCGAAGTTGTTATATATTTGGGCATTGTCAAAATTGCCGGGCAGGGGATTACACTCAAAGGACTGGTGCAAGCCGTATGTTGTGGCTGTATTACCGTCATCGTCCTTTTCCTGACAGGATAATATTTGATAATACTGCTTACGCTGTGCATAATCCTCTTTGATTTTTGTTTGAGAAGAATACAGACTCTGACTTTTGGAGTTTAAGACTGCATAAATTGCGTCATCAAAGCTTCTGACTTGTTTGACATTAGTGTAAAGACTGCAATCGGTAATATAGGTATCACGCTTATAAAATCTAACAGCTTGCTTACCATTTTCGCCAAATCTCGTTTTAACATCATCTGAAGATATTGCCCAATTAAAATCTTGACCATTGATAGTAAGCTGCGTTTTGCGATACACCTTTGTGCCTGAACCTCGCCAACCCCAAAATTTTTCATTATTTTTTTTGATGAGACTATAAAAAGAAGGAATGATGCCACCCATAGAATCCACAACTTGCTGATTACAATTTTGAAAATAGTATCCGGTTTTAGCATAGCTTTTATTGACATTGAGTATTTCGCCGGTTGATAAATTAAAATACACTTTTTTACTTTTGTGGTAAGAAGTTAATGCTGACGGTACTCCACAAGAACCAAAATCAATATAACCATAGGTTTTACCATTGTCGGTGATAGAGCCGGAACTTTTACTGTAATAGTATTCGTCCGATGCGTCACCGGGATAAGCGTCGTAGCTACCCAATTCCTGCCAAAAAGAACCATTGACATACTTGTATTGAAAGCTGTATTCCTTATCAAAAAGGTCTTGCAGAATATCATCAAACTTGTCATCATCATAACTCCAACTTTGCTCTTTATCGTCCGCATCGGTAAAATCATAAGTATAGGCACACATAAAAGCAATTAGTTTGTTTGCATCAAAGTCATACACAGGTTCGTAGTTCTGAACGATATTTTTGCCGTAATAATATTTAGTTGGTGTATCGTCCATACTGTCCGTATTGACTTTAAGGCTTTTAAGCCCCTGACGCCATTCGTTTTTGCTTTTGCAACGAATGAGGTTGCTATTATACTCATAAGCAATATTAGTGTACGATTCAATTGCTCTCGACATATCGTAATCGTTGCAGTAATAAGTGCCGAGAATGGCAGAGTTTTTTGAAGCTCCTCCGCCGAAAATCATCAAAATTAAAGTAAAGAAAAAAATCACAATCAACAGAGGAGCTGCAACCGCCGCAAAAAACTTAAATATGAAGCCTACAAACTTCTTCGCAATTTCAGCTACCTTTTGAGAGGTTTTAGGCTTTGTTTTTGGTTTAGGCTTTTTGTTGCGTTTTTTGATTTGTTGCTGTCTTTGCAGTTTAGTCTGCCGTTGCCTGAGCTTATTTTGCCTTTGATTTAGCTTTGGTGTGCGTTTTTGGGATTTATTGATTTTATGGGCTTTAACAGATTTTTTTACCTGATTACCCTGTTTTGCCATATTGACAACTTTTTGTCCGGCTTTGACAAAATCGTTATCCTGAGCTTCCTGAGCAATTCGATTGCTGAAACGGTATATTCCGCCTTTAACCATACCGTCCACCGCCATACGCACAAGGCTTTTCGGCTTTGTCAGCTTTTTGAGCTTTTTATTATTTTTAAACTGCTTTTTCGGAATTTTACTGAGCTTTTTATTTAGCTTTAATTCTTTTTTTAACAGTTTTTTCCTTTTGCCGACCTTACGGGTAATCTTGACTTTTTTCTTAATAACAATGAATTTGCCTGATGATTTACCTTTGATAACCGTTGTACGCTTAAAGCTTCGTGAAACTTTTTTCAGCTTTAGTTTTCGAGCCGAAACAGCTGATTTATAATCCTTTTTCTGAGTCTTAAATTTACGCTTAGCGGATTTATATTTCAGCTTATTCGACTTTGCGGCAAGCTTATATCCCTTGAATTCCTTTTTTTGAGTATGGTGGGATATTAGAGTCTTACGAATATTGTTAAGCGTTCTTACTGTGGTTACGGAAGCAAGAACAGCCTTGCCGGTATCAATCGTATCCGCATTGTACCTTAATTTTTGCTCAAATTTATTCTGAGCTAAATCCTTAGCGGTCAGAGCAACTGTTTCAGAAGCAAGTGCCGTTCTCCACGCAGCTGATGTAGTGAATTTACGGGCTTTATTTACAGCCTTTAAGGAAACCTTTGCACTCTTGCCGAATGTACTTTTCGGACGCATATTGTTAATGCGTTTTGTAATCAGAGGAGGTTTGTCACCCTCAATTCTTCGAGGTAAATCATCAATTTTATGCAACAATCCACGCTGTTTGAACGCAGGAGCATCAGCTCTGACTATTTTAAGATGAGTATGATGTGTTTTGATTAAGCGACCGGGCTTTCGCTCAATTTTTAAATGAAATTCTTTACCGGTCAAGCCCATACCATCACCTCACTATTTCGTCTTTTCCTTAGGCGGTTTTAATGCCTTTTTTCGCTTGGTTGGATCTGTGTTCAACAATTGGAACATAAGGGTATCTTCCGGAAATTCGTCCTCAAACGGAAGAATTGTATCTCCGTAGAACACAAGACCGTGACCGGGCTTCGAGCCTTTAACATACTTGATTTGTGCATTCGATATTTCAAGCTTATTCTGTAAAATCTGACGGTCACCGTCAGATTGATTGAGCATATAAATAAAGTCGGAGTTATCAAGAATGTTTTCTATTTCTGCCGATGACAACAAGTCCTTAACATTTTGTGTAATGCCTGTCGGCACTCCGCCCCATTTTCGAAATCGCTTCCACATTTCTACTGAATATCTTGCTGTCTGTTCTTCTCTCAAAAGCAAATGAAATTCATCTATGTAGTAGCGTGTGGTCTTTTTGTTGCGGTTCAGAGCAACTCTGCTCCAAACTTGGTCTTGAATAATGAGCATTGCAATCTTCTTGAGCTGACTGCCGAGCTCTTTAATGTCAAAGCAGACAAGTCTGTTACTGATGTCAATGTTGGTGCGGTATGAAAATACATTATGAGAACCCGTTACATACATTTCGAGCGAGTTATGTACCCTGCTTAACACATTTATAACATCGGGTGCAGTAAATTCCTTGTTAAGGTCTGCGAGTGTCGGCATATTGTCCTTTGTCGGATTATTCATCAGATAATCGTTGTACAATCGCCTTGTACATTTATCAATCGCCGAACGCTCCTCCGAGGTTAATCCGTACTTATCAGCCACAACAAGCTCACACAGAGAAATGATAAAATCCGATTTGGTGGAGATTGGATTTTCTCCATCCATATCGTCAATCAGATTGATGTCAAGCGGATTTATGTGATGAGGACTGTTGGTAGATATTTTTACAACCTGACCGTCAAGATGTTCAACAAGGGGATAATACTCACCTTCAGGGTCGGTAATAAGAATATCGTCACTCCTCGTCAGAAATATATCTGTAATTTCACGCTTAACCGAGAACGATTTACCTGAACCCGGTGTACCGAGAAACAGACCGTTAGGGTTTTTAAGTTTGAGCCTGTCGGCTAAAATCATATTTTTTGTGACTTGATTAAGTCCGTAATAACAGCCGCTCGGTTGAAAAATCTCCTGTGTAGAGAATGGTATAAAAACGGCAACCGAACTGGTAGGAAGGTCACGCACAATCGGTACAGCATTATAACCGAGCGGCAGAGATGAAGCTAATGCCTGTTCCTGAAGATAATCAAGAGATATGAGCTTGCAGTTATTTTTTTGCGTTATTCTTGACAGAGTTTCAAGTTGTAACGAAGCTTGATTTTTGGTCATTGAATAATTACGAATTGTGACTGTAATCTCAAAAAGTCGTTCGTTCTTGCTGTTAAGCTCTTCAAGCATTCCCTGTAATTCTTCAAGATATATCTGTATGCTTTCGGGCAAAATATCAGAATCGTAGCCGCTTTGAAAAGCCTTTTTTTGTTCATCAATTTTCATTTTTTGAACATCAGACAGTTTTCCACGAATGTATTTTAACGCCTTTAATTGGTCAAAAGGCTTGATATGAAAATTTAGAGAAGCAAGACCCTCGGTGTTATCGAGGAAGTCTGAGATAATACCGTCAGATAATTCGCCAGCAAGAATGTTAATTGATGTAACGCAACCGTAAGCGTTGTTAATTTCAAACTTGTTTTTTCCGGTGAACTTAACGGATGCAGGGGCAATAAAATCTTTGGTGTTATATCCTTTTTTAACAAGCTCCCAATCGAACAAAAACGGCTGAGTTGTAAACGGGTTGAGTGATTGGTACATTGATTCCAATCGTTGCTCTCCGTTCAGCTTTTTTGAGCGTACCTTCATATCGCCAAACAATCTTATAATTTCCTGTGATACCGTACTTAATTTTGCTCTTGCTTCACGAATATTTTTCGCTTCGGTTGTAAAGGTCAGATATTTCTTGACGCTTCTGCCGTTTTTACCGCCGAGCAAATTATTAACTCTAATATCCGAATATTCCTTACGAACATCGTTAAAATCATCGTCAACGGAATCAATCTGTACATACTGAATCATTGACTCCTTGTCAATAACCTGATTTTCATAGGTATTTTGAAATTCGATTGTTTCATCGAAATAATTGAGAATATCACACCAAGCCGAAAATTTACTGTCCTTTTCTTCATATGTTGCAAGCTGATAATTTGTATCATAAAATTCAACTGTCTGTGAATATTTTTGACCGCCGATGTGACAGGTGCCGTCAGGAAACATTGTTTTGTACGGCAGAATAGCCTGAGTAGATGAGGAATCTTCTTCATTTTCTTTTTTAAGCCTTGCCATCCGTGCCTTAATCGACTGTATTTCTTCCTTTGTTAAGGTGTTTTTTTGATTTTTACTGTTTTTTGATTTTGAGTTTGTCAATAATGCTCACCTTCTTCGTATTATTAAACTCTGATATATCAACCCCGGCGGCAATGAGTTTGCGTTTTAATTTGCTGTATTCGATTTGGTTCAGAATCATTGCCATCGGAGATTTACTCTGATATGTTCTGACTCTCGGTTGTCTCATAAACGAGATAAGCAACTTGAGATACTCCTCCAAGTACATACCGTTTTTGGTGAACAAACCGCAGGCGATGCCCGGAAAAGCAAAGATTCCGAGAGCTATGACAGCTACGGTAATGTTGCTTGTTACCGTCTTAATTATGAAAAATGCAGGAATACCCATTGCAAGACCGATACCAAAACACATTGCCTGTCGTTTTGTCAAACCAAAAATAAATTTTTGCTTGATTAAAGACAAGTCTTTTGGTATCTTAACGAAATTTTGTTGCATATAAAACTCCTTTTAACTTGTGCCCCAATGGGGCACAAGTCAGTGAATTTGGATTAGTGTGCCGCAAAAGCAGACTTCGAAATGCTTGATGTTCGGAATATTGTGAAGATAAATGCAACAACAAAGCCGAGTAAGGTAGCCATTGTCATTACAACATCCTGTCCGCTCATCATATTTTTCAAAGTGTTATTGAACAAAGTCTTGAATATTGCAAGTGCAACGATAATGAAAAATCCCTGAAAAGCGAGAGCAAGCAGATTTCTCAGCCAATTCTTGCCGATATCGCCCCAATCCTTGTTCATCATAGTAGCCATAGGAATAGGGGATATTGAGAGCATCATATACACATCAATAATCCTTGATGCAAGCACAATTACAATTGCCGCCAACAGAACAAACGAAACGATGATGATAACAAAAGCAATAATCAGCGTAGTTATCAGCGTGCCTATATCCTGTGCCATCAGAGCTTGATGGAAACCGGACGAATTAACAACATCAGCCGAAATAAATTTGCCTGTGCCAAACAGCGTATTAAGTCCCGAATTGACGGCATCCGTGCCGAACACAAAAATACCGGTTGCTATGTAAAAGACATTGCTTACGAGTAATATTCCGCAGAACGATTTTAATATCCAACGAATAAAAATTGAATCATCAAAATCTCTGAAATTATTGCCCTCAACAACCATTGAAAAAAGCTCATAGCACACAACAATCATCAACATAAACGCACCTATCGGTACGATTACATCGTTCGACAGCTTTTCAATCGTTGTCCATATACTTGTACCGCCCGAACCGGTAGTACCTGTAAAGGTTGTCGGGTCACCGAGAAACTGAGAAAATATTCCGTTTAATCCGGTATCATCGTTGTTGTTGAGTGCACCCGACAGCATATCGTTGACTGTATTAAGACAGCCTTCAATAGCTCCCGAAAGGATTTCCTTGAACCAATTTTCGAGAGCGTTCATAAAGTCCTCAACAATCCAGACAATCGCCCTCTTTCCGACTTATGCCCCAACGGGGCACAAGTTTATTTTTGCTTACTCTCATTATTTACTCTGAGCCTGATTCATCATCTGACCGAGTACCGGCACGAGAAGTACGCCGGCAGCAATAAGTGCAATACCTGCCATAAGCTGCTTCATACCCTGTGATTTTGCTCCGGGGTTATCGTTGCCGTAGCCTTCAAGCAAGTTAATAATGCCCCACACGGCAAGACCGGCACCGATAAGACAGATAACGGCTGTGAGTACAGTCTGAGCTGTGCTGATAAAAGATGACGCATTTACTGCGGCAAAACAGGACATACAGCTCATTGCGGCAATTGATGCGATTGCTGTAAGCACGGCAACAGCCTTTTTGGATTTCTTACATCTTCTTGAGAGCTTGTTAGGCTCTGTTTTTGATAAAAAGTTCATAGGTTTAGCTCCTTTATGTATTTATTTACCGATATTCGGTATATTGTGTGTTTTGTAAAACAGCAGCATTTTTTTGACGGCTCTTAACAAACCTTGCAACATCAAAATAATTTTTCTTGTCGCTGTCAAACAGCTTGCCGTAATTCTTGTGTTTTGTTATGTCAAATTTCTTCGACATAAACGGGTGCAAGCCACGAATTTGCAGAATACATTGAGAGTTGTCCATAACACTCAATTCGTCCTGCGACATCAGCTCTTTGCCGAGTTTTTGATAATTTACTCCGTAGCTTTCCTGCGTACCTCTACTTCGGGAAGTATTGAACATATAAATCGTTTCCTTGCCGAGAGATTCGGATATATCCTTGAGCGTGGTTTTCTCTTTTCCGCCAAGAAACAAGAGTGAATCACAGTTACCTTCAATTGTTTCAGCATTGTCTTTATACAAAGACTTGAGCTGAGATTTGGTCTGTAAAATGATACTTGCAGATATTCCACGGCTTCTGATTACCGAAATAATCTTTTCAAACTGAGGTATCTGCTTGATATTTGCAAATTCGTCTATCAGACAACGCACGGGATATTTCAATCGTCCCGAACCGTTAGGATTATTGTCAGCCTTTGTACACAGTAAGTTAAATAACTGCGAGTACATCATCGCAACGAGAAAATTGAAGGTGTCGTCCGTGTCGGAAATTATGATGAACAGAGCTGTCAGCTTATCGCCGATTGTGTCAAGGTGCATTTCATCGTAGCTTGTGATTTCAAGCACCTTGTCAATTGAAAACGGAGACAATCTTGTGGCACAGCTTATCAAGATTGATTTTGCAGTTTTTCCTGCGGCAAGTTTATAAGCCTTATACTGTCTGACTGCAAACCTACCAAGAGAAGCTCTCCAATCGTCAACCTCTGCGTCTTTGAGCTCGGCATAATTTTCATTTTCCTCTGAAAATTGTTCGTCCTGCTCCCAAGCGTTTTCAATCCACCGTTCAAGATAGTAAAATGCCCAATCAATAGCGTTTTTGAAGGTTTCGTTATCTTCACGGCATTCCGAAGCGTTTACAAAATCAATCAGTGTTTCAAAGTTCCACTCTTCTTCCGGACACATCGTAATGATGAGTGCTATGTATGAGGTGTATAACAGCTTTTCCGCTTTGACCCAAAATTCATCTCCGCCTTTTTGGTCGCCCGTTGTGTTTGTGATAAGTACCTCAACCGTGCGGAGAATATCCTGCTCACGGCTTTCGGGGCGAATATATGCAAACGGGTTGTAGTGCATTGATTTTGAAAAATCAATTGTATTAAAAACCCTGATGCTGTACGGTGTATATCCGATGATTTTTCCGTTTTTAACAACCGGCTTTCCTTTTTGGAGCATTTTGCCGCACTCAACAAGAACCGTTCCTTTAGGGTCTGTTACAACATAGCTTGAGTGCATTTGCATAAGATTCGGCTTGACATAAAAGCGTGTTTTACCCGAACCTGAACCGCCGACCACAAGTACATTCTGATTTCGTGCATACTTGACATTTGAGGGCTTACCCATCGTAATGCGTTCGGTTTGCGTGAGAAGCACATTGTTATCGAAATTCTGCCTGTCCATATACGGCTCAATATCGTTGGTGTTACCCCAACGAGCTGAACCGTACTCCTTGTCCTCAGCGTATTTTTTGCGGTGCTTTCGCTTGTATTCAAGAACAAGTTTCGCAATGACCGCAGTCATAAAGCCAACAAAAGCGTCAAGCGGATGAAGAGAGGGAAGAGGATTTATCAAAGCATTGCCGAGATTTGTGAAAAAAGGCATTGCCTTAACGCTGATATTTCCCGATATACCAACAGTGCGGTATGCACAGCAAACTTTGTCGCCAATCCAAAAAAACAGCAGGCAAGGCAAAATGAAAATGATTGCTTTTTTTATTTTATCCGTATCTACACGCACCGACATCACCGTCCTAAATTTGACTTGTTGTGAGATTTTTCTTTGTCAACAGCAGCTTGCTTTTCGGATATGACTTTTGCATTTTGCTTAATCTGTTCTCGGTTTACAACCTGAGTGACAGATTTTTTATCAAGTTTTTTTGAAGTACCAAAGGCGTATTCCTTAAAGGCTTTCTGAAAATTTTCTTCTTTACCCGACTGAAAAAATATGCGATATGTAGGCGGTGATGTTGACTTGTCCCGTGTAAGTGCAAAGTCAATATCGTACTTTTTCGCAGTCGATAAAAAATCCTTGATGTTGTTATCGGTAATTTCTATACTTTCAAGAACACCTGTTTTTGCAAGCTTGTTGAAACTCTTAAGACCGGATTTTTGTTTTTTGCCTGATAAGTAATCACGCATTATCTCTTTGAGCAAGTCGCTTGATACGCAGCTTGTCTGCACCAAAAAGTCCATAATCTGTGACATTAAGCATTCACTTCCTTGGACTCAATGACCGGTTCGGGCATCTGAAAGACCGTTTTCCCGGCTTTGAGCGTTTCAATGAGAGCAAGCAGTACATTTTCGCACTCAGTCGTATTGTTATAAATGCCGAGAACAGTATCGCTGTCGCCGCTAATCTCAGCATCATCTGATGATGCCGATTCAAATCCAACGATGGCATACACCGTTGTTCCGTCAACTTCGCCTTCGTACATTGTCACTTTAGCGAGTTTATCGAAGTTGATAAGCTCGTAGTCTTGACTTATGATTGTCATTTTGTTTTCTCCTTTCAACTTCTGCCCCGTTGGGGCACAAGTTTGTTTTTATCTGTTGTGCTGCAGGTCATAAGCGACTTGCAGGTCGGTATCAGGCTCCATTGTTATCGGAGCATTGTAAAGACAGCTCAATAAATAACTTCTCGGATTTTTGATTTGCTTTGTATTTGCTGACGCATCAATTTTTTCAAAAAGATATTCAATATGAGATTCATCTATCGTTTTCAAACGGTCGGCAACAATACCGATTGATGTTTTGATACCGTTAATTGTGACAGAGGTTGTAGGATGAGCGTAAGCCGACACATATACCTCCGCTATCAGGCTGACAATTAAGTCAAGATAACCTTTTTTGCTTTGATGATTGGTGAGTAAGTACATATACGAGATTTGGAGCTGCGTTTCTGCAACGGCATTTTTGTAAATTGAAATTTCTGAGTTCGGGTTACTTCTATCTATCAATCCATCAGATGATGGGCTTTCAGACTTCGGTTGTGACTTCCCATTAGTTTCTGTAATATGATAGATAGATGGATAAGTATTACTATTCTCAGTATGGTTAATCTCAGTATGGATATATGACTGATTTTCAGAAGTCAAGACTTCTGCTTTATCGAAGTCAAGACTTCGGTTTTTCAGAAGTCTTGACTTCGGTATGGTACTGCTACAATCAAGTTCAGACTTCGGTTTTTTAGAAGTCTTGACTTCGGCACGATTTTCTTCAGACTTCGGTTTTTCAGAAGTCTGAACAGCTGTTTTAGAAGTAATGCCAGAAGTCTTATTTTTAGACTTGCACTCGGTCAAAGACTTGATTCTTTGCAATACTTTGGTGTTGCTTTTAGATACCGGCTTTGAAAAATTCATAACATAAATTTTTGTAGGCTTTCCCTGACCTTGCTTTTTACGGATTATCAAGCCTATGTTTTCAAGCTCAACGAAAATCTTAACAGCTTTGTCTTTGCCAATGTTCAGACTTTCCTGTGCATTTTCCTGCTTGTAGAAAACATAGGTTTTACCGTCAGCATCAACCCATTTGCTTTTTTTAGATAGGGAAGTCCTATCAAGCAAAAATCCATAGAGTAATTTTGCTTCACAGGAAATGCTCTTAAACCTGTCATCGGTAAAAAGCACTTGAGGTACTCTATAAAACTGATACTGTTCGCTGTCGCTGCCATAGAAAAAATCAAACATTATGCACACGCTCCTTTTCGTTAGCCTTTTTCAGCTCGCCCTGAAGTGCGTTGATTTCAGCTTTTCCAAGCTGATTGATTAAATCTGCTACATTCATTACAGCCGATGCAGTAACAGAGTTGCTCAAAATCATTCCAAAGAGCAATTTCGTTTCGGCAGAGTAGCCGTTGTATTCGTTTGTCATAAGTTCTTTTGGCAGATAAATGCACTGTCCCATACTAATTCCCATCTTTACTTTTAAATTTCAATCGTTGCCTGCTCAATCGCTTTTTGCCAAATAAAAAAAGCCAATCTCTTTCGAGATTGACTTTAGTCTGTATGAGTATTTAATTTTGTACCCTCAGCGTAACGACCTTTTGCTCGTTATTTCAGACAGCGCTTTGCTCCCTTTTTCCGCCACCGGCGGCGGTCGCAAGGCTACCCCTACATACTTTCATAAATTTTCCATTTTACATTTTCAATTTTCAATTTGACATCAGCGGTTTTTCATCGCTTTGTACATCAAAATTCCTGCGGCAACCGACGCATTAAGGGAATTTATCTGACCTTTCATGGGCAATGACGCTATTACATCGCACTTTTCACGGACAAGTCTGGAAATGCCCTTACCTTCGTTGCCGATAACAATTGCACACGCACCCGAAAAATCACACTCGTCATAATCCGTGCCGTCCATATCTGCGCCGTAAACCCACACGCCTTTTTCTTTGAGTTCATCAAGTGTAACTGCAATATTGGTCACCCTTGCAACACGCATATATTCAATTGCGCCTGCAGACGCTTTGGCAACCGTGTAGCTTAAACCGGCACTTCTGCGTTTCGGAATAATAATTCCGTGAACTCCGGCACATTCTGCGGTTCTGATTATTGCACCGAGATTATGCGGATCTTCAACCTCATCAAGCACAACAACAAACGGAGCTTCGCCCCTGCTTTCGGCATATTTAAGGATATCGTCAACCGTTGAATAATCCTTTGCCGCTGCAAATGCGACAATACCCTGATGGGTTGCGCCACCGCTCACATAATCAAGCTTTGTGCGGTCAACTTCCTTAACGGGAATTTTCTTGTCACGGGCTTTTGCGAGGATTCCCACAATCGCACCGCTCTTTTCACCCTTTGCAACAAGAATTTTGTCAATCGGGCGGTTACTGCGAACAGCCTCGCTTACAGGATTTCGCCCTGCAATCACATCAGGCTTTTGTTCTGTATTTTCAAATCTTTCGTTTTTCATCATAATCAGCCTTATTCGGTTTCCTTTTTATTTTTTGTGTCTGCATAGGACACACCACTTCATTTTGCTATCTATTATAACATAACAATTCAAATTATTAAATACTTTTAAGCCATTTGTTTTTAAAAACTCAAACTCTGTACAATGTATCAAGAGCAATCGCTCCGGAGTCGATGTATTCGGGAATTATGCCGTACATTCCCGTTTGTATGTCCTCAAAAAGTATCATGTGCGGAGGGAACACTGTAAAACTGCAGTACACAGCAATCAAAAGCAACATCATAAACACGCAGGGCAAAAAAAGCTGTTCAATTTTTCTTTCACCGTATTCAAGCCTTGCGCTGAGTGCAAACGCAGAAAAACACACGGCAATTGCACAAATGAACCTTGGCAGACCTGCACTTTCAACACCGAGTGCATAGATCAGCAGATATGACGCAAGACAGAATATTCCGACAAACCACAGCGAAATTATTCTTGACACGGCAAAGCGATGGAAGCCCGAGCGTTTTCCGATTGCCTCAACAAGACTCCACACAAGGTAGGAAAGCATGACGACCTTGGTCTGCTCCCACATACTGCCGTTTACAGCACCGAAAAATATGCCGAGCAACGCACCGTTTGTCAGGGAATAAAGATTTTTGAACACAATTATCATCAGCGGAACAATGACAAGCCCCCAAAACCTCATTTTCACGGTTTCCTTTTTCATAAAACACACCTCGCCGATGTATTTTATGAGTATAGATTGTCATATATTACCTTGCCACAATTTGAATCGCAGAAAAAAATGTTTTTTTGAATCACGAATTTGCGATTTATTTTTCTAAATTTGCACTTATACATTCTGTATAACTCAACATTTTGAACATCAATGTGGAAAACTATGTTGAAAGTGTTGAAAGTGATGTTAAAAAATCCCGATACTACACGAAATTTACAAAGTTGTAACTTTTAACATTAAAAAAATAGGTTTTCCACATTTTTGGATACAGGATTGTAACGGGGAAATTAGATTACATTCTGTATAATCCACATGTCAAGTGGTATTTTTTGCTTTTTTCAACATTTTTGATTTACAGAAAATGTTTTATAAAATCAAAAAAACAGGCACACCGCCGTGTACCTGTAAATTTCGTGTTAAATTGTCGGCTTTTAGTTTCTGAGAAGATGAATCGCCGTTTCAGCTTTCTCAATAATCCTCAAATCATTGTCATAGGAGCACATTTTTCGTGCCTGTTGCAAATCAACCCAAATATAACTGTCAATTTCCTCCTCCTGAATTTTGACATTATCTGTAAATGCCTGTGCAAGGAAAAAGACGACCCGTTTGCGAATTTTACCGAAAGGACAGTATTCGCTGATTTCACGAAAGCCCTTTTCAATCACGACATCAAGACCTGTTTCCTCTTTAATTTCACGGATTGCTGTCTGATGTTCGTTTTCACCGTCTTCAATATGACCCTTCGGAAAGCTCCAATATCTGCCGTTGCTGTTCTTTACAAGCAGAATTTTCGTGTTCTGTCTGCTTTTGTAGAAGATAACCGCACCGCACGACTTTTCGTAAAGGCACACAATGCTTTTCAGCTTAATATTTTTCAGCTTTGAAAGCACCTGTCGCAGTTCCGGCTCATAAAACACCTCACCGTATTGTGAGATTATGGGACGCTCGCCGTCAAGTCCGTCAAATTCGGCAACGGCAACCACAATGCCCTCAAAATATTCTGTTACGGGCTTGTGCGAAATCACATACGCACTTTTACAGCGTCCTGAAACGGAGGTAATTTGTGCCGAATACAGCTTATCGCTTATTTTTCCGAACACGCTCACCTTCACGCTGTCTGCTATCATCGGCATACACCTCCTTACAAGAATTTACCCGATATGATATCAGTTAAAAAGTCCGCTCATACTGTCAAGCTGAACCTGAGTGTTGGCACTCATTACACCGTTTATAAAAAGCACCTCGTCAATTCCGTTGGTTTTGCAGTAATCAACAAGATTCTGTTTGAAATATCTGAAATCGATAACATGAACTTCTTCGTAGTTATTGGTGAGATACGGAACAAAAGCGTTGCCGTAGCTTTCCTTTACAACGGCAATCTTCTTGCCTGCCGCCGCATTTTCCGAAGCTGATTTCAGAACCGTGAGGGCATTATCACCCATAATAAACACACCGTAGGTGTTTGAACCGCCCTCTGCGGCTTCATAGTAGGGACTGTCATAGCTGGCGGAAGAACCGTCTGCCTGTGTGATATCCATTGTCACATTATAAGGGAACTTCCAATAACTTACCGTATCGCTGTCAAGACCGTCTGCTGAGTTGGTAAACGAGCCTGTAAAGCCGTCAATTTTCTGTTCCTCGCAATCATCAAGCGAAAGAACGGGCAAATCGTTTGTATCGGCAAATGCTGTGTAAGCATAGTAAGCGCCGAGGCCTGTCCAATGGTGGTCGCTCTTAAAGTAGATGTAATCTGTATTATGTTCCGCAAGACGGTTGTAGCAGTTAATCGGAGTTACCTTGTCGGAAAGAGCCGCATAAGCCGCCTTGATGTTGTCAGCCTGTGAGGTTGACGGAGCGTCGCTGTCTTTGAGTCTTTGCGGAAGTCCCATTTCGGTATGGTTAGGAACAATCATATCATAAACCTTTACAGAACTGCCGAACTTGTCTGCAAAGCCGTTGATTGTCTGAGCATAGTTCTGCGCTCTTGCATCATCACTGCCGAACAATTCGTAGCCTGTTTTGTTCCACACATAAATACTGTATGAAAGAGTTCCGTTTTTATTGTCGTCCTTTATGCTCGGTGTCATAAAGTATGTAGGGGAAAGCTCGTCTGCTTTGTTAGCAGTCGAAGATTTTGCGGTTTCGTCAGGAGATGCCGTTGTACCCACTGTTCCCGTGGGAACGCTTGCAAGGGCATCTTCCTTTGAACAGCCCTTAAAAATTGAAGTTATAATAAAAATAATAACAAACAGAATTATCAATGCGCTCGCAACGATAATAATTCTGTTTCTGGTTCTTCTTTTGTTTCTTCTTTTTACAGGTCTTCTGACGGGACGCTGTGATGACGGTCTTGCGGCATAGCTTGCAGGACGGCGCTGTTGCTGTCTGCGACGATATTCACGGGAATCAATGCTGTCATCGAAATTATCAAGATCAAAATAATCGTAATCGTTTCTTCTGCTCATAGTGTTACTCTCCCAAACTGAAGATTTTTAAATTCAATTTGAATTCAATGAATTATATAAGTGTATTAATTACTCGCAGTGTACTCCTGTTTGAATCAAAGCAAGCCTTGCTCTGACCGTAAGGACATTATCACTTAGATTATACAACAGAAACTCATCAAAAACAATACAAAAAGCACAAAAAATACAATTTCCGTGAATTAACATTTACAAATGCAAAATAATAAATTACACATTTTTTGAATAAAATCGCAGTAAAAACAGTCAAATTTCTTGAACATATATGCAATTCGTGATAGAATTACAGGGTATGGAATTTTAAAAAATCCTTATCATCTTAAAAGGAGATATTTTTATGGAATACAGGTTTTCCGACAGGGTTTCAAGCCTGAAGCCGAGTGCTATCAGAGAAATTTTCAAATATGCCGCCGATCCGAGCGTTGTATCGCTTTCGGCAGGAAACCCGTCGCCCGATGCATTTCCCTCGAAGGAGATTGCGGAAATCTCGGCAAAGGTTTTTGCAGAAGATCCGATTTCGGTTTTACAGTACAGCGTTTCGGAGGGTTACACTCCGCTGAGAAAGCACCTTACGGAATATATGAAAAAGGAGCATAACACAGGCTCTGACAATGACGACATTCTCATCACAACAGGCGCACAGCAGATTATGGATTTATGCTCAAAGGCTCTTGTAAACGAGGGCGATGTTGTAATCTGCGAGGCACCGTCATTCATCGGCTCGCTCAACACATTCAGAAGCTACAACGCAAAGCTTGCAGGTGTTCCCGTTGAGCCTGACGGTATGAGCACAGAAAAGCTTGAAGAGGCTTTAAAAGCCAATCCGAACGCAAAGCTCATTTATACAATTCCGAATTTTCAAAATCCTTCGGGTGTTACAATGAGCCTTGAAAAGCGTAAGAAAGTTTATGAGCTTGCCAAAAAATACGGTGTTCTCATCATTGAGGACAACCCGTACGGCGACCTGCGTTACAGCGGTGAATATGTTCCGAACATAAAAAGCTTTGATACGGACGGAATTGTAATCTATGCCGGTTCATTCTCAAAGGTAATTTCACCGGGTATGCGTGTTGCTTACACAATTGCACCAAAGCCGATTTTTCAAAAGCTTGTTGTGTGCAAACAGGGCAACGATGTACATACAAACATCTGGGCACAATATGTATGCGATGAATTCATAACAAAGTATGACTTTAACGCTCATCTTGCAAAGCTTCGTGAAATCTACACAAAGAAAGCGAACTTCTGCATGGAGCTTCTTGACAAATACTGCGCACCGAAAATCACATATCATAAAATTGACGGCGGTCTTTTCATCTGGTGTGACTTGCCCGAGGATATTGATATGCCGAATTTCTGCAAAGAACTCGTTCTCAAAAAGGTTTGCGTAGTTCCGGGCAACGCATTTTTAACTGACGAAAACGAAACCTGTCACAGTTTCAGAATAAACTTTTCAACACCAACTGATGAACAGCTTGAAAGAGGAATAAAAATCCTCGGCGAGTATGCAAACAGTCTTTAATCACGGAGGGGAATAATGGAAAATCAGACAAAAAAAGAGGTTGTATTCAGCGCAATACAGCCCAGCGGAACAATTACACTCGGAAACTATCTCGGTGCGGTTCGCAACTGGGTTACAATGCAGAACGAATACGACTGCATTTACGCTCTTGCAGATCTGCACACAATCACGGTAAGACAGACTCCTGCCGTTATGCGTAAGAATATAATTGATGCTTATGCTTCAATTATGGCTTGCGGTATTGATGTTGAAAAAAGCCTTTTCTTCATTCAGAGTCATGTTCACACTCATGCAGAGCTTGCGTGGGCGCTCAGCTGTTACACACAGTTCGGCGAGCTTTCAAGAATGACGCAGTTCAAGGACAAGTCTGCAAAGCACGCCGACAACATCAACGCAGGTCTTTTCACATATCCCGTACTCATGGCTGCCGACATTCTTCTCTATCAGGCTGACAAAGTGCCTGTCGGTGCAGACCAGAAACAGCACATTGAAATTACAAGAAACATTGCAGAGCGTTTTAACGGTATTTACGGCAATGTGTTCAAGATTCCGGACGGTTTCATTCCAAAGAACGGTGCAAGGGTTATGAGCCTTCAGGACCCGACAAGAAAGATGAGCAAGTCCGATGAAAATGTCAACGGCTGTGTACATCTTCTTGATGCACCCGAGGTTATAATGAAGAAGTTCAAGAGAGCCGTTACGGACAGCGAGGCAAAGGTTCGCTATGCGGAGGGCAAAGACGGCGTAAATAACCTTATGGCAATTTACAGCGCAGTTACAGGTCTTTCATATGAACAGATTGAAAAGGATTTTGACGGCAAGGGCTACGGCGACTTCAAGACAGCTGTAGGCGAGGCAGTTGTTGAAGAACTTCGTCCGATTCGTGAACGCTACGAAAAGCTTGTTGCAGACAAGGCATATCTTGAAAGCTGTTACAGAAAAGCCGATGAAATTGCCCTTAAAATCAGCAGCCGCACAATGGGCAAGGTTATGAAGAAAATCGGTTTTATTTAAACCCGAACAGGAATTTTCTCTATGACAAAAGCAGAAAGCAAAGTCATTGACTTTATAAAAAAACACATTCTTTTATTTTTACTCGTTGCGGTAACGATTATTGCAATTTTCCTCAGAGCCTGCGGAATGGATTTTCAAAGCGATGATTTCAACAGCTTTTTAAATTCGTGGTGGAGCATAATCAAGCTGAATGATTTTACGGGGCTTGCAACTCAGGTGGGCAACTACAACATTCCGTATCAAGTCATAATCTATCTTATGACTCTTTTGCCGCTAAATGCTCTGTATGCGTACAAAATCGTATCAATAATATTCGATTTTGTACTTGCAATTTCAACCGCAATGCTTGTTTATTCGTTTGCAAAGAATAACCGACGGCTCAAAGCGATACTCACCTATTCAGCCGTACTTCTTTCGGCAACGGTGATTTTTAACTCATCGTTTTGGGCGCAGTGCGATTCAATTTACACCTCGTTTATAATCCTTGCAATCCTGTTTTTGCACAAAGACAAGCCGATTGCATCGTTTGTGTTCATCGGCATTGCGTTTGCATTCAAGCTGCAAACCGTATTCATCATTCCTGTTCTGCTTTATTACTGGATTTCGACAAAGAAAATTTCGATTCTGCATTTCTTTATAATCCCTGCGGTTGATGTAATAATGTGCCTGCCTGCAATTATTATGGGTAGACCGTTTATCGATATCATCACAATATATGCGGAACAAACCGACTACGGAAAGCTTATTCAGATGAACTGCCCGAACTTTTACGCACTCATATGTGACGGAAACGATACGACATATTACTTTCTGTTCAAGCAATTCTCGGTTCTCCTGACAATTGCCGTACTCGGAATTATGATGTGCATTATCATCTATAAAAAGGTTGATTTGAAGAACCTTGAAACTTTTCTTCTGACAACAGCGTGGACTGTGTTCACCTGTATCATGTTCCTTTCGTCAATGCACGAACGCTACGGTTATCTGCTTGACATTATTTTAATTGTCTACGCGGCGGTAAGTGCAAAACATTTGTGGATTCCGATTGTGTCAACGCTTATAAGCCTGAGAGGCTATTGCTACTATCTGTTCTCCTACGAGCTTATTAGCCTTAAATTTACGGCAATCATCTACACCGCACTTTATGTTTATATAACATTCTTGCTCGTAAAAATAATTTTCAAAATTAAATCCTCTGATAAATTGCCAAAAGAGTCGATTTTAAATTGACATTTTTAATATTTAACAGACTAAACAAAATCCGAAACCCTTTGAAATAGGTTTCGGATTTTGCTTTTTGTATGATTATAAAATAAATTACTTCTTGCTTTCAAGCCACATATCAAGGGCTTTTTCGTAGACATCAATGCTTGTGATTCCGAGATTCATAATGAATGTGTGATACTCCTTTGCGTCAAAGCTTGAGCCAAGCTCGCTTTCGGCTGTTTCACGCATATCAATCATCTTGAGGTAGCCTACGGTATAGGGGAGAAAATAACCCGGATTTGAACGGGCAAGGTCATACGCCTCTTTTGTTGCGGCTGTAACGCTCTCGCTGTCAGCCGAACCGAGTGCCGTTGACATATACTCCTTGACTTTATCGTAATCCCAGCCGTTGTAGTTAACACCGACATCGACCATGGAATAGAGAATATAGCCGAGAATATCATTTGCGTAGATAAGCTTCTTAATGCCATCGCTTGTATCAAGGTAATCAAGCGTACATTTCGAGGCATACTGCGCCCAACCCTCGGTTGCGCCGATAAAGCTTAAAATCTTGCGTACATTCGGGATATCCTTGTTTGCATTTGATGCGGTAAACTGATAAAGATGACCGGGATAGCCTTCGTGGGCAAGGGTTGTGTACATCTGAGTCATACCCTTATTTGCAAAGTCGGGGTTGATTTTGATGATATTAACGCTTGTATCGTCAATTCGTCCCTGAACATAGTACGCTCCCACATTGTCGCTCTTTGCGGAATCGCTCATATAATCTGCCGTGTAAGAGGTTGTAACGGGAGTCGGAAAGTCCTCCTCGATATTCTCAATCAAAAATTCAAGCACCTCATCGGCGTCCTTAAAGTCGGGACTGTAGTCCTGAAATTTGCTCAAGTCATCCTGTGAAACATTGCTCATGCTCATTCCAACCTTTGTAAAGCTGTTTGTAAGGTATGATTTAAGCTCCTCGGGAGTCATACTGCTGCTTGTTTTGTCTTTGACAATTGCCGAATAATACTTTTTGCCGATTTTGCCGTAACCGCAAAGACCTTCTTCGTTTTTGCCTGATTTTTTGAGACTTTCAAGTGCTGAATTTGCTGATTTCAAAGCAGGAATGTAGTATTCTTCAAAATACTTTTTATTGGTTTCGACAACAGTCTTTTTCTCGGAATCGCTAAGACCGAGTGACTTTATTCTCGACTCAAACTCGTCAACAAGCACGGACTTGTCATTCTTAATATGCTTTTCGCACTCGTCAATTGACTGCTGTGCAATATCTTCAGCCATAAAATAACCGTCCTCAGCCTGTTTCCTTGTGAACTCAATGCACTCGTCCATATAGCGTTTTGTGTCCTTCAAAACAGCAAGGTAAAGGTCGGTATCATCCTTTTCATAGAAAGTAAACTCGGACAGGGTGGTAAAGAGGTTTGCAACAATTCCCGACTGCGGTGCAAATATACTCTGCAATTCTGTTGTACCCTCATATGAAAGCTGAATTTCAAAGTAGCTTTCAAGGGTGTCATATGTCTGCTTTTGCGAAGAAGTAAGTCCCGAACGGTCAAACTCCTCCAAATCCGTTTTTGCCTCTTTCAGTTCATCAAAGGATTCTTTTGTATCTTTATCGGACACATGACCGAGGGTATAGTCCTCCTCGTCATATTTCAGACCGTAGTCCGACGGATTTGAAATGTCAAAATGTGCGGTAAGAGCGTCATCCTCAAGTTCTTCCGAAAACAAATCGTCACAATATTTATCAAACTGAATTTGTGCATCCGTTTTGGTTGGTTCTGTGTCAGAGTCAAAGTCACAGGCACAAACAGAAAATGCCATAACGGCACACAACATAACAGCAAGCGTACCCTTGAGTGACTTTTTATTTATAATTTTCTTCATTTTGTCCTCCGTAAAGATTGTTGTTTACCAAAGTATAACATATTATCGTGCTGTTATTCAATGATTATTTTTAATTTTACCCTTTTCCGCAGTAACCGTAGCAACGCTCAACAGGCATTGCCGTTCTTTTTCAACAATTGTTGAAAACTATGTGGAAAATGTGTATAATAATCAACCCTGCTCAATTGTATTTTTGTAAATTGTAACCATTTGTAATTATTTGTAATTTTCTCTGTAGGGGCGTTCATTGGACGCCCGCCTTGATGAAATATTATGTCCATACACATATGTTTTGATATAACATAAATTGTGTATTCAAATTTGCACGAATTGGGAACGGCGGCTCGCCGTAATTTTCAATTTATAAATGCTTTATCGCTTCGCTTAAATCCGTACACAAAAAATCTATCATCGGTTTAATTTCGTCTGTGGGTTCGAGCAAATCGGGTACCATAACCGTGGTCATACCTGCGGCATGTGCAGATTTTATGCCGTTAATGCTGTCCTCAAACGCAACGCAGTCCACCGGCTCAAGTCCGAGCTTCTTTGCGGCAATCAGAAAAACTTCGGGATCGGGCTTGCCGTTTTTAACATCATCACCGCACACGAATGCGTCAAATTTATCATAGAGATTGATTTTCTTCATAATCTTCAAAGCCGTTTGTGACGAGGTTGAAGTTGCAAGCGAAATTTTACAACCGACTGATTTTAAATAATCAAAAATTTCGTACAAGCCCTTTTTTACAGGCACACCGTTCTTTTCGATACGCTTAAAATAGCGGATTCTCGACTCCGCCTTGTAAGCAGGATAGTCAAAATCATCGCCGTAAACCGACTTGTAATATTCGCAGGAATCCTCACGGCGAAGTCCGATTGTCTTTTTGAAAATGTCGAGATTAAACTTTTTGCCGTCCTCATCAAGCATTTCCTGCCAGATTGAATAAACAAGCCTTTCGCTGTCAATCATAAGCCCGTCCATATCAAAAACTGCGCCCTTAAACATAAAACCGCCCCTTTTTCGCTTTTAAGTCTGTATATAATAGCATATTTTACAAAAAAAGACAAATCGGTTGTAATTGCGACAAAGTTATGATACAATCGTTTTAATGGTCTGTGAAAAATATAAATTTGAGGGTAAGGAAGTTTTATGGCAACATCAATTTATGCAAAACCTATCAAAGCAAAAACGATTCTGAAATTCACTTTGCCAACCGTTCTTATGATGGTTTTTATGTCACTTTACACGGTTGTTGACGGAATCGTTGTTGCGAACTGTGTCGGAAGTAACGCATTGTCTGCAATCAATATTGTATATCCGTTCACGCTCGTATTTATGGCTGTGGGCTTAATGTTTTCAACAGGCTCAAATGCTATAATCGCAAAGAAAATGGGAGAAGGCAAACAGGAGGAAGCAAACCGACTTATGTCCGGTGTTGCAATCACGGCAACGGTCATTTCTGTTATCATTGCTGTGCTGTTCACAATTTTTGCCGAACCTATGTACATGATGTTCGGTTCAAACGAAAAAATTCTCCCCTACTGCATTGACTACGGCAGCGTTATGATTCCGTACGGCTTTGTAATGTGCTGGCAGATGCTCAACCAATCGTACCTTGTAACAGCAGACAAGCCACATATCATGCTTGTTTTCTCGATACTGTCGGGTTGCACAAACATTGTGCTTGACATTCTTTTTATGGCAGTGTGGGATTTTGGAATAATCGGTGCAGGACTCGGCACAATCATCGGAATGGCTGTGGGTGCAATTCCGCTTTTGCTCTTTTTCAACAAAAAGCAGACTCTGCACTTTGGCAAGCCTGAATTCAAGGTACGTGAAATCCTCTTTGCAATGGCAAACGGCTCGTCAGAGGCTGTGACAAATCTTTCAACAGCCGTGACAACAGCGCTGTTCAACATTCAGATGATGCACTTTGCAGGCGCAAAAGGCGTTGCGGCTATAAGTGCTATTTTGTACATTCACTTTATTTTCACAGCTGTTTCGTTTGGATTCACTTCGGGAGTTTCACCCGTCATCAGCTTTAACTACGGCGCACAAAATCACGAAAAACTGCAAAAGCTGTTCAAATTATGCATAAAAATCACGCTGATAATTTCGGTTGCAATGATTACGGCATCTGAATTTTTTGCAGAACCGCTTGTCGGAATTTTCTCGGCAGGCGACGAAAAAATCCAGCAGATTGCACTCAGCGGATTCAGAATTTTTGCAATAAATTATCTGTTGTGCGGAATGAATATTTTCGCATCGGGACTTTTCACCGCACTCAACAACGGCAAGATTTCAGCCGTAATTTCAGTTGCAAGAACACTTGTTTTCGAGTGTGCCGCAATGCTGATTTTGCCGATGTTTATAGGCATAAACGGTGTATGGTCGGCATTGCCCGTTGCAGAATTGTGTGCCGTTGCAATTTCCGTAACATTTATAATTGCCAATGCAAAAAAATACCATCTGGTCGGTGTACCGCCGCTCCCCGTTCGTGCAGACAGTTTGTGATATCAAAAACATATTATGTCCGAGTGTAGCATTGTAACCATTTGTACAAATAAACGCAAAAAAATCCGAGCATCAAAACAATGCTCGGATAATTTTTTACAACCAACAATTAAAGCTCAATTAAAATCGAAATCAGATTGCACGAACTCTGATTACGCCGTCAACTGCTGCGATTTTTGCAAGGTCATCTGCACCGGCGCCTGCAACATCAATAATTGTGTAAGCATAGTCGCCACGGCTCTTTGAAAGCATATTTTCAACATTGCCGCTAATCTGTGTGAGAACCTTCTTGAGAAGCTCGGGAACATTCTTGTGAGCAACGCAGAAACGAGTATCGTCAGCATTTGTTCTTGCAAGTGAAATTGCAGGATAGTTTACGGAGTTGATGATGTTACCGTTCTCGAGGTACTCCTTAACCTGATCACAAGCCATAACAGCACAATTTTCTTCACTTTCGGGAGTTGATGCACCGAGGTGTGGGAGGCAGATAATATTCTCTTCACCGAGGATATCGTCTGTTCCGAAGTCTGTAACATACTTGGCAACCTTGCCGCTCTTAACAGCCTCAAGAACAGCTGTTGAATTAACAAGACCGTCACGGCTGAAGTTGAGAATACGAACACCGTCTTTCATCTTGGCAATCATATCGGCATCGACCATATCTCTTGTGTCATCGGTAAGCGGAACATGGATTGTGAGATAGTCGCAATTTACCATAACATCTTCTGCGCTCTTCATGAGCTTAACTGTAGGAGCAAGCTTGAGAGCGTTGCCTACAGACATAAACGGGTCAAAGCCGATTACATTCATACCGAGAGCAACAGCGGCATTTGCAACAAGAATACCGATTGCTCCAAGACCGATAACACCGAGGGTCTTGCCCTTGATTTCGGGGCCGACGAACTGACTCTTGCCCTTTTCAACCATCTTACCAACAGCTGCACCGTTGCCCTTGAGAGTCTTTGCCCATTCATAACCCTCAATAACCTTACGGTTTGAAATAAGAAGTCCTGCGATAACAAGCTCCTTAACAGCGTTTGCATTAGCACCCGGTGTATTGAAAACAACAATACCCTGCTCACTGCACTTATCCTTCGGAATGTTGTTTGTGCCTGCGCCTGCTCTTGCAATTGCAAGAAGGTTGTCGGCAAATTCCATATCGTGCATTGCGGCACTTCTTACAAGAACTGCGTCAGGGTTCTGAACATCGTCACCGTATTTATAGTTATCACCGAGACGGCTTGTGCCGATAGCGGCGATTTTGTTTAATGTAAGAATGTTATACATCAAAATCAATCCTTTTTAATTTTTTATTTTAAGAATTTACAATAACAGGCGAACAGCGTTCGCCCGTTATATCATAATATTCAATAATTACTTGTTTTCAGCCTCAAACTTCTTCATAAACTCAACGAGTTTTTCAACGCCCTCATAAGGCATAGCGTTGTAGATTGAAGCTCTCATACCGCCGACTGTGCGATGACCCTTGATATTAACAAGACCGTTTTCAGTAGCCTCTTTAACGAATTTAGCGTCAAGGTCAGCGTCACCTGTAACGAACGGAACATTCATAAGCGAACGATCCTCGGGAACAACAGTACCCTTGAAAAGCTCTGAAGAATCGAGGAAACCGTAGAGAAGGTCAGCCTTCTTCTTGTTGATTTCATACATCTTATCAAGACCGCCAACCTCGTTCTTAATCCACTCAAGAACAAGCTTTGCAATGTAGATTGTGTAGCAAGGCGGTGTGTTGAACATTGAACCGTTGTCAGCGTGAGTTTTCCAGTTAAGCATTGTAGGAGTGATATCCATAGCGTTGCCGATAAGATCCTCACGAACGATAACAACCGTAAGACCTGCCGGAGCCATGTTCTTCTGTGCGCCTGCATAGAGAACGCCGAATTTTGAAACATCAATCGGTCTTGAAAGAATACAGGAAGAAATATCTGCAACGAGCGGAACATCACCTGTGTCGGGAAGCTCGTGATAAACAGTACCGTAAATTGTGTTGTTCATGCAAATGTAGAAATAGTCAGCATCCTTTGTGAATGTTGAAGGATCAAGCTTTGGAATGTATGTGAAGGTCTTGTCAGCCGATGAAGCAACAACATTAGCCTGACCGTAACGGGCAGCCTCTGCATGAGCCTTTTTAGCCCACTGACCTGTGATAACATAATCAGCCTTACCGCTCTTTGTCATAAGGTTCATAGGGATAGCCGCAAACTGTGTTGACGCACCGCCCTGAAGGAAAAGAACCTTGTAGTTGTCGGGAATGTTCATAACCTCTCTCAAAAGAGCCTCAGCACCCTCAATAATTGTACCGTAAATTTTTGAGCGGTGTGACATTTCCATAACGCTCTGACCACTGCCTTCGTAGTCGAGCATTTCTGCCGCAGCTTTTTTAAGCACAGACTCAGGCAGCATTGAAGGACCTGCCGAAAAATTATATACTCTTGCCATTTCTGATATCTCCCTTTTTAAAGAAAATTTAAAAATATAGTTGTAAAAATAAATACATTTCAATTATACGCTTTTAGCACGCTAAAGTCAATAAATTCATAGCACTAAAGCATAAAAATCGAAAAATTTCGTGATTCTGTTGTGCAAATTAATCAGCCAAGCTTAATTTTGCCGATACAGCCAACGATTTCATCCCTCATACGCTCAGCCTCTTTGCGAGCGGCAACGGCAAAATCATCTTCTGTAAGTCCCTGCTTTTTCCATGCACACATAATGCCACGGCTTGAATTGATGATTGCACCAAGACCGTTTTCGTCAAATGCGTTTTTAACATCATCGGCACCGCCGCCCTGAGCACCGTAACCGGGAACAAGGAAAAATGTGTGCGGAAGTTTTGCTCTCATTTCACCGAGCTGTTCGGGATATGTTGCACCCACAACTGCACCTACTGCCGAATAGCCGTGCTTACCCATAAGGTCTTCGCCCCAGCCTTCGCACATCTTGCCCATATGCTCATAAACGCTCTCATTTGTTTCAAGCTTCATATCCTGAAGCTCTCCCGAGCTTGGGTTTGAAGTTTTTACAAGAACAAAAATGCCCTTGTCGTCCGAATCGCAAATTTTTGCAAGCGGCTTGATACCGTCTGTTCCGAGGTAGCCGTTTACCGTGAGTGCGTCTGCACCGAATGCGTCAATACTTTCGCCTGCAACATCTGTATGACCGAGGTGTGCCGTAGCATATGCCTCCATAGTTGTGCCGATATCGTTACGCTTGCCGTCTGTGATAACGAACATACCCTTTGACTTTGCATAAGCGATTGTGTCACAAAGAGCCTTAACACCCTGCCAGCCGTACATTTCATAATATGCAGCCTGTGGCTTTACGGCAGGAACAATATCATAAAGTGCGTCAATAAGCGCCTTGTTGAATTCAAAAAGTGCAGCAGCCGCACCCTCAAGCGTCTTGCCATACTTTTCAAAGCATTTTGTTTTGATTGATTCGGGAACATAGTCAAGCTTAGGGTCAAGACCTGCAACCGTAGGATTCTGCATTTTTACAATATTTTCGATAAGTCTGTCAAAGGCCATAGTGATTCTCCTCATTTTTTTGTTATTCTGTAGTGGCGAATTATTATTTTTTAGCTGTTGATAATATCATAAAGTTCATTTGAGAACTTGTAATAATCCTGTCTGTCCTCTTTTACGAACTGAATTGCAGGACGGGGATGTGTGTTGTACTGACCTGTGAGAAGGTACGGAATATCGTAACCCCACTTAACGCCCTCAGCCTTAAACTTGTGGGTGTACTCCTCAATGATTTTGAGAATAGGAGCAACCTGATACTTCGGGTTCTTGAGGAAACCGAGAAGAAGTTCAAGCGCACAGTTGCCTGCGCCTCTGCCCATGCCGTCAACGGTTGCGTCAAGGTAGCTGACACCCTGAGTCATAGCCTCAATTGTGTTGGCAAAAGCAAGCTGCTGGTTGTTGTGAGCGTGAATACCGACCGACTTGCCGTACTTGTCGGCAATTGAGCAGTAAAGGTCTGCAAGTCGTCTTGACTCCTCGGGATAGAGTGCGCCGTAGCTGTCAACAATGTAGAAAGCGTTTACGGGAGTTTTGCCGAGAGTTTCAAGAGCCGCTGTAATATCCTCGGTTCTTGCCTTTGAAACAGCCATAATATTGATTGTTGTTTCGTAGCCCTTCTTTGCAGCGTCCTCAATCATTTCAACAGCCGCAGGAATTGCGTTGATATATGTTGCAATTCTGATGAGGTCAATCGGGCTGTCCTTCTTTGCGATAATATCCTTCTTAAAATCTGTTCTGCCGACATCAGCCATAACAGCGATTTTAAGAGGAGTCTTGTTGTCGCCTACAATTTTTCTGATATCTGCATCGTTACAGAATTTCCACTTACCGAAATCTTCTTCGTTAAAGATTTCCTTTGATGCCTTGTAGCCGAATTCCATATAATCAACACCGGCTTTAACATTTGCATTGTAAAGAGCCTTGATAAATTTGTCGTCAAATCTGAAATCGTTACAAAGACCGCCGTCACGGATTGTTGCATCTACTACTCTGATATCCTGTCTTACCGACAGGAGGTCGCCTTTCTGTGCCATAATTTTACTCCTTTATGTTAAAGTTTATATTAAATTAAATTTATTTGGTGGGCGAACACGGTGAGCCGCCGTCCCCAATTCGTGCAGACAGTTTGACAAATAAAAAACATTTATGCCCGAGCGTAGTACAGCTACCGTTTGCACAATTTTAATCGTATCAACATCTACAATTAAAACAAACTCAATCTTCAAAAACTACCTTACCGCCGAGGATTGTCTTTTTGACTTTACCTGTGAGGGTTCTGCCTTTAAACGGGGTGTTTTTGCTTTTGCCGTGAAGTTTATCAGCATCAACTGTCCATTCTTCATCGGGATTTATAAGAACAACATCGGCATTTGCACCGACTGAAAGTGTGCCTGCGTTGATTTTCAAAATCCTTGCAGGATTAACACTCATCTTCTCAACAAGCTGTGAAAGCGTCATTCTGCCTGTCTTAACCAGGTATGTGTTGCAGACCGCAAACGAGGTTTCCATGCCGATTGAACCGTTGGGGGCTTTTACAAAATCAGCCTTTTCCTCGGGTGTGTGCGGTGCGTGGTCGGTTGCTATGGCATCAAGCGTGCCGTCACAAAGCCCGTTGATAATCTCGTCAACATCAGCCTGAGTTCTGAGAGGCGGATTCATTCTGTAATCAGCGTCACCTCTTAAAAGCTCCCTGTCCGTGAGCGAAACATAATGCGGAGCGGTTTCGGCGGTCACCTTAACACCTCTCCTTTTGGCATCACGGATAAGTGCAACGCTTGTTTTGGTGCTGACATGGCAGATATGAATAGGCTCGTTAAGAGCGGCGGCAAGTGCAATTTCTCTTGCAGTTCCGCAGTCCTCGGCACCGGCAGGGATTCCCTTGACTCCGAGCTTTTCCGAAACCTCGCCCTCGTTAATTTTACCTCCGTCGGCAAGAAACAAGTCCTCGCAATGTGCGACAATTGTCATGCCGAGCTTTGGAGCTTTTTTCATTGCGTCACTCAAATACTTTGTGTTTTCAACAGGTCTGCCGTCATCGGTAAGTGCTATTGCACCTGCACTTTTCACAGCGTCAATGTCTGTGGGTTCTTCGCTTTTAAGCCCCTTGGTAACGCTTGCCGCAACATAAACACGGCTGTCGGCGTCTTTAGCCTTGTCAAGAATATACTTTACAATCTCGGGGCTGTCGGTTGTCGGGTTGGTGTTCGGCATTGCAAGCAGGCTTGTAACACCGCCTGCGGCAGCCGCCTTGCATCCCGTGATAATATCCTCTTTGTGAGTCTGACCGGGATCACGAAGATGCACATGCATATCAACAAATCCCGGAACGGCACAAAGACCGTCTGCGTCAATAATCTCTCCGTCTGATGTAATGCCGCTGCCGATTTCGGCAATCACACCGTCCTTTATGAGAATATCTGTTTTTTCGTTAAGCTTGTCGGCAGGGGAAACAACCACTGCGTTTTTAATTAGCATTTCCATGTTTTTCCTCCGTTAAGAAAAGAAATTATCTTCTCTTGTTTCTGTTTGCAGGGCGGTGATTCTGCTGGGGGCGGCGGTCGGTTCTGCTGTGAACCTGAACAAGTCCGTCACTCTCGCCTCTTTCGGCACGCATTCTTGCACGCTCTGCCTTTTGTCTTTCTCTCTCTCTTCTCTCTTCCTCTGCCTTTTTGCGTTTGGCAATCGCACGCTTATGCTTTATCATTATTGAAACATTCTTGCAGAAATATCCGCAGTGAATGCCAAAATTCTTAACTCCGCCTGCAAAGCCCTTGAGAGCGTTACCGATGTTTTTGCCTACATTGGCAAGAACCTCTTCCGTTGACCGTTTATCATTCGGTTCACCCTCGGTTTCTTTATTATTCTCTTTTTCAAGAGCGTTCTGCTTTACGGTTTCTGCTTTTCTTTCAACCTCGCCGATAACATCAAAGTCCTCGGCATCTCTGAGGTCTGAGCTTTTGATAACCCCCATTGACTTTTTGGGAGCTTCGTCAAAAAAGTCATAACCGCTGTCAAACTTGTTTTTCTTAGCCTTTGCCCTTACAAGCTCCTCGTCATCAACCTCTTCCCCGGTTTCCTCCTCGGGATCGTCACTGCCGAAAATGATGTTTGCATACTCGTCAACCTTTTTTTCAAGCGGATGCTTTTGTTCGGAAACCTCCTCGGTTTCTTCAACATCGGCATCGTCCTCACGGTCGATATCGTCAGGCTCGCTTGTTTCAAAAAGATCGTGTTCGGGTTCGGGGATAACGAGTGTAGGACCCGACGAAGAGCTTATGTCCTCGTATTTTTCAGGTGTTTCTGCGTTATCTTTTTCGTTTTCGTCAATTTTTTCGGGTTCAGTCTCTGAGGTATCTGCTGCGGTAGGCTCCTTTTTTTTTTCGTCCTCCGTGCTGTTTTCCTCGTAACCGTAGTTGTTTTTATATGCCTCACGCTCAAGCTCACTCTTGTAAGCCTTTGCGGAGTTGATTATCTCGTCAATTTCTTTTTCCTTGGCATCATCCGTGTCATAACCAAAGTTTGAATACTCACTTGTAATTTCTTCCGGTTCTTCCATATTTTCGATTATCGGCTCGGGAGCATATCTTCTGCCCGGCAAAGCCGGTTCTTCTTCAACTTCTTCCGCATATCTCTGCTTTTTCTTTGAGTGTTTATCGGGCTTTTCGGGAGAATCGTCAAAATTATCAATGTCGTAGTCCGTACCCTTTTCACCGAGTTTATACTTGACTGCAAGCTCCTCAAGAATAGCGTTATTCTTCTTAGCCTTTTTATGCTTTCTGATTCTCACGGCAAAAATTATGATGAGAACAATCAAGATAAGGATAATAACACCGCCGCCGATGATTATGTACGGAATAAATCCCTTTGAAAACGGCAGGTCGCTGAATTTTACCGAAGATACAATTTTGGAAAAAGTATCGTAGTCAACGGTTGTAACATCACCCTCTGTTCTCTGCATTGTGATATTAATGTTCATACCGTCATAAACCGTGTTGGCAACAAAGGTTTTCACATCGCCCTTACTGCTCTGAGCAGTTGCGTCAAACACAAGCCACGCAACTTTTTCTTTTTGGTCGGGAGTACAGCTCCGATACTCGTCGGAATTAAGAAAATTGTTGCGTATATTTGAAAGCTCGCTTGAAGAAAGCTGAGCATAGTTGCCGACATTCTCGCTGCTCTCATTTTTTGTCATTGTCACGGTCAGAATAACCGATGACATATTATCCATACCCTGAAGATAGATATTTCCGTTCTGAAAGGTTTTCATTGTTGTATCATAGTCAAGACCGAAAACAGAAAAATATTTATCTGTGCTTTTACTGTCCCTTGTAACAGCGCTCATACCGTCAGGCATTGAAAGCGTCATATCGTCAATCTGCGGAATCTCGTAATCTTTTGTTGCGCCCGAACAGGCAAAAATGCCGCAAAATACCGTTACGGCACAAATTGCAAGCGTTACAGCTCTTTTAAAAACAGTTTTCATCATGTCCGTATATTCCCCCGAAACTAAATTAGATTCATCAATACTGCTTTTTAGAATGTATATCTAATTAATTATACATAATCTGTCAAAAAAATACAAGGTTTTTACCGTTTAAATTTGAAAACAAGAGCACCCTATTCGTGAATACAGTATGATATTAAAGAACATATTACGCCCGAGCGTGCATAAAATTGAAAATTGAAAATGGAAAATGGAAAATTATGGTCGAGAAGACAATTCGCAAGAATACAAAACATTGTCGCCCGACTGTTTTTGTATATTTTCGGTATATACGGAAGTTATTGCAAAACTGTATGTGCGGATATTATCCGCCTGCAGATAACCACGCAAAGATTTGTACAAATTAAAATTATATAAATAAACATTCACTTTCATATAAAACAAAAATTGCATCAATGCCGTATCGGGCATCAATGCAATTTCTTTATCTGACTATCTTCTCGAATTGACTGCGGTGGCACACCGCCAACCGAAATTTTACATTTTCAATTTTCAATTTTCAATTAAATACAAGACCGCCGTTTATTCTACAGTAACCGACTTAGCAAGGTTCTTTGGCTTATCGGGATCAATACCTCTGTTGATTGATGTGTAATAAGCAAGAATCTGGAGCGGAACAACCGCTGTAATCGGCATAAGAAGCTCGTCTGTATGCGGAATTTCGATAACATAATCCGCAACACCGTCCTTGAGTTCTCTTACACAGGCGTCTGTACAAACAAGAATAACCTTTGCACCTCTTGACTTAACCTCAACAACATTGCTGATTGTCTTGGGGATAATACCTGTCTGAGTTGCAACGGCGATAACCGGAACATCCTCGTCAATAAGCGAAATTGTGCCGTGCTTTAACTCGCCTGCGGCATAGCTTTCTGAGTGAATGTACGAAACCTCTTTGAGCTTGAGCGAACCCTCCATTGAAAGGGCATAGTCAAGACCTCTGCCTATGTAAAGCAAGCTGTCGGTTGCAACAAGCTTTGTGGCAACGAACTTGCAGGTATCCTCGCAGTTGTCGATTACATACTGAACTGCCTCAGGCATTTTTGTGAGGGCCGAAACAAGTCGCTTGCACTCGGCTGTGCTGATTGTTTCCTTTGCAAGAGCAAGCTCAAAGGCAAAGAGATACATAACGGAAAGCTGTGTGATGTATGCCTTTGTTGACGGAACGGAAATTTCGGGACCTGCGAGTGTGTAGATGAGCATATCCGCCTCACGGGCAATTGAACTGCCCTTTGCGTTTACGATTGCAAGAGTTTTTGCACCCTTCTGCTTTGCAAGACGCATTGCGGCAAGGCTGTCGGCTGTTTCGCCCGACTGTGAAATGATGATTACAAGGTCGCCCTCGCCTACAATCGGATTTCTGTAACGAAACTCGGACGCAATGTCAACATTTACGGGAACTCTTGCAAGATCCTCAATAACATACTTGCCGACCATACCTGCGTGCATAGCAGTACCGCAGGCAACGATTGTGATATTTTTGAAATTCTTGATTGTTTCCGTTGTGATGCCGCATTCCTCAAGAAACGGAAGTCCCTCTTTGATTCTCGGCATAATCGTTGTTCTGATAGCCTCGGGCTGTTCGTTGATTTCCTTAATCATAAAGTGCGGATAACCGCCCTTTTCGGCAGCCTCCATATCCCAGTCGGCTGTCTGAATTTCCTTTTCAATCGGATCAAGGTGTTCGTCAACGAACGAAACACCGTCAGGTGAAAGTGTTACGATTTCATCATGGTCAAGAAGATAATAATCCCTTGTGTACTGAAGAATTGCGGGAACATCGGACGCAATAAAGCACTCACCCTCTGCAACGCCTACGATAAGAGGACTTTCACGACGAACCGCAAAAACTCTGTCGGGGAAATCCTTGAACATAATTCCGAGTGCAAACGAACCCTTAAGCTCAGCCATTACGCTGTCAATTGTTTCAAGAGGATTTCCGTTGTATTTATAGTCGAGGAGCTGAGCAACAACCTCTGTATCTGTGTCGCTTAAAAAAGTTCTTCCCTTTGAGATGAGGAAGTCTTTAAGCTCCATATAGTTTTCAATAATACCGTTGTGAACGATTGTAACCCTTGTACCGCTGTGTGGATGTGAGTTTACATCCGAAGGCTCGCCGTGGGTTGCCCAACGGGTGTGACCTATGCCGACATGACCTTTCGGAGTGCCGACCTCTGCAAGCTTATCCTTTAAGTCCTGAAGCTTACCCTTGGTCTTTACGGTCTTGATTTCTCCGTTATCAAAAACCGCAATACCTGCCGAGTCATAGCCTCTGTATTCAAGCTTTGTGAGAGCATTAACAAGCACCTCACTGCAATCCTTAGGTCCTACATAACCTACAATACCGCACATAAAATTTCTCCTTTTCGGTTAATCATTGACCTTGTGGCAAAAAGTAGGTACAAGTTCTGCCAAAAGTTCAACTGTCTTTTCACTGTCATTGTTTTCTGCGGTCTTTTTGAGAACCTCAAGCTTTGACAGCATATCTGTTTCGTCTATTTTAATTTGATTTCCTATGAAAATTTTCTTGTTCTGTGTTGACTTAAGACCTTCTTCGTCCATAAGAAGCTCCTCAAAAAGCTTTTCACCCGGACGAAGTCCCGTGAAGATAATCGGAACATCTTTGTACGGAACCTTACCGTACATTCTGATAAGGTTCTCGGCAAGGGTTGTAATCTTGACGGGAGCACCCATATCAAGAACAAAAATCTCACCGCCCTTTGCCATTGCACCTGCCTCAAGGACAAGCGAAACAGCCTCGGGAATAGTCATAAAATATCTGATGATATCGGGATGTGTTACGGTAACGGGCGCACCGTTTTCAATCTGACGGCGAAACAGCGGAATAACCGAGCCGTTTGAGCCGAGAACATTACCGAATCTTGTTGTTACAAATTCGGTATCGGTGCTGTGCTGCGCCTTGTACTGAATAATCATCTCGCACGCACGCTTTGTTGCGCCCATAACATTTGTCGGATTAACAGCCTTGTCGGTTGAAATCATAACAAACTTCTTTGCCTTGTACTTTTCTGCAAGGGTTGCAACATTGAATGTGCCGAAGATGTTGTTCTTTACAGCCTCCTCGGGAACGGTTTCCATAAGCGGAACATGCTTGTGAGCGGCAGCGTGGAATACGAGTTCGGGGCGATATGTCTTGAAGATAAGCTCCATTTTGTCGTAATCACGAACCGATGAAATAAGCGTTACAAGGTTAAGCTTTGTGCCGTATTCAAGCACAAGCTCCTGCTGAATGTCATATGCGTTGTTTTCGTAGATATCAACAATGATGATTTGTTTTGGATCATTCTTTGCAATCTGTCTTACAAGCTCACTGCCGATTGAACCGCCGCCGCCTGTAACAAGACAAATCTTTCCGTTGATAAGGTCATGAATCTCCTTTCGGTCAAACTCAATGGGTTTTCTGCCGAGAAGATCCTCAATCTTGATTTCCTTTGCCTGTGAAATAAGCTGTGTATGCCCGTCATCAAACAAAAGCTCACCGAGATAAGGAATAATCTTGATTTTGCACTCTGTTGCGGAACAGTAGTCAAGAATCTTCCTCTTCTCATCTTCCTCACATGACGGAACTGCAACAATAATATTGTCTATGCGGTATTCATCACATATTTTAACAATTTCGGGACAGGTTCCGACAACGGGGATTCCTTCGATCTTCTGATTCAGCTTTTTCAAATCATCATCGACAAAGCATACCGGAATGATGCTTTTTGAAGGATTATTAACATCATTCTGCTCTTTCGCATTGTGAATTTCACGAACAATCATTCTGCCGGCATTGCCTGCGCCCACAATAAGGGTGCGCTCTCCGCCCTCTGCCCTTCCTGCCTCGGTAAGGTCAAGAAAAGTCCTTCTGAAAACAAAACGGAATGCAAGAATTCCGACAAGGGCTATTGCGAAATGTACTATACAAAAAATCTTTCTCTGCGGAATCTGCAAAAACAACGAGATTACAAAGCCGAGCGTAAACCCCGAAAAGACGGCAGTTCCGCACACCATATAGTCCTTTGCGTTAAAGTATCGCCACAATTTTGAATATGTTCCGCTTATATAAAGCGTAAACAGACACATGACAAGATCAATAACAATATAGCTCAACAAGCCTTTGCTTGAAGCAGCACCTATGTAGCCAACAAGCAAGAGAATATAATTTGCAAGAATACCGCTGACAACGATAATAAACACATCTGCGAGAGCCAGAAACATCTTACGCAAATTAATCTTCTTCATAACCCATACCTCTTCTGTTTAACTTTGTGTAAATTTCCCGAGTAACATATAAATACAATTATGATTTATTATACAACAGTGCAAAAGGAATGTCAAACAAAGCAATTCCTAAATCAACTTAAAATCCGACAATCAAAGCACAAGGAGCAGTAATAATCAGACTTGTTCGACACACATTTGTTGACAACCGCACAAAACGAGCCTAAAATAATACCATACTTAATATGGGCGGTAAATTGAATGAAAAATTTTTCGATAATCCTCGGAGCAATAATACTTGTGCTGTTTGTGACTCTCGTAATATGGGGCGTTTACTGTGACAACACAATTGCAATCACAAATTACTGTGTAAACAATACTAAGAACGACGCAAAGCTGAAATTTGTTGTCATCACGGATTTGCACAACAAGGAATACGGAGAAAAGAACGCAGACCTTGCAGAGCTTGTAAAGGAACAAAATCCCGATTTTATTGCAGTTTGCGGAGATATGGTCAACCGTGGCGATCCCGACACAACGAAGATGAAAGATGTGCTTGAAAAGCTTTCAAAAATTGCACCAACATACTGCTGTCTCGGCAACCATGAGCGTGACAATGCCGCCAAATTCGGAACGGATTTTAAAAGCGAAACAAATTCAACAGGCGCTGTATTGCTTGATAATGAATACATAAAATTCAACAAAAACGGCAAGAGTGTGCTTATCGGCGGAATGAGCGACTATCCTTATTATGAGTTCTACACTCCCGATGACGATGTTCCGTCAAGAACGCTGTGGGAAGAATTTGCCGAAAAAGCAAAGAACAATTTCACAATTCTTCTGCACCACCAGCCCGAATACATTGCCGAGGACGCAAAGAAAACCGACATAGACTTAATCGTCTGCGGTCACACCCACGGAGGACAGATTCAATTGCCGTTCATCGGCGGAGTAATCGCTCCGAATCAGGGACTTTTTCCGAAATATGACAAAGGCGAATTTGACCTTGACGGCACAAAAATGATTGTCTGCGCAGGTCTGAGCAACACCGTATTCATCCCCAGAATCAATAATCAAGTTGAAATAGGTGTTGTGACGGTTGTATAACATCGGCTATCCCCTACAAGTATACATTCATTTACTTTCATATAAAGCAAAAATTGCATCAATGCCGTATTCGGGCATCTGATGCAATTCCTTTATCCGAGTATCTTCTCGAATAGATTGCGGTGGCATACCGCCGACCGCAATTTTCAATTTTCAATTTAAAAAGCTTTCGCATCGATACGACTGTCTTCACGAACCAAGAACGGTGGCTCGCCGTCAGTTCTTCTCGCTGTAATTCCTAAGTTCCGCAGGAGTTCTGCCGTATTCGGACTTGCAGAACAGGATAAACGAATTTACATTCGGAAAACCGTTTTCAATCGCCGCCTGTCTGACGGTGATTTTTTTGTTTCTCAAATCATCAATAGCGTGTTCAAGGCGAACACGGCGAAGATACTTTGAAAATGTTTCATCTGTTTTATCCTTAAAATATTTTGAAAAATGAGCAGGCGTCATGCCAACATAATTGGCAATTTCATTGAGCGTAATTTCGTGTTTGTAATTATCGTGCATATATCTGATAGCACTTTTGGCGCAGTCAAAATCATCAGCCTGAGAACCGTGAACATATTGTATATCGTTGTCAATGCAATCACGGATGAGATAGTACGCAACGCTGTACATCACCGCTCTTACCTTCATGCTGATAAGCTTGCTCTCGTACTCCTCATATCCGTGGAATATGTCCATTGCTTTTCTGATAAACTCAAGAGCTTCGCCCTCGGGTTGTTTGAAACTCGGCACAATATGCGGATCGTCAACATACGGTGCAATTGCCTTTGGAATGATATTGAGCATAACAGCCTGAGTATCCTCACCGATGTCCTCATAGGAATGAACCTCCTGACTGTTAAGAACATAGACATCGCCCGCATTGAGAATAATTTCACAGTCAAGCTTGTTAAGCCTTACCTTACCTTTTTTTATATAGGAAATTTCATATGAACCATGCCACCTGAGTCCTGCTTCAAAGGCAACTTTTCTGTCCGGATATCTTGTAACCCTGCCGCTGTAATACGGCTCGGGCGGTAACAACACCTTCTTGTACTTCATGGTTTCATCCTCAACTCAATTAAAATCAATCAATTGTTAATAACATAGTCAGCGCAAAAATAAATATATTTAAGATCCGCAATTACCGCAGAATGGTCTGTTTTTACTACAACTGTTCTGCGTTCTTTTTTGCTGATTTCCTCAACACAGCGTGCAACATTGCACCTTGAAGGCTCGTAGCCGTACTTTTCAAAAAATTCTTCCGCAGTCATAACAAGAGAGCCGTAGCCCTCAAACATATGCAAAAGAGAATAGTCAATCAGCTTGTATTCATCTTCAATAAGGCTGATTCCGATATCGCAGTTTGTGACTGAACCGATGTAATACGGTGCGTCATTGAGGAACAAGCCTGTCTTGAACGAACCGATTGAAACGGTAAGATCCGAGTTTACCGCCGTACTGCACACACCCGTGTCACCGTTGATTCCGCTGTTGATGTCTGCACTTATAACATAGGCATTTGTCATATTAATCTGCTCAACCGCTTCAAGCATTTCACCCTTTAATTCACCCGAAAAGCCTGTTCCGAGCAGACAGTCAACTACAATGTCAAATCCCGTGAAAGCCGCCGCCTGTGACATTGGCATCTCCTCGGCACCGAGCGACATTGCGGTTTTATAATAGTAAAGGCCGTCCTTTGAAAAGCCGTCGCTTGCTCTGAAAATTGTCGGTGTAAAGCCGTTTTTGCATAAAACACAGGCGAGCGCATAACCGTCGCCGCCGTTGTTGCCTTTACCGCAAACTATGGCAACCTTGCCCACAAACTTTGCCGAATTAAAAATCCCCTGTGCGGCTCTGTACATAAGCTCCGCCGAAGGAGTATGCTCCGCAATCGTCCTTGCGTCGCTTTTTCTCATATTTTCAACCGAAACGACCTGAACAAATTCCATCTTATATTCCTCCGCTTTCTGAAATTTCCATAGCCTTATCCGCCGTTTGCGGCATTGTAAGCCGTCATAACAGCACTTTCATCCATATTACAACCGAGCAAAAACAACGGTGTTTCCTTAAAGAACTCATCAAGCAATTCAAGCAGCTTTTCCATTCTGCTCCGCTCAACATCAATAACCGTTGCCTCAAGCAACTGTTTCATAACCTGTGACGGTAACACCCTGACTGCCGTGTTCTCTTCTGCTCTCTGAAGAATATACACAGCCTTAACGGGTGCTTTTGTATTTGTTCCTATGTCAGCTTTCCCCATCCACGGAGTTCCGTAAGCATAAAATTTTCCGTCACATTTTCGTATAACCGGCTTGTCATCGTTAATCATCGTCACCCTGTTGCCAAAATGTCTTCGCCACAGAGCCGTGTGGGTAGACTTGCCCGTTCCGCTGACTGCCGAAAAAACATAGCCCTCGCCGTCAAGCTCAAGACAGGACGAATGAAAAAAGAATCCGTCAAATCCGTCAAGCACGGCGTTGCAGAATTTTGAGAGTATCAGAACATCCTCCGCACCTTGTTCGCTGAGGTTGTCGGAAAGCCTGAGACGCTCACGGATTTCGCCATCCGAAACCGATATCGCAATGTCGGTCTTTCCCGATTCATTCGACTTAACGGCATAGCTTTCAAGCCGTTTCCTGCATATTTTAAATTTTGGATTAACTTCAACATTCAAATCAGCTATTCTGTATATCGGCATATCTGCTCCGCTAAACACTATAATGAAATATTGTAACACAAATTAATGTTTTTTGCTACGGCGAAATGAATAAATATTATTTTACCTTTTAGTGCAAGTTGTTTAATCGCACAGCTTTAAAGGTAAATATTGCACAATACAAGCTGTGTTATTTTGTAACAATGCACATACAGCTTATTTTTTATTCATTTTACAGCCTGTAAAAAAAGCATTATTTTACGACTTTTTCAATTTTGTTTACTTTACCTGTCCGACTGCTTTTTTGCATACTCTTCAAGGTATGCTCTTTCATAAATTCAAATATCCTGTGCGTAACCGTTCCTATAAGAATCGGAATGAATATTCCTGCGGCAAGGTAGATTATGCAGTAAAAATTTAAGCCGTTCGGACGATAAATGTACCAGATTGTTGACTTGAGTTTTAAAATATCGAAATCTTTGAACAGCGGTGTAATTACGCTCAATCCCCAGAACGCCCATTTTACAATCATAAAGGCAAAAATGTGGTGAATCATAATGCTGTAGGTATTGTCAGAAATCATCCTGACAAGCTTTTTGTTCTTGATAATCGGAGTAATCAGCTTTGCAACCCTCAGCCAGAACGCAATGCCCGTGATTGCGGTTACATAAGGAATGACGCAGCCGTTGTCAAACTTCACGCACTTTGACGGAGTGTATTCAAGATTTTCACAGAATGTGAGGAGAAGAAGCTGAACTCCGAGAACGATTGCAAAATATGCAACGCTGTTGAGATTATCGTGTTTTTCAAGCTTTTCGTGATAAAATCTGCCAAACTCAAAACACGGCAGAAAAAACATTGACCTGAACAATAACAGCAACGCACCCTTTGGGGCAGGATTCCAAATGCAGTATTGCACACCGAAAATTCCGATTGCAAGATACACGGCAAGAATGACATACTCGTTGCCCCTGTGAACCTTTTTGAGCAATTTGCGGAACAGTATGTTAAAAACATAAACACAGAACAGCGGATATACAAACCACGAACCGAGGTTGTAGGCAAAACTTTCGCCGTCAATAAACGGCATAACAAAAAGGTTGTACAGATCAAATTTGCCCTGAGCAATCGTATAGCCGACCTGAGTAAGTGCGAATGCGATTATTCCGTAAACAATGTTCCATAGATACGCTGGAATCAACAAGCGTTTTGTCCGTCCCCATATATATTTGAAAATATGTTCCTCGTGCTTTTCCTTGTAAAAATAACCCGAAATGAAAACGAACAAGGCGAGATTGTACGAATACTTCGGAAACCAATCGTACATCAGCGACACACCGCCGTTGTAGCAATGCCCCGAAACTATGATAATAATGCCGATTGCCGACAAAATTTTAAAAGTAAAATTAATGTTTCCGTCATCGCCGAGCCTTTTGTTTTCAGCTGTGACACTGTTTTGTTTAAGTGCAGATTTACTGCGTGTTTTGTTCTTTCCCATAATTTCCTCTCATCTGTAATTGTCGCAATTTAAAAATTCTGCAAATTCACACGGTAATTGTACCACAAAAGCAATCTGCAATCAATATATCAAATTCGCCGTGCAAAACACATATAAATCATTATTTTGCACAATCTCACTTTTGTTTCAACAGGCATTTAAATCTTTTATTTGCATCTGTTCCGCCATACAATTGTGTACATAACCGCTAAAAAAACTAAGATTAAAATGTAAATAAATTCAGTCAAAAAAGCCGGGCAAAGCATAAAATAAAAAAATACGCAAAAAACTATTGACACAACCTTTACATAATGCTATAATAATAAAGCTGTAAAAAACAGCAGAGTTGTATATCGCGGGATAGAGCAGCTCGGTAGCTCGTCGGGCTCATAACCCGAAGGTCGTCGGTTCAAATCCGGCTCCCGCAACCACTAAGAAACGGCTTAACCACTAAGGTTTTGCCGTTTTTCTTTTTATGCCAATTTATTCGGGTTCGGGTTATAGCTTAATAATAAACAATTTCTGTGATAGAATAGCCTTGAATTTTATTCATTTTATTGAGGTAAGCATAATGGGATTACTTGAGAAATGCGAGATATGCATCTATTGAGCGTGGATACGATTATTATAAAAGAGGGAATGTGATTTCCTTTAAACAGACAAGTGAAAATGAATATGAGGGCAAAGTATCGGGATCTGTGAAAAAGCCTTACGATGTTCACATTGATATTATTCATATAAAAAAATCATTTTGTAATTGTCCGTTTGCGGAAGGTAACAAAAAGGTCTGCAAGCACAAATTGCAATATATTTTTCTGCATTTCCCGAAAAAGCCGAGGAATATTACAAAAGTCTCAAAAGCTATGATGAACCCGAGTTTGACGATGATTATGACGATGATTATTTTGATGAAGATGATGAATTTGACGGAGATTTCAGAGAGATTGTCTGCGATATTCTAAATCATAGAATTTCAAAAATGACAAAATCGGAGGCTCAATCTGCGCTATATGATATTATTGAGTCAGTCCCTGAATGGATGCTCCGAGATTTTGTGGATAATTGGATTTAAGCAAATTAGCACAAAGAGGTACATATTATGGCAAGAGTTTATACATTCAAAATTGTCTATATAGGATGCGAGAACAAAATATGGCGAGATATTCAGATTTCCTCAAATTCGACAATGGCTGTGTTGGGCTATGCCGTGCTTTCGTCATTCAGCACCTGTGCTTATCATCTGTTCATGATGACATACAAAGGTACAAATTACGAGTTGGACGATGAAGAATTTCAGACAAAACCAAAGCTTATGTCAGAAACGAAACTCGGCAATTTAAAACTTGAAATTGGCGATAAAATTCATATGATTTACGATTTTGGCGAGGAACAGGAGTTTGAAATAACCTTGCTTTCTGATGAAGAAATGCCAAAAGGCAGCGGACGAGCCTATCCAAAGGTTTCTGACGGAGCAGGCAGAGGAATTATTGACGATATGTCGGCAGAAGATTTGCTTGACCTCATCAAAAAAATCGACAAAGCCGGCAAAAGCGACTTCATCTACGCTCACAGAGGTGAGCGTGCCCCGTGGGATTACCACAACTATCAAATCGACATTGACAATTGCCTCCTCAAAGGCAGAATAGCAAAAATCAAATCCGCATACGAAAATCCCATTGAGGATTTTTGAGGTTTAATAAAATTAGGAAAAATTGAATTCCTATTAACAAAAATGCAAGAGGATGTTAATTACCCTCTTGCATTTTCTTAACTATTGATAAGCAACGCATTGTCATCATCAGATTCAGACAAGACTTTTTGAACATAACCGTCATAAACTTTTTTTAAAAACTTTACTTTATCATCTCTTCTTTTTTCTATTGCATCATTCGGAGAGTTGTACTTCTGATAATTTCCAAGAAATGCTCTCACACATTGCAAAGTTACTTTTTCACTATAGTTTTTAATTTTATTGTTATAATCGTCTTGAACAAAGTTAAAACCCACTGTCATTTTACCGAGTTTTCGATTAAGGCTTCGGTCAAGATACATTAAATTGCCGATTGAATTTTCAATTTTATCTTCTTCATTCAATGCAGGATTTGAATATCTGTGTGAAATAATATGCTCTATGTCAAGGTTCCATTTTTGTCTGTAGAACATATCATTTTTAACCGAGATAGCGTCAACTTCATTTTCACAATCATCTATATAACTCAGCATAACGAAAAGATGTTTCATTCTGTTTGTAAAAACCGCATTTTTAAAAATCGCTTTAAAATCTTTAAAATCTGCCTTGTTGGTATGTTCGCCGAGTTTCTTCTGCAATATTTCTTCAATATTGTTTGTTTCTCCTCTGTTTAACACATCGGCAATTTCCCTGTACACCTCATAAATCTGTCTTGAATACGATGACGCAAAGATTGAACAGTACTTCCATATAGCGGTAACCGCATTTTCTGTATTTGAAATAATTTCATCTGTTATGATTTTTTCGTTGCAATCCTGTTCATAAACAAAATAGTAATACAGATTTGTCAACTTGCCGTATCCACTGTTTTTAAGCAATTCTTTGGCACAATGTTTTACCAAATCGGTTTTTCCTTTATCGTGTTTTTCTAAATACTTTTGCGTTTTGCTCATACACTCTGCAATTTCACAAAAGACATCAAGCTGTTCTTTTTTTGATAACTTTAATTTATTGTTTTCGTTGAACAAACCGTCCTTTTCAATGAAAAACATATTATTGCTTGCTCTGAGTCTTTCTTGGGTAAAATTATTATTAATTTTCATAATATGAAATCGAAAAACATCAAGAAGTGCATTTTCATCAAGACTGTATACTCCGTCAAATTTTGTGATATTTTCATATGCATGATTGATTTTTTTAAGAACATCCGATCTTTCAAGGGTGCTATCTTTGCAAAGGTAATCACAAAAGTTGATTTTAAAAATATCCTTTACATCAAGGCTCAATCCCGTTGTATTTATCGAATTAAATATTTTAAGCGTTGTTGCAATTGAGCTTACTTTTGAAACATATATTGACACGAAGATGATTTTATTATCTATAAAATTCTTAAATTTATCTTTCAAAACCGCATCATTCTTAAAATAATTTTCAATACACTTTCTGTTTTCAACATATTTTGCACTTTTCAAGTTTTCTTCGAGTGACTTGCGATTAATTTCGTTTGAAATATTCGGAAGTTTTTCTGTTCCAAGAAATTTTCTCAAAATGTAAAATGTAGTAATTCTCTGATGACCGTCAATTATTTCACAACTAATTTCACCGTCGTATACTTTTGAAAAATTATTTTCAATGATAATTTTATCGGCATTGAATTGAAGCGTTCCAAACAGCAGATTTTCTTCACAGTTTGTATCTATGTGTTCTCGTATACTGTCGAGCATATTGATTATCTCATCTTTACCCCATTCATATGGTCTTTGATATGCAGGAACAACATATTTTCTTTCACCGGATAAAACATCTTTCAACGATTCTTTCTTTGGGTATAAATTCATCTCACGTTCTCCCTTTCGTTGGATTATTTTTTAAACATTTTATCACAGCAAAACCTATAATACAACGCACAACAGCACCGAAGTCATATCGGTGCTGTTTTTTGTTTTTATTATAAAGTTTTTTGCTGAATAATCAAAGCTTAATGTTATTCATCTCGTCACCGAGGACATCGGCGATTTCTTTCAGGTGGCCTGTGCGTTTGCCTTTTAGTTTATAGAACTGCAAAAGTCCGTAGCCCGGGTACTCGTTGCCCTCAACCATAACGGGACCGTTCTTTGAAAAGGCGATATCCCAACCGATATATCTCACCTGCGGAATCTTTTCCGCTGCCTCAACAACCATGTCAAGAGCCTCTCGAACGCCTGCAATCTTAACCTCGGAGAACTTTTTGCCTGTCATCGGGTGTTTGTCATAAACATTGCCGTAGTCGTCAATTACATTACTGTCGATTCTGCCGTCTGCATCAAGGCTGAGGTAGAGGTCATTTGTACATCCGATAACATTTGACTCGTCCTGATTGATACGGAGAGCGTTATTTATTATATGTGCCTTGCCGTCCTTATAGAGCGTAACAACTCGCCATGAATTTACAACGCACGGATTGATTTCGTTGAGGTCATCGCTCTGAACGATTGCTTCCTCAACAAGAAGCTGACCGTTTGCCTTGAGTTCATCATAAAGCTTGTTGCTGTCCTTTACATCGGCAACGGTGATTTTTGAAATGCCGTGACCGCCCTCGCCTGTCGGATCTTTTGCAAAAACGGTTTCTCTGCCGTCAAGGAACTTCCTGAAATCTTCCTTACTGCCTGTGCGAAGGTTGATGAAATCTCTTTTGAGATACTTTTTGAAAAGCTCGTCAAAAACAAGCTTGTCACGAAGAAGAACGATATATTCCTCATCGTTGAGATATTCAAGAATTTTGTAGAAAGTCTTTGCAGTTACAAAGGTTTTTTTCTCTTTAGCCGAAAGGTTGATAAAATCGCAACGGAAATAGTCCGTGTAGCCTGTGCCTCTGATGAGAAAGTTGCGGATTATGTCGAACTTGATATAAGCCTTTGACTTACCGCTGTTCTTGGCGATAATGTCAATGTGCTTATCCATTCTGCTGTGGTTAATATCTCTGAATTTATTCAAAAGCCATTTGTGTACCGAAACTGCCATCTTACTTCTCCTTTACAACCTTACCGTCTTTTACATAAAATCTCGGATTGTTCTTGCCTATATTCACAAGCGCCTCGGCATTGCCCATACCCGAACTTCTGCCGAACATTCCAACTGTTATGCCGTCACCGAGGAGTGTTACCTCGTCATCAATTTTTACCGATGAATCAACCTTAACAGCCGTCATATTCATACACATCTCACCGACAACAGGATATTTTTTGCCGTTGATAACAACCCTTCTGCCGTGATTTGCGTGACCGATGCCGTTGTTGTAGCCGACAGGAAGAATTGCAAGAATAATATCCTCATCTGCCGTATATGACGCATTGTAGCCGAACCACTCGCCCTTGTTCACCTTTTTAAGCTGAAGAATACGGGTTTTCATCTTCATAGCCGGCTGTAAATCTATCTTTACATCAAAATATGTTTCGCTGATGTTGTACTTCTTAATGAAGTAATTGTTTCGCATTTTGCGAAGTTTGTCCTTTGGCGAATTTGAAAGAGAATCGGGGGCAACATTGTAGCCGTAGATTGCAATGCCCATTCTCACGCCTGTTGTAAAAGGCTGTTTCGGGTGGGTGAGCATTGAAACGGAACTGCCCATATGGACAATCGGGATTTTCTTCAAATCAATAAGCGATGTAAGCTCCTTGAAGTTTCTGACCTGCTCGTCCCAATGGGGATCAAAAATTCCGGCTGTTGCAAAATGCTGATAAATTCCCTCAAGAACAAAATTTGAACCGTTAATCATATCAACGGCAGTTTTAACCTCGTTCTTATCCTTGAAGCCGAGGCGGTTAAAGCCTGTATCAATCTGGAGATGAACCTTGAAATTGCAGTCAATGTTCAAATCAAGCAACCTTTTGAGGTAGTCAAGCTCATTCACGGCAATGGTGAGATTAAGCCGCTCTGCCTCCTCAATTCTCGAAAGATGAACCGGATGCAGGCACAAAAGCGGAGCGTCCTTGTTGACCTTACGAAAGCTTTGAGCCTCCTCAAGAGAGGACACGGCAAAATAGTTAATGCCGTTTTTGTACATTTCATTTGCCACTTCCATACCGTGACCGTAACCGTCACCCTTGAGAACGGCAATAAAATATTTGTAGTCGCTGTATTTTTGTGTTATCGCACGGGCATTTGCACCGATTTTGTCAAGGTCAATTTCAACATATGAATCCAGCATTCCAAAGCCTCCGTTAATACACTATATCCTTAGAATTATAGCATAATTGCATGGGTAAATCAATAGCGATATTGAACAGTAACGGTGTACGGTTCGGGCATAAAATTGAAAATTAAAAATGTAAAATGGAAAATTATGGTCGGGAAGACAATTTGCAAGAGTGAAAAACATTGTCGCCCGACCGTTTTTGTATATATGGAAGTTGTTGCAAATTTGTATGAGCGGATATTATACGCCTGTAGATAGCCACGCAAAGATTTGTACAAATTAAAATTATATAAATAAAGCAAAAATTGCATCAATGCCGTATCGGGCATCAATGCAATTTCCTAATCTAACTATCTTCTCGAAAGGACTGCGGTGTGCCACCGCAGTCCTAAATTTTCCATTTTCAATTTGCCAACGGCTTGCCGTTATATAAGCCTTACAATATACCTCTGAACTGTGGTTGCATCAATGACGGTAATATCGGAATCAAAGTTCACATCGGAGTTTATACGCTCTATCTCGTTCTGATTGACGATACCCACAATTGCTTTCTGAATTGCGGTTGCATCGGCAATGTTTATTTTGCCGTCACCGTTTGCATCACCGTAATATGCCTTTTCGGCTGAATTGGTGCTTGCAGTCATAACATAGTTTGTCATACCGATTGCAAGGTTGCCCTTGTCAACTCTTTTTACATACTGCAAAGTTGCCTTGTTGTTCGGAGAATCCGACACGGCAACATACATTGCGTCACCCTTGAGAACCATACCGTAGCAAAGCCTGCCTGATGATGCGGACACACCGTTGATGTCGGATGCGGCAACTGCCTGTCTGCCTGTTTCAACATCGTATGAATACACGGCGTCGGAGGTATTAAAATACAGAGTATCGTTGTATTTTTCAAGGCTCATAAATGTATTTATCCAGTAGGAATTACCGCCCGCGCTCCATCTTTCGTTCAATTTCAGCTTTTTCTCATATGTATTGCTGTCAAGCTTGTATTTTAACAATGCACCCTTGTTGGCAGAAGAATTGTTGTTGACAAAGCCGTAAAATTCACCGTTAACCTCGCAAAGCCTTGTGTCGAAATTATGGATTTCGTAATTATCATATTTTGTCGAATTTGCACCGTAGCTTATTGTGTAATCATAGTGCTTTGACGGAAGATTCTGAATGGCATTGTCACTCAAAAGGAAGTATGTATGCTGAGCGTGTCCCGGTCGGTCATTAATAGGATCATCCCATGTAACATCAACATTATACCAAGCGTTGCCGATATGAACCTTGTTCCACATATGGTTCATTGAGTTTGAATCAACAAGTTCGGAGTCTATTCCGACAAGTGAAAGCATGTAGGAATACGCAAGTGCATAGCCCTGACATACGGAAGTCTTTTCAACAAGTGAATTGTATATATCAGCCTTGTTGTAATCTGATGTGCTGTACTCGCTCATAATGGCAAGCTCATCGTGAATTACGAGTGCCTTTTCGGAATCGGTCATATTCTCGTCCACGAGCGAAAGAATTCTCTCGGTTTCTTTATCAAGCGACTTTTTCTGTGTTGCATACTCGCTCTTGCTGATTGTGTACTCGGGATAGATTGACGCAACCTTATCCTCTGACGGATAGTAGGAGTACGAAAATCCCTGATTCACATAGTAAAGCTCCGGATGAGTCAAGGTCAGCACCTTAAAAAATTCCGCAACATCGCTTCTCGGAACATTAAGACTGCTGATATCAATTTCCTCGTCAAAATTTTTAAGGCTGTCAAGAACCATACCCTCAGCCTTACCGTATTTGTCGTACATTGTTTTGTTATAAAAAATTTTGCCCTCTTTCTGCGCAGTGTATGCCGAAGCTGTAAAAATGCCCGTTGACACCACACAGGATACTGCAACCGATACCGTGAGAATCATTGCAAATAATTTACCCGCTGTTTTTTTAATATTTTTCATATGTATTTCTCCTCTCAAGCCAAAGAAGCAAAATGCACAAAAAATTTTGATTTTCTCTGACTTTTACAACTAAATTATACCATTTACAGACACAACAATTCAATTCACATAAACACCGAAGTTATGAACACTAATTTGTCTGTTTATACAAAAATTTAGTTTAATTACGGATAAAACACAATAAAACGGCAATAAAACGCAATAAAACATACTAAACTATACCGTCATACAATCCGCTGTCTGCACATACAATCTATTACAGATGTCCCCCTAAGGAGGACAGACAGGAGGGCTGTATGTGAAAGGTATCGTAGAAGAAAGAGCGGCAATGCTCGGCGAATACATAATCGAAAGCAAGGCAACCGTGAGAAGTACGGCAAAAAAGTTCGGTGTGAGCAAAAGCACCGTGCATAAGGATGTCAGCCAACGACTAAAGGTACTTAACCCTGCACTTTACCGACAGGTGAGGGAAATTCTTGACACCAACAAAAGTGAAAGGCACATAAGAGGCGGTCTTGCAACAAAAAAGAAATATCTGCAAAAGAAAGCATTTGAAAGCGAAAAAAGCTGAAAATCAACTGCAATACGGCTCATACACCATACAAAACCGCATTTTCAGAGTATATTTTGGGTATTTTTGAACTTTACTTTTTATGACTTGCGTTGTATAATGGAGTGTAAATATTTTCAGATTTGTCTATAGTTTGTGTACGGCAGTGGTTAATGCACGGCTGTACCTGAGGAGAAATTTAAAATGAGAAAAATTCCCTTTTCGCCGCCTGACCTTTCTCAGGCAGAAATTGACGAAGTTATAAAGGTTCTGAAATCGGGCTGGATTACAACAGGTCCCGAAACAAAGCTTTTTGAAAGCCGTATTGCAGAAAGATGTCACACGGAAAAGGCTGTCTGTCTTTCATCGCAGACCTCTTGTGCCGAACTTACTCTGCGTATTCTCGGCATCGGTCCGGGAGATGAGGTTATCGTTCCGGCATACACCTACACGGCAACCGCATCAATCATCTACCATGTGGGCGCAAAGCCTGTTATGGTTGACTGCAAAAGCGGCAGCTTTGAAATGGACTACGATAAAATGGAGGCGGCAATCAACCACAATACAAAGGTTATCATTCCTGTTGACCTTGCAGGTGTTGTGTGCGATTATGACCGTATTTTTGAGGCTGTTGAAAGAAAGAAAGGCGTTTTCAATCCACGCAACGAGCTTCAGGAAAAGTTCGGCAGAGTTATTGTTATGGCTGACGGCGCTCACGCATTCGGTGCGCAATGGCACGGTAAAATGTGCGGTGAAATTGCCGACTTCACAAACTTCAGCTTTCACGCTGTAAAAAATATGACAACCGCCGAGGGCGGTGCGGCTGTTCACCGTTCACATGACGGAATTGACGAGGAAGAAATGTACAAGCAGTATATGCTTCTCTCGCTTCACGGTCAGACCAAGGACGCATATCAAAAAAACAAAGTCGCATCGTGGGAATATGATGTTGTTGACACTCAGTACAAGTGTAATATGACCGATGTGCTTGCCGCAATCGGTGTGGCTCAGCTTGAACGCTACGATCAAATGCTTGAGCGCAGACATCAACTTATAAAGCTTTACAACGAAGAATTTAAGGATTTGCCTGTTCAGGTGCTTAATCACTGCGATGAAAACCACCGCAGCAGCGGTCACCTTTACTTTGTAAGATTTATCGGCAAAGACGCAGAATACCGTAACAAGTTCTATAATATGATGGCTGACCACGGCGTAATGTGCAATGTCCACTTCAAGCCGTTGCCGTTGCTTTCGGCATACAGCAAGCGTGGTTTCAAGATTACCGATTATCCGAATGCGTATAATATGCACAAAAACCAGCTCACCCTCCCGATGAACTCAACTCTCACAGACGATGAGGCATGGTATGTAATCGAAACATTCAAGCAATGTATGAAAACACTTAAATAACGGCGAGTCGCCGGCAGCGTGTCGCTGCGCCCTGTTCGTGAAGACAGTTTGCGATAGTTCAAACATTATCGCCCGAGCGTTATTTTTTAATTGAAAGTTGAAAATGGAAAATGGAAAATTAAGGTTGGTGGTGTACCACCGCCCGTAATTTGAGAAGACAGTCAGATAAATAAAATGCATCAGATGTCCGGTAAGGCTCTGATGCATTTTTGTTTTGTAAGGAATCTGTAGGGGCGTTCATTGGACGCCCGCACGGCGAGCCGCCGTTCCCAATTCGTGTAGATAGCTTGTAATGTCCAAAAACATATTATGCCCGAGCGTAGCATTGTGATTGTTCGTACAATCCCGTAGGGGCGTTCATCGGGCACCCGCTAAGTAACGGCAGAAAATCTATGTTAAATCCAATTATATAAATGTTGCAAAGTTATTGCTATAATGTAGCGGCGAACCGTGTTCGCCATTTGAAACGATTGTAAAATCGGTTCGACCTAATACAAAATATTTGTTTATTATTTTGTTTGATATATCAAAGATTATGTACGGGCATTTTATTCGTTTTGGTTTTTCAACCAAAACGATTGGCGAACACGGTTCGCCGCTACAGATTATACATATCATTCATCACATCAAAACATTTTTATAAAACAAATCCATTCATCAAAGCGGGCGCCCAATGAGCGTCCCTACGATTTGCAAAGAAAATCAAAAAGTCAGGAAACTATGTTTCCTGACTCTAATTGCTGCATATCATATTTTCAGCTAAATAACTTCGCTGTTGCTCTGTTCTAAATTGCAAACCTTTCGGTTTACAGCTAAATTAAATTCACTTTTAGCTGTCCGTCAGGACAATTTAGCTATCCGCAGGATAATTTAGCTTGCATAGCAAATTTAGCTCACGCTTGCGTGAATTTAGCTGACGAAAATCAAGGATTTTCGTCAATACCCCCACCTGTCAAAAAATCTGACAGTCTGATATGTCAGGATATAGTTCTGACTTTCGTGGAAAGCGCTCTGAACCATATCGGGATTATACATATACATAATGCGGTGCTGAACGGCATCCTTGTTTTCGTCAAAGATATAGCTTACCGCCTGAATACATTCCTGATTTGTGCCGATTTTGGTACTGCCGGTATAATGGCAGTTCTCGATAACCGAGGCAACTGTCGGATAACCGTCAAAGCACATTGCATCTTTTACCGACTGAGCAATGAGTGCCGCTCCTATAAAACCGCCCGAACCGAATTCGCCCATGCAAAGCCTTTCAAGAAGATCCCTGTCCTCATCGGTAAGCGTTACCTTGGAGCATTCATAGGTTTTGTCCGGATTGTCAATTGCCACAAGATAACCTGCGTCCCATTGAGATTGGTAATCGACAGGCTCTTTCGGCGGAATTGCCGTAGCAAACGGAACGGTTGCCTGTGTTGTTGTCACGGGCTGAGTTGTCGCTTTTGTTGCCTTTGTGGCTTTTGTCTGAGGCTGAGTTGTTGCCTTGGTTGCTTTAGGCTTTGCCGTTGTTGTTTCAACGGGTACGGTTGTTGCGGAAACAGTTGTTGTCGGAACAATCTTCCGAATATTCGGATTTACCCTTGCCATTGCCGATTCTGTCGGAGTTTCTCCCGCATTGAGAGTACCGTTTGAGCAGACGAACTGCAAAACTACCAAAACGGATACTACAACAAGCACAACCGACAAAACCTTGTTTATATTTTTATTGAAAAACTTCATCGTTTCACCGCCGTTTAATACTTCTAAACACAAATGACGCACAAAAAGACACGCTGTCACACATATAATAATTATACCACGGTATGCTTTTCTTTTCAATTTGAGCATTCTACAAAAATGAACTGCCTTTTTTAAACAATATTACCTAAGCGGACAAATTATTACCATAAACAAAAGCCGACGCATATGCACCGGCTTTTTATTTTGAAAATACTTATTTATAATGACTGTTTCTCGGCTCTTCTGTACTTTGAAGGTGTTGTTTCGTAGTACATTTTGAATGCTCTGTTAAAGTTTGAAATGTTGTTGAAGCCCGACATACCTGCAATTTCGATAACGGGAGTGTCCGTTGTAGTAAGAAGCATTGCGGCTCTTGTCAGTCTGAGCTCGTTAAGGTAATTTACAAATGTTGTATTCATAAGCTCCTTAAAGAGATGCGACACATAGTAACGGCTGAGACCTGTTGTCTGAGCTATTGTATCAAGAGTAATGCTGTCGCAGAAGTTGTTGTTGATATATTCCGTAATTCTGCGGAGAGCACGGTACTTTTTGCCCTGAGCCTCAACATCACAAATCCTAACAAGACCCGATGAGAAAAGAATATAGAAAATGTCGTACATTTTGCCGTGAACAAGAATCTGGAAGAACTCATGCTTTTCGTTCTCGGCAGAAATAACCGTGTTCATATCGTCAATAAGATTGTTATAACGGTAGTCGCCTCTCGTAACCTTTGCAAAGTGAGTGCAGTTGCCTGTTACAAGACCTCTGATAAGACTCTGCGGAATAAATTCCTGAGTGAGCGATGCAGGATTTGAAAGGTTAAGAAGAATAACCTCAACTCTTGCGTTGCCTGTATTATTAATTTTGTATCTCTGATTAGGTGAAATAAAGTAAATGTCGCCTGTTGAGAGCGAATAAGTGTCAGCACCCATTTCAACGGTCATATAACCGTCTCTTACAACAGCCACAAGAACCTCGTTGTGAACATTCCACATATTGCTGTCAATAATCATCTCACCGCAGACTACTCTGTAAGCAGAACTGGATGCGGTTGCCGAACGCAAGAAATCAAAACTCATAATAATAACCCCGATTCTAAAAAATTATGTTTTCAAACATTTTGTGTCTGAAAACAACACAAATAATCACTGCAACAATATAATAGACTTTATGCACAAAAAAGTCAATAATTACGACAAATGTGCAAAAAATAAATGTATAAACTGCAATTAGTGCAAATTTTAAATATTCCGCTGTCTGCTGTATGTTAATTGATTTTTAACCCTACGCAATAATGTATCAATTTATCTACTGATAATTGTTATGATTATTTCCGAATCAGACATCATTGTTTAACGGTTTTAATATGAAATATTGCCAACCGTATGGCAATTAAAATGAATCGTTTACATTTTCAAGCTGCTTTTTAAATTCATCAACAACATTTTGCGGTGATACAATTCTGACCTTTCCGCCAAGACCGAATACCCAAGCGTAGAACTGTTTGCTCGTCATAATATCAACCGATACACCGAATGTTGTGTCGCTTTCCTTTGTAACAAAAATATCCCTGCCGAACCTGTCAACAATAACACCTATGCAATCATTGTCAACCGACAGCTTAACCGTGGTTTTTTCACCGCCGAACATTGAGAAAACGCCCTTTGAATAATCTGCAGGATCAAATTTTTCAAAGGTCTTTCCCCCGTCACGCTCATCGTCAAGCACTTCGATATCGTCCATTTTGTCAACACGGTAATGCTTTATACTGTCGGCACAGGTGTCATAGGCAATGAGATAGTAATTCTCATCATCCCAGCACAGCGCCCACGGTGATGCCGTGTATCCGCCGTTCCTGATTTTTTCACGCTTGACAATTCGCTCCGTTCCCGAAAAATCGAGTTCCCAACGGTAGTATTTGAACGAGATTTTGCGGTTGAGTGCTATTGCATTTTGAATTTTGTCAACCGAATAATAAATTCGTTCATTCATTGTTTTGGCTCTGTTTGCGACAAAAACCTGCCGTTGCAGTTCCTTGCCGTCATGAACACTTGCAAGCCCTTCAAGCTTATGGATGAGGGAAATGCTCTTTTTTTCGGTAATGAATTTTGAGCTTTGAATTGCGTCAACAAGAAGCTTCAACTCGGGCAGTTCAAATTCTCTGCTTGCAACATAATATTTAACGGTTGATGATTTGCTTTTGCAGATGTCCATTCCGAATTTTTCAAGCACCTGCAAATCATCGTAAAGACTTTTTCGCTCCGCAGTAATTCCGTACAACGCAAGCTCCGCCAGAATTTCGCTTGAAGTCAGCCCGTGATTTTCATCGGTCTTTTCAAGAAGAATTTTCCGCAGATACAAAAGCTTCTGTTTTTGCATAGGATTTCTCGACATAATACAGTCCCCCTCAAAGGATTATATATTTTTATATGTTCATTATATCAAATTTCAGCCGAGATTTCTATATATTTTTACGGCAAGCCGCCGTTCCCAATTCGTGTAGATAGTTTGTAATATCAAAAAAACATATCATGCCCAAGCGCGCATAAAATTGAAAATGGAAAATGGAAAATTATGGTCGAGCGTAGCATTGTAATTGTTCGCACAATCCCGTAGGGGCGGTCATTGGCCGCCCGCAAGTAAAGACATAAACATTGTGATAGAAATTATCACAAAGTTACTGCTATTTTGTAGCGGCGAACCGTGTTCGCCCGCTCGTGTGCAACGCAAACAATTGCACGCATTGCGTACAAATTTGAATACACATTTTTCATCACATAAAAAAATATGTGTTTAAACAAATTCTATCATTAAGGCGGGCGCCCAATGAGCGCCCCTACAATTAAACAGTTAAATTCATATAAAATAAAAATTGCATCAATGCCGTTTCGGGCATCAATGCAATTCATTTATCTCAACTATCTTCTCGAAAGGTCTGCGGTGGCACACCGCCGACCATAATTTTCCATTTTCAATTTTCCATTTTACATTAACTACTAAATCCGCTCATCATGCCCGTAAGCATTACGACAAGCGGCATTGTTGCAAGTGAAAATACTGTAGTTGCGGCAACGATACTAACCGACAGCTCAACATCCTTGTTGAACTTTGTTGCAAACATAGTTGTTGTTGCGGCAGTAGGGGCTGATGTGGCAATTACGCAAGCCATGGTAATTATGGGTGTGACACGGCACAATGACATTACAACCGCTGTAATCATCGGCAAAGCAATCAGACGGACTGCCGAAGAAAAATATACACCCTTGTCAGTGAACGCCTTTTTAAAGTCAGCCTGTGAAAGGTAAAAACCGATAATAAGCATTGGGAGCGGAGTGTTCAGAACTGCAAGATATTCAACCGGTTGACTGATTATGTACGGAAGCTTAAAGCCTGTAATAAACAGGATAATTGCAAGAAGAACACCAATAAGACCGGGGTTGAGAACAAGCTTTTTGAATGAAAGCTGTTTTTTGTCACCGCTCATTGAAACAAGTCCGTGCGTCCATACAAAAATGTTGAATACGGCAACGAAAATTGAGCCGTAAAACCAACCGTCATCACCGAGAATTGCCTTCTGGAGGGGCAAAGACATAAATGCACAGTTTGAATAGATTGTTGCAAAGCGGATAACAGCCTTACGACTTTCATCTTTATCATGAAAAATCAGGTTACAGATAAGTATTGACACAGCGAAAATAAGTGCAGAGCAGGCAACGCAAATTATAAGTCCGCTCAAAAGTTCAAACGAGAACTCCCGCTGAAAAGCAGATATCATTACGCAGGGCGTCACAACATACAATACTATATCGGTCATGTGACGGGCGGAAAAATCGGTGATAATTTTCTTCTTACCGCAAATAAAACCGACTGCAATCAAAATGAACAGTACAAGCACCTGTTGTGCAATAATAATGAAATTCTCTCCCATAAATCATTCTTCTCTCTTAAATTAATCGCTATCATTTTAGCACAGTTGCAAGAGGTTTTCAAATGATGATGTGCTTTTTTTCGTTTTTTTTGACAGAAAAAACGACATAGTTCACAAATATGAGGCAATAACATTGTGCATTTCAACTAACAGGAATTTTATTTTTTCGCAAATATGTATTAACCGCTGAATTTTTGTACAGTTTATTGACATTTTTTACTCTGAAATGTATAATATTTACAAAAGATAAAACTTTTATTTCTGCAATATTTTATTACTTTGAAAGAAGGATTTATTATGGCAACAACAAAGAAAACAACTGCAAAAACAGCCCCTGCAAAAACTGCTCCCGTTAAGGAAGAGCCTGTAAAAAAGACTGTTGCAAAGGCTGAGCCTGCTAAGACTGTTGCTGCAGCTGCAAAGAAGGCTGAACCCGCAAAGACAGAAAATGTAAAGGTTGAAACTGTTAAGAAAGCAGAACCCGTTAAAAAGGCTCCTGTTAAGAAAGCAGCTCCAAAGAAGGTTGCTCCAAAGAAGGTTGCTCCAAAGAAGCCCGTTCCGGTTGAAACAAAGGTTAATTTCTTCGTAGAATATGCAGGCGCACAGGTTCCTGTTGAAGAAGTAATCAAAAATGTTAAGGCTACATACGGCAAGGATGCAAAGGAAATTTCAATCTATCTCAAGCCCGAAGAAAGCAAGGCATACTTTGTTGCCGACGGCAACGCAGAAGAAATGGATGTATTCTTCTGCTGATTGCAATAAATTTTGAATTTAAAACACAAGCTTTAAAGACCGCTCAAAAGAGCGGTCTTTTGTTGTTTTAGGATGAATGTTGCGTGTAATTTGTAGGGGCGTTCATTGGACGCCCGCCTTGATGAAATATTATGTTCGCAGAAATGTGTTTTGATGTGATTAAAATCGTGTGCAACGCACACGAACGGGCGAACACCGTTCTCCCCTACAAAATAGCAGTAACTTCGTGATATTTATATAGTTTATTTCTATCACAATGTTTGTGCCTTTACTTGCGGGCGGCCAATGACCGCCCCTACGGGATTGTATGAACAATTACAATGCTACGCTCGACCATAATATGTTTTTTTTGACATTACAAACTATCTACACGAATTGGGTACGGCGGCTCGCCGTGCGGGCGAACACCGTTCTCCCCTACAAAATAGCAGTAACTTTCTGATATTTATATAGTTTATTTCTATCACAATGTTTGTGCCTTTACTTGCGGGCGGCCAATGACCGCCCCTACGGGATTGTATGAACAATTACAATGCTACGCTCGACCATAATTTTCAATTTTCAACTTTCAATTTTCCATACGCTCGGGCAATTTAACTCTCGCACTTGTAAAACTAACTTCTCGAACGGGGAACGGCGGCTCGCCGTATTATCTGTCTTTCAAATCAACATATTCCTTGTTTTCGGAAATGCTCATATATGCAGGACGGATAATCTTACCGCAGTTGATAAGCTCCTCAAGCCTGTGTGCGCTCCAACCCGTAATACGAGCTGTTGCAAAAAGCGGAGTATAAAGCTCACACGGAATATCAAGAAGACTGTAAAGAAGTCCGCTGTAGAAATCGACATTTGCGGCAACACCCTTGTAGATTTTACGCTTTCTGCCGATAACCTTCGGAGCCAGTCTTTCAACTCTCTCATAAAGATCAAATTCATCATTGTGACCTTCGGCAAACGCAAGCTTTTTAACAGCACCGTGAAGAATCTGCTGACGGGGGTCGGAAATTGTATAAACTGCGTGTCCCATACCGTAGATAAGACCCTTTTTATCAAAAACCTGCTTGTCAAGGAGCTTCTCAAGATAATCTTCAAGAGCGTCCTCGTCTTCCCAGTCCTTAACATGCTTTTTGAGATCCTCAAACATATAGTAAACCTTAACATTTGCACCGCCGTGCTTAGGACCTTTGAGTGATGCAAGTGCCGCAGCTACTGCCGAGTATGTATCAGTACCCGAAGATGTTACAACATGTGTTGTAAATGTTGAGTTGTTACCGCCGCCGTGTTCCATATGGAGAATGAGCGCCATATCAAGGACCTTTGCCTCAAGCGGAGTATAGTGTCTGTCGGGACGAAGAAGCGACAGAATAACCTCGGCTGTTGACATTGTAGGCTCTGCACGGTGGATATAAAGGCTGTTATCACGCTGATAGTGATTATATGCGTGATAGCCGTAAACCGACAAAAGAGGGAATACAGAGATAAGCTGTATACACTGTCTTAAAACATTGTCGATTGATGTATCGTTAGCGTTCTTATCATAGCAGAAAAGTGTGAGAACACTTCTTGCTATTGAGTTCATCATATCGTTACTTGTGGCTTTGAGGATAACATCACGAACAAAGTGCTGAGGAAGAGTTCTGTACTGAACGAGAAGCTTCTTAAAGTCTTTAAGCTGCTCTTCGTTGGGCATATCGCCAAAGAGAAGAAGGTATGTAACCTCTTCAAAACCGAAACGGTCATCCTCAAGAATACCGTCAACGATATCCTTTACATTATAACCTCTGTAACGAAGCTCACCCTCACAGGGAACAAGCTTTCCGTCAACAAGCTTATTCTGTGTGATTGTAGAAATATCTGTAAGACCGGTGAGAACGCCCTTACCGTCAAGGTCACGGAGACCTCTTTTTACATTGTACTTACTGTATAAATTTGTATCAATAACGGAGTTATGCGTCATTTTCTGAGCCAGAGCATGAATCTGCGGTGTAACATCCGAATACTCGCTGTTTGTCATAAAAAACACTCCCTTTTAAAATTCACAATAAATTGAAACTATATTTTATATATTATAGCACATTTTTTAAAAAAAGAAAAGGTACAATTCTTGCAGAAGTGTCATAACGATTTTAAACCTTATATGTAGAATTTGCATAATTTTCTGTCTTTTTATTCATCATTATTCAATTTTCGGGATGTTTATTTATAAATGAAGTATAATTTTGACGGATATAAATCTGCAATCCGTCATTTGAGGGTTTAGTGCAGAAAAATACGGAGCAGGAAAAACCTGCTCCGTAAAAAACAACATTATTTTATTACTTGAGATATGCGCCGTTAGTGCCGATCTGACCGTCAATTCCGGTGAAACCGTCTGCACAGCAAACATAAACTCTCATATTAGCCCTACCAACAGAAGATACTGTAAGTGTGCCGTCTGTAACATACTTAACGTCGCCTGTAACTGCATCAATGTACTTGCCGTTAGGAAGGTTCTTGAATGTAGCACCGCCTGAGATAGTTACACAAGCAAGGCTGTCTGTAGCGCCCTGTGTGTAACGGCGAACGAATGCCATATTACCGTCAACATAAGTCTTGCTTCTTGTATACTGACCCTTCTGAAGTGCAGGAACTGCTCTTCTGATTCTGTTGAGCTGCTGAATATGAACAGCGAGAGGTGCTTCAAGTGTGCTTGCAACAGCACCGCTTGCATTAGAATATGTACCAAAGTCTGTTGCTGTTACGTCGCCCTCGAGGTAGTCACCGAAGTATGCACGACCTGTTGTTGAAAGAGGTGCGTTAGGACCTACGTCCATAGGAACACCCTTCTGGAACTCAAGCTCAGAACCGTAGTAAAGACACGGAATACCACGGAAAGTAAAGAGTACATCAAGGTTCTCAGCCCATGACTGTGTACCGCCGTCGTAACGGCTGTCCATATCAGGACCGTAGTCGTGAGAATCAACATATGTTACATTCCATGATGAGTCATTGTAGTACGGATCTTCTTCACAAGCACGGGTAAATGCGTTGCTTGCATTTGAGAAGTTCCAATGCATCGGGAAGTCGATTACGCTTGTGCCGTTTGCCTTGCTGTAATCAGGTGTGTGATACTTAAGACCGTCAAGATAAACATTATCAGATGTGGGCTGATTTGCTGTACTTGCGTTGCTGTCATAGTGCTTAAGTGTAAGATTAATGTTTGCAGCCTGATCATTTGTAAATGAATCAATGTACTGGCTGTCTGATTCAGCCCATGTATAGAACGGAGCTGAAATTGCAGGAATGTTGTGGTTCCAGAATTCACTTACACGAGTACAAACCTCACCAAAGATGAAGAAGTTTTTACCGCCTGTCTTGAGCCATGACGGGAAGTAATACTGGTTAAGTGTAAGTCTTGAAACGTGCTTTTCAGTATCAAGTCTGAAAGCGTCAACGCCCATGTTGATATAGTTGTTATAAACGTTGTTAAGGTAATCTGCAACTGCAGGATTCTCTGTGTTGATATCAACGCAGTCACCGGCAATCTGACCTGTCTGAACAGTCGGGCTTTCCCAGCTGAGGTCTTTGAAGTGGTGATAGTTGTTTTCCGTGTCGTGATTACCGGAGTCAAGCTCCTTAGTATCCTTCATGATATTAAGTCTTGCGGCATACTGATATTTAGGTTCAAGGTCATCGTAGTTCGGGAATGTTTTAGCAAAGTCGCTTCCCTCAATAACCTTCATGCAATCTACAGAAGCAAGATCCTGAATTGAGTCGTATTCCTTTGTAAACATAGGAGCAAGAGTTGCCTCACCGAAGTTACCTGAATGGTTAACTACGATATCCTGAACAATCTTTATGCCCTTTTCATGAGCGGCATCAATAAGATCCTGATATGTAGCGCCGTCGCTCTCATAACGAACATCAACTGTTGAGAAGTCCATTGCGTGGTAGCCGTGGTAATCGTAGCCTGACGCATTTGTTACAACAGGAGTAATCCAGATTGCGCTGAATCCGAGAGCCTTGATGTAGTCAAGCTTGTCGATAAGACCTTTGAAGTCACCACGCCATGCGGGATCGCTGTCGGGGTTGTTTGCCTGTGAGTCGTCCCAGCAATGAACATCGTTACCTGTGTCACCGTCATAGAAACGGGTTGTGATTACAAAATAAATTGTGTCTTCACGCATGTCAACACGGTCAAATTCCTGCATATTTTCAGGATTTTTGCTTGACCATCTCTTATTTTTGTACCACCACTCGCCTGTGTTTCTTGTGAGTTCCGCAGACTGCTTTCCGTTTGTAACAAACATCATATTGATTTTTGTTACATCGTTGAAAGTGTACTTGTAGTAGTTGTTTCCCTCGGAAGTCATCTTAACGCCGGGGTACTCCGTGCTGATGTTTTTCGGAAGACTGTTCCAATAATAGATTGTGGGCGTGCCTTCCTCACAGTAGTAATGTACTGTGATTGTGCTTGATGCCGAAGTGTCGTTATCGTCATCTGTATTAGCCGCACTTACGGACATAACAGATACCGTGCAAATTACGCAAATCGACAAAATCAAAGCAAGCAATTTTTTGATTTTTGCCATAGATTTTCCTCCTTTTGTTATACTTTGTACAACATAACATACAATTATATTATAATTTAGACAGCCTCATATATTTTTCTTTTATAGAATTATTACAACTTTGATGCCGCCAAAGATTAAGCCCTCAATTTGGCTATTATATACAAAAAGGAGCGACAGATTCTGTTTTTTCAACTCTTTTAAAGGGTTAATTCAAATCTGACGCTCCGTTAAATTATATTTTATATTTTCAAGCTTATATTAGGTTCAAACTTTGCGACTATTGCTTTAAAACGAATTTATCAAGTGTGTTTGCAATACCGTCGTTATCGTTTGATTCGCAGATGTAATCGGCAATCTTCTTTACATCGGTTTCGGCATTACCCATTGCAACGCCGAAGCCTGCATAACCTATCATTGTCATATCGTTGTAGTTGTCGCCGAAAGCGGCAAGCTCTTCCCTTTTAATCTTGAGTTTATCAAGCAAAAGCGGAAGCATTGAGCCTTTTGTAACGCCAAACGGCATAATCTCAAGAAAATAAGGTGCGCTTTTATATACATCGAGCAAGCCGTCATAACGGTCTGCAAGAATTTTCTGATACTTATCAAGCTCATCGGGTTCGCCTGCAAGAAGAATTTTGTTGATATCAAATCTTACAGATGAGATAAAATCGTCAACAACAACCATTTCTGCTTTTATAATATCCCTTTCAACATAGGTATAGTCATTAACCTTATTATCCGAGATGATTCGCCTGTCATCGTATGTGTTGATTGTAATGTTTGAATCCTTCAAAACATTCACGATGTCGGGAAGATATTCAAGCGGAAACAGCTTGCTCACCATAGTTTCGCCTGTTTCGCAATTGATAATCCTGCCGCCGTTGAAAGCCATAATAAAACCGCCGAAACGGTCAAGCATAAGGTCTTTTGCTATCGGCATAATTCCTACGGGATGTCTGCCTGACGCAAGAATAATTTTCTTGCCCTGTTTCTGCGCCTCCATAAGAGCATATCTTGTACGGGGAGTAATCTCCTTTTGAGAGTTTGTCAGCGTACCGTCAATATCAAGCGCTATTAATTTGTAATCCATGAAACCACCCTTAACATATCAATTTCTAAGCACAATCAGTATGTTACGGTCAAATTTGACCGTATAAAATATACCACAAATCGCCCAAAAATGCAACTAAAAAGCCGATTTTAGCCCATATAAAAGCTATTTTCACCATTTTTCCGCTTTGTCCTTTTCGCCAACAAAAAACGGACGAAAAGAGAATTTTCCTTTCGTCCGAAATTAAATATATTCAGCTTTTATTTATTCTTCCGATTTTGTATCGTTGTCGGAATCAGCCTTTTGTTGCAATTTTTCCTTTCGCAAACGATCAATGATTTCGTTGATGTCGCCGTCCTTCAGCGATTTGTCATGTCCAGTAAGTATTCGTATTATAACGATAAGCTCGTCAATGAATATCAACAGCAACACTGCAATAAAAATAAGAAGTCCCCACGGAGAGAGGAAAAGGTTGTACAGAGTGTCAATGAATCCGAGCTTGCACACCATAATATAAAGCACATCTTCGGTTGAAATTTCCGGGTCGGGAGTATCGTTTGCAATGCCCTTTGTCTGTAGCTTATATGTGCCGTCAGCTGTTTTATACGGTGCAACTACAACCTTATGAGTCACGAGAAGTCCCTCGGTCTGCCCACTGCCACGATAAGTAATAATATCGCCGACCTTGAGGGCGGTCGGATTGTCAACGCTCTTTCCGAGAATAACATCGCCGATCATGAGCTCGGGCTGCATACTGCCCGTTGAAACTCGTAGCACGGAATATCCGAAAAGCGAAGGTGTTTTTCCGTTCACCTTTGAACCCATAAACACAATTACGGTCAGTACAAGTATTGCAAGCACTCCCCAGCAAATTATATTTTTAATTATCCGCAGGGTTTTGCGAAGCTTTGATTCATGCCTTTTCCTTATTCTATTTTTTGATTTTGGATGTTCGGTTGTTACAGATGTCACTTCAACCGCATTTTCAACATAGTTTTTTTTATCCATAAATTCCTCCACGGTGTGCCACCGTTCTCAGTTCGTGAAGACAGTTTATCAAATTCAAAACATATTTCGCCCGAGCGTTACTTTGTATCGGTCTTTACTTTCATTCATATCGGTGTGCCACCGTTCTCAGTTCGTGAAGACAGTTTGTTAAATTCAAAACATATTTCCCCCGAATGTAACATTGTAATTGTTCGTACAAACACAAACTATCCGTTAATTAACATATTTTATATAACGAAAATGCGTATATATTCGTAAAACGGGCGGATTTTATTCTCTGCTACCGATTATAAATTATAATAAAAAAGGGCTGTAAAAACAACCCTTTTGGAAATTAAAAATCTAAAATTTTAAAGCGAGATGTAAACATCTTTAAGCGAGTATGTTATTGTTGATGACGAATCATTCTTGATGTACCAATACACCTTTGAAACCGTAGGTCCGTCAGCAGCTCTCGGCTTGATTTCAAGGTTTGTCACAATAGGTGTGTCTATTGAATCTGAGCTTGCAGATGTAACACTGATTTTCGTGGTTACGGAATAGGTATCTCCATATTCACCGCCCGTAATTGTGGTTGTGAGCGTTGCATTACCCTCAGCCACAGGAGTAATTACACCGTTTGCATCGACAGTAAACACGCTTTTTTTTGATGATGAATAGCTTATACTGTTACCTACGTAATCTGTTCCTGCAACAAGACCTGCGTTAAATGTACGGCCCAGAGGAATGTTAATACTGTCGTAACAATTGATAAAGTTAGCACAGTCAGTTAACGGATTGTTAAAAGAATATGTATTACAGTTATGGTTATCGTAATTTCCTGATGTGTAGGTCTGCAAGGTAAACTTATAGCAGTTATCAACAGGCAAAGTCGGACAATAAGCTGTCAACAGCATATACGGTGTAGCATTAGCACCGGTATTTTTATTGTTGGCATAAAATTGCACAACTTTTGCAGTTTTAGGTACATCAACATACAACACTCGTGTGCTCTGACCGCTGATTGGTGTCATAACAATAGGATTGCCCTGCCACTTTGGGGTTTCGACATCACCTGTTCCGTAACGGATTTTGATTGTTGTAGTGGAATCTTTCCAAGAAGATACATTGTTTGTATCTAAATAAAATCTGTATTTTTCAAGCGAAGTTTTCGTATATGTACTGTTACTACCGACAATATCATTATAAGACCTATATGTCTTGAGCGGTTTGTTGACGCCGACATAAAGTCCCGAAGCAGATGCCGTACCGCTTGTTTTCAGATTTTTTATGAAAAGCGAAACATTCTGTTCGGTATTGCCCGAGTTAGAAATTTCGGTGCAAAAATATCTTCTCTTTCCTGCCTCCAGAGGACCTCCGAAATCAGTAACTGGATTTTCATCGAAAGTAGTGCCGTCATCACTTGACTCAACGGTTTTGATGCTGATGTCTTGACCGTTGCTGATTTTGTACTGACCGCTCCACCTGAGAGAGTTACCCGATTCCTCACGAGGACGGCTGAACCATGAAAAAGTCGTGGTCACACCGCAAAGCAGACAAAGTACAAGTCCGAGTGCGATTACAATTGCAAATTTTGATTTCTTCATGGTTTCACCTCCGTTTAATTTTTATTGATTTTGCAGATTTACTGCCAGCTGCCGGCACCGTCACCGTCACCGGTTGCCTTGTAAGTTATCTTTGTACCTCTGTTGCCGGCCAACCAACGGTTCCAGTAACCTGCCGCACTGCCATCGCCTGGTGCTTTACCTGTTCCAAATCCCTTTGGAGTACATCTGTAGAATGTGATATTATTGACAGTTGCAGGAACTGATACTGTCCACTTAGAGTTAGAATATGTCATTTCATATTCCTTCTTTTTGCCGGTATCATAAGCGAACAATCTTGCATTTCCATTGGTTACCCAAGGTACGCTTGACTGGTCAAATGTGATTGTAACCTTAGCGTTCGGATCGAATTTTTCAAGTTCCTTAGGACTGTCGCTCTTGAAGATGTATGTCTTGCCGATTTCACCCTCAAGACCCGGCTGGTTAGATCCTGGATACTGTTTATCTTTACCGTTGTTTACAATAACTCTGAAATTACCTTTATCAGAAGTATCAAATCCAAATTTATAATAGCCTGTACTAGAATCATATTTTGCTTCAGTGCCTGACCATTTATCACTGTACAGTTTTTCCGAATTAGATGATGAATAAACATATGCATTATACTTATCCCAGTTGCGTGATTCAAAATAGATTGTTGTTGTTGAATCAGTCTTCTTCGCAAACTTAGCATATACCGTTACATTCGACTTCACTTCAATGCCAAGCGGATTAACTGTATTGTCTGTTACATATGCCTTTGTGCAAGCGGCATCTGAATACCAGCCCTTGAACTCGTAGCCTGTCTTTGCATTTGCTGTGAGTGTTATAGCTGTGCCCCACTCAACTGCATTTGCATCTGCAACATTGCCAAACTCAATTGTTCCGCCTGTTGTGCTGATTGTTTCGTCAGTAACAGCCTGTGCATTGACCTTATACTTGATGAGTTCAAACTTAGCATTGAGTGTTAATTTAGAAGTAACCTTGCTTACAGTATACTGTTCTGATGTTGACACACGCCCTCCTGTGTAATCATCATACCAACCGACAAACTTGTAGCCTTCGCTTGCGGAAGGAGTAGCAAGGAATGTTACGCTGTCATTATAGTTGACTGTAACTGATACGCTCGTCTTTGACGCATCGGATACAGGTGAAGTAAACTTAACCGTACCGTGTGAACCGACAGAAACCGCTTTAATTTCAAATGTCTTTATCATAAACTTAGCATGATAAGTACAATTTGCGGTAACTTTCGGAGTTGTGTACTCAAGCTCATTGCTCTTGAGTGTGCCGTTTTCATCGTACCAACCCGAGAATATATACATATTCTCATCCGAAAGAGTTGCCTTAAGAGTAACGCTCTTGCCGTTGGTTACGATTGTCTGAGATGTTGCACCTGCAGCTGATGAACCCGCCTTAACGGTGCCTGCCGTTGCGTCAACCGCACCGTTATAATAAGCCTTTGCAGTTACAGTGCGTGGAGTAACATCGATAAAATTTGCATAAAGTGTGAGGTTAGCCTTTATTGCCTTGGTATCAATTACATCGCTGGAATATGCACAATTATTAAGAATCGTGGAATCGGCTTTTTTGGTGCAAGCCAAATCCGTGTACCAACCTTCAAATTTATACTGAGAAGAAACAGTTTCTTTGGCAGTTGCCTTAAGTGTTACGGTTGAACCCCACTTAACTGTGGTTTCAATTTTTGTAACTGCCGAACCTAAACCGAGGTTAAGAGTACCGACTGTTTCATTAACCTTTCCGTCAAGAACAGGGTATACCTTAAGGTCAAGGTCTATAAGCTCAAATTTGGCATAAAGTGTTGTGTCATTTTTAATATTTTTTCTGGTGTATTCCGAATTATGGTCGATCTGGTTACCTTCAGCGTCAGTCCACGCAACAAATTTGTATCCGTCCTTTGATGGCTTTGCAACAAATGTTGCCGAACCGCCGTAGTTAACCGTAACGGTGACAGAAGTACCCGGAGCTACCGCTTCAGGTGCGGTAAACTCAACCGTACCGACATCGGCACCGTCAGCCTGTTTTGCAACAGCCTTTACGGTAAAGGTCTTTATCTTGAACTGAGCGTAATAGGAATGATTTTCCTGAATATTGTTAAGTTCAATTACATTTTCTTTGCTGTAGCTTTTTGTACAAGCTTCATCATAATACCAACCGACAAAATCGTAGCCGGTTCTTGCCGTTGCAGTAAGCGATGTGCTGCTGCCCTCAAGGAAGTTTTGTGAAACCTTGTTTGATGTCTTGCCTTCCATTGTAACAGTACCGCCTGTGCTGTCATCAACCGATGCACCTGTAACCGCAGTTCCCTCAACAAGGTACTGTCTTTCAAATCTGGCATAGAATTTGTATTCTTTTGTGGTATCTGTTGCTGTTATTCCACCGTTATCAAGTTCAACAGGATTTGTAAAAGAAGCATCAGAGTACCAACCACGGAATGTATACTTACTGCTTTTTGGAGTTGCGGTAAGAGTTACTTTTGTTCCGGCAGTAACCTTAACTCTTGTTGCGCCGTCCATACCGCCTGTTACGCTTACTGTGCCCATTACAGCATTATTATCCTTTTCATCCTCACATGTAGAATGAACGGAAACAATAGCCGGAGGCGCCCAGTAGCCTGTGTTTTGTGAAGTAATAACATAGTTCACCGAAGAATTTCTGTTCGGTGCGCTGATGCTGTAATCTTTGCCGTTGTAAGTAAATTTGAATGTAATCGAACGTGCGGCATCGCTGTTAGGATTGGGCAAATATGCAACCCAACCGCTGAGTGACGCATTTTCATTCAGTTCAAAAGTCATTGCTATCGGAGTTGAACTGCCCTGAACATACATATCAACCGCAAGATACTTTCCGTCAACCTTTGTCATCGGCAATGTACTTGAATCTTCACTTGAGAGGAGAATTTTCTGAACCTCTCCCCATGTGCCGTAGCCGTTATTTGACGAATCCATATATCCGTAGGCTGTGAATGTCTGTGAATCGGCATCAACACCAGCTTGCAGAGTTGTTGTCCATTTTGCAACATAGCTGTTCTGCGGATTCGATGTTACGGTTGGTTCGCAGCTGTAGAAGGTAACTATTTCGTTAGGATTATCTGTATAGTCTGAACCGAGCTTAATAAAATAGTTACCGCTCGAATCCTTTGAAAGCTTTTCATACTTGCTTTTGCCGGCCTGGTTAATCCAGATTGCACGATTGCTTTTTGTAGCCCAACCCGCACCGAGAGATGGATCGCCCGTTGTTTTATCGTAAAAAGTCAATTCTCCTACCTGGGGACTCTGAGTGATAAGCTTGAATTTGTCAATTGTAACAGTCTGTCCGGCATACTTTGTCTCTCTGCTGTCATCCTGTAACCACACACGCATTGTAACCTTGTGCGGTTTTGAATCTGCCGGAACGGTAAAAAGAGGACTTTCTGCTGTCGAACCCGTGTATGAACCGAAAGATTTGACATTTTCCGGTTTTTTAGTATCCAGGGTTGTACCGGCAACAACCTTTGTCGTGCTCTCGCTCTTACCGCAGACAACCGTATTACTATTACTGCCGTCACAAACGAATGAAACACGGAGCTTTTCCTCGTCTGCATCAGCACCGTTAACCTTGATTGTGGGAACATTCTCAAAATAGAATGACGCCTTTGTTCTCTTTGCGGTAACATTGAAAGAAAAATCAATGTAGTTGACATTCTTGTCGTTTACAGTAGCCTTTCTGTATGCACCGGACGGTGCGCCGTTTGCAGCTAAGGTCGGAAAATAAATATCTGTACCGTTTGCGCTTGTTGCAGAGGCAAGGTGAACATCGCCTGCCTGACGAAAATATTTTGTAAGATCAATTGTATTTCCGTCATAGCCGTTACCGTAGCCGATATTAGCGTTGGTAAACACATAGTTATCAATTGTACCGTTGTTCAAATCAAGCTTAATGGTTGAAATTGTTTCCACCCATGCAGAAACCGACACAATAGCGATTGCCAACACTTCAACAAGTGCCACAATGCTTAAAATCAAGCTTTTTCTCTTTTCTTTGCCCGACTTTTTGCCGATTGCAAACTTTTCTTTAAAATAAGCCGCCAAAAGAGCAAATCTCTCTTTCATTGTGACACCTCCTTTTTATATTTTGCATTATTAATGATACGTTGCGGTATCATCGTTGGTTACTTCATAAGAAACATTGAACGGTGTGGAGAATATATATTCATTCTTTGCCGGAATAAGCAGAGTGTGATTACCTTTCTCGTTCACAAACTTAAATCCGATAACTCGTGAGCCTCTCGGTGCGATGCAATTATCAAGGGTACATCTTGAACCGTCAGAATTAAACTGCATCAAATGGTTTGTTTCTTTGCCTTCATATTTATAAACTACATAAGGTTTATAATCTCCGCTTTTAAGATAATCTCTGAGCCACTGTTTATTACCCGGAATGTCGAGATATACACCTGTATTTATTTTTGGATCTTCAGAAGATCCTCCTCCGCTTGTCGGAGTTGTGGTTGAAGGTGTTGTTGTTTCAACAGTTGAGCCGCCCGGACTATAATCCCAGTATCCGATACAAGGGGACAGTCTTTCAAAAGTACTGTCGGTTTTACCATAACCGTTACCTCTCCTGGCAGTATAAACAAGGCTGCGGTTACCGTTTACAATTCTGCTTTCCTGTAACGGATACAAATCTTTGTTATCAACATTATCATCTATCCACCCTTTTGCCGTATCGCTCAATTCGTTGTTCACATCTTTCTTGGTGTGCCATGAGTTATAGATTATATTATTCGTCGTACTGAATCTGAAAAAGCTTATATCTGTTATTACATCTTTTGGCAACGCAGCTGTCCATGTGTTATATCCGTTTACCTCACCAAGATCTTTCATAACGACAGTTTTCTGAGTTGCATCAGTATCTTTATACTGCATGGTAACTATACAGTCATTTGTTTTAATCCATGGATTCTCTTTGCCATCATCGCCTTTTGTTTTATCAATAAAGGTGATAGCCTCCATATCATTGTAGTTACTTTCGAGTTCAACATCAATTGTAACCGATGCACCTGCATACTTATCATAAACAGACTGATCTTCATACGCACCCTCAAACCACGCTACCAATGTTACATCAAGAGGTTTCTGACCTAAAAGCGTGAACAAGCTTTCGCCTGAATAGAAATAGAAATCAGAAAATGTCTTGCATGATGAAAGCTTCGTAGTAGGAGAGCCGACCATATTTGTTGAGCTTACTGCATTATAATTTTTAGCATGCTCGTCAATAAGAGCACTTGGATCAATTACAGTAGGAGTTTTACTGCTGTCGGTAATAAACGCAAGTCTTAACGGACAAGGATCATAGACCTTCTGATTGACAGGAACGCCTTTATCGTCACGAATAATCTCGGTTGAGCCGTCAAACTTACCGAGAACAGTTTTACGGTCTGCCGAAACAATTGTAATATTATAGCCTTTGATATAAACATTTGTCATATCTGAATCGGCATTAAGCTTAAAATCCTTATATACATATGTTTTATTCCTATCGCCTACAGTTCCTTCACGGAATTTCATGGCAGATGTTGAATCCTTAAAGTTGCCCTCTGACGGGAAGAACATATTCCTTCCGTCAACGCTTGAAGCCTCTTCAAGCTTAAAGTCTTTAACAACAAGGTGGTTTGAAAGATCTTCCTGACCGTCATTGACACGGAGTGCCGCACTTGACTCAAGTGAAAACGCCTGAGAATTAATACTTGCCGTATCTTTTACGGTAAACCATGCCATCGTTGTCACAAGCACCAGAGTAAAAACAAGGAACAATGATACATATGAAATTGCGAGCTTTTTTCTGCCGAGAAGTCTGTTATCGGAAAGTGCAAAAAACGAATTCTGCATTCTTTCTTTCAGTTTCATACTTCATTGCTCCTTTCCTGATTTTTATTTATTGTTGTACATCGCCCTTTGAGAGAACAAGGTTTGCTTTAAACTTTCCGTTTACAAGGGCAAGTCTTGCCTCTGCGTCTTCGCCGTCAACCCACATATTACAGGTTACCATTCCTGTATATTTGCTGTCTTGAGTCGCGTCCTTTTTTTCCAAAGTCATAATTTTTTTCTTTGCACCAAGCTCATATGTGTAATCTCCGTTGTCTGTAAAGCCTTTGCTGTTTGCAACAAGAACCTTACCGAGTGGTGAATCATCATTAGCGGAAACGGATGTTATTTCCCATTTACCGTTTTTTACATAATAACTGTGCGAATATGATTTGCCCGAACTCATGTCTGTGCTTACAGAATACTTTGTTGTATCTAAGTCTGGCTTAAGAAGAATGTTCGGAGCAGGAATCCACAAAAGCTTTGGCATTGTTTCGCTAGTTTCATAATTTGCAACCGAAAACCTTACCGCACCGGTTACGCAGTCTCTTGAAATTCCCTTTGAGACACCGCTTTCACCGAAATCACTCTTATTATCTGCATTTTCACCTGTCAGATTTTTTGCATTCGGACTGATTTTAGATTTACCGTCCAGATAAATATCAAACTTGGATTTTGAACGAACATACAGGTCAAAAGAAAGGTAGTGAACCGAACTGTTAGCAAGTTCCCATTCGTCAGCATCAAGAATAGGAGTAGCAACTCCGTTTTCCTGCTTGAGAGGCGGCTTATAAAATGTGTATCCGTCGCTCGAAACCTCAGTCATCTTGATATCATTAATAAACGAATAATTTTTGCTGTTCAATTCAATCGTATTTTTGTACGCTGCGTCATCCTTCGGAGCCGGATCGTCGTGCTTAACAACAGCAATTTCAATACCGTCAGGTGCCTGACACTCAATGTTGATGCCGTCGGCTTCGGCTGAACTCTTATCCGTAAACCACGCCTGAATGCCGCAAAAGCCGGCAAGTGCAACAGTGAACAGAACTATTAAATTTTTAGCAATCATTCTGCCCGTTTTTCTGTTGGGCGCAGTTGAATTTTTCATTTTTGCCCCTTATTCTACACTATAGTAAACGGCAACAAATCCGTCAGCCTTCAATGTTTTGTTATGAACAACAGTAGTTTTTTTGCCTGTTGACTCACGAACAATGTTTTCAAAGTTCATTGCAAACGGTCTGTCAACTCCTGAGAATGTTATCACAAGCGGAAGCCTTCCGGCACTTTTCAGCTTTGAACACAAATCCGAAAAAGCAACTTCAAGGTCTGCCTGCTTTTTATAGATTTTGTAAACATCTGCACCGTTACGGGAATATCCTGCAAGCATAACACCCTTTTTGCTTCTGCAAATGCAAAGAGATCTTACGCTTTTCTGTGCGTTTATAAGCTCGTCTGCGATTGAAAGCTTGCCGAATTTTGCAAGCTCTTCGGCATATTTTGAAACAACTGCAACACTGCCGAAGCCGTAGTCACGAACGAACAAATCGCCTGTATCCTTGACAGATTTAATTTCATCCTTAGCAAGGCTGATTTTTTCGCTTGCTTTCTTTTCGGCTTTGCGAATTTCAGCCTGAGCCTCTTTTTTAACCTCGGCAACCTTGGCTTTCATACGCTTTTCACAAGCTTTTTCTGCAAGCTCAACCTTTTTGTCAACCGACTTATAAGCCTTTTTAAGCTCAGAAGCGTGAGCGGCATTGCTTGCGGCTGATGATTTAAGGTTGGCTTCCTTAATTTCAACAAGTTCCTTCTTGTGAGTTTCTTCTTTATCTGCAAGCTCTTTAAGATGCTTTTGCTCGGTTTCATTTGCCCTTGCGGCAAAATCCGCATTAAGCTTAGCAACATAATCATTATGTTCAGCCTCAGCATCGTTGAATTTATGGTTAAGCGATTCAACCTCTGCCAAATGAGCGTCGTTCATCTGCTGTTTTTCTTCAGCAAAATCGGCATTCATTTTATTGACAGTGTCCCTGTGCTGAACACGCTCATTCTGAAGTGTTTCCGTAAGATTTTCATTTTTCTCGGTTAGGTCGGTAATCCTGCGGTTATCCTCTTCAATCTGCGCATGGCACTTTTCAAGGCTCTGTGTAAGAGCGGCAATCTTTGCAAGCTGCTCGGCAACCTGAGTTTCAAGCTCTGCAATATGAGCCTTCTGCTCGGCGATAACAGTTTCCTGCTCTTTCACCTTTGTCTGCAAACGAGCATTCTCCTGCACAAGCACGAGAATTCTGTCATTTAATTCTACTATTTTTTTATTGAGTGTGTCAATAGTCTGATTGAGTTCATCAATCGTTTTATTCAACTCTTCAATAGTATCTTTTAACTGCTGATTTTCTTCCTCAAGCTCGGCAATCCTCTTTTCTGCCTCCATCAACTTGAGTTTTGTCTGCTGAAGCTCTTTCTTAACCTCTTCAAGTTGGTCTTCAAGAGCAGAAACCCTGCCCTTAAGGGTGAGAATCTGCTGTTCTTTCTGATCAATTATAACCTTTAAATTCTTAATTTCATTCGTGAGGTCAAGAATTTTCTTTTCGCGCTCACGGATTTCACGAAGGCGGATTTCCATCTCCTCTTTACGAACAGCATCAAGCTGTGCCTTCATAACCGCCTCGCGGGTCTTCTGCGGCTTTGATTCTTCCTCGGCAATTCGTGCATTTTCAGCGTCGTACTGTTCCTTAAGGATTGAACGAAGTGCCGGGTTTGTAGCAATAGACATCATAAAATGCTGGAATCCCATCGCAAAGTAAACATCCTGCTGAACAGTATCTGTCATTTTGCCGTTGTATTCCTCGCTTACAACCTCAAAGCCTTTACGCTTGTAGCTGTCGAGAAAGTTCCACAGCTCAACCACTTTTTTAAAGTTGGGGTTCTTTTTGAGAAGGTTGGTCTGCGTGAGCGGAGGACGAACCTCAGGCTCTTTTGAGATTTCCTTAATCAACTGAGTGTTTAAAAACTCATTAAGGGTTGTTCTGATTCTTCTGATTCGGTCAAAGTCCGAAAGCTGAGAAACATCAAGAACATCAAGGTCATCCGCAAGAGTTTCGTGAGATTCATTTATATAGTTAAGATTAAAATCTACTTTTTTCTCATTAAAATCAATGTGGCGAACCATAGAAATTTTATTATAGCTGTCGTTCGGCACATCTTTCATTTTTGAATATTTATCGTCAACAAAATGAAGCGCTTTGCGAATCAGCGTCATAAGCACACGGTTTTCATAAATAGCAAAGCTTTCTTCACGCTCAATTGTGAGGATTTTGTTAGGCGTTACCATATCACCCTCAACCTTGGCAATAAAGTTAGTGTGCTGCGAAAGGTGCTTAACCGACTCGGGGCCAATCTTTTTTGCAAGCTCAACTCTAACAACATTGTCAACCTGCTTAATAAAACGGCGCTGTTCGTCTATTGCTTTCTGAATGTACGGAAGTGTTTCCTCAATGGCAACAACCCACTCCATATCAATTACCTTTTCGTTGGTTTTACCGTCGAGCTTATCCTCGCCCTTATCGCCGTCCTTAAGGCCTTCTGTTATGTAATTGTAAGTAAAATCATTTTTCAGAATGTCCTGCATATACATATATGCTCTGAAATATTTACCAAAATCAGCCATTGATTTTTCTCCAATCAGATAGTTTTACCGTTTATAAAAGGCGCAAAGTCCTTTCACCAAGCAAAGGGCGAACAGAGTTCGCCCTGAATTGCTAAAATTATACAAGCTTCTTGAGCATACGGAGATAATCCTTGCTCTCAGTCATATTTTCTTCGCCGAAAAGCTCGTCAATATACGCACAAAGGCCATCTATTTCATCACGAATGTATGAAAGATTGAGTGACTCAAATTTTCTAAATACCTTGCGGGCAAGAACATAGTCAAGACCGTCAAGCTCTGTACCGCCTGTTCCGACATAAGCAGGAACAAAGTCACGAAGCTGCTTTACAATACGGTTACCAAAAGCTATGCGGAAATGCTCAATAACATAATCGTCAAGGAGAGCAATCTTTTTGAGGTTCTCTTCCGAAACAACAAATTGAACCTTAGCGGCATTGAGGATGTACTCAAAATGTTTGTATGAAATGTATACAGAGTCTGTGAGAGGTGCGTCAAAAGCAACACCCTTTTTGTCGATGTTAATCGGCATAGCACGGTCATAAACCTTATCTGTGATAGCAAATGTCGAGTCATCGTTATTCGCAGTACCGATGTACCACATATTCGGCGGAATTTTGAGCTGACCGTTCACGATATGCTTCGGGTCAGACGGCCAAGAGTTCGGGATGATATCAACAACCCACTCATCTCTTGACGGCATTTCAAGAATTGAAAGCATCTCGGCAAAGTAATACTCAACTCGAGCGATATTCATCTCATCGAGGATTACCGCATAGATGTTTTCGTTGTACGATGCCTCATACATTGCACGGAGAAGCTCGGTTTCGTTGAACTTCTTTGTAAATTCGTTGAAGTAACCGAAAAGCTCTGTTCTGTCGCGCCATGACGGCTGAACGGAAGCAACGATTGAAGGATTGTTTACAAACTTACCAAAGGCGTAAGCAAGTGAAGTTTTACCTGTACCTGAAATACCCTGAAGGATAATAAGTCTGGTAGAAGCAAACGCAGCAACAAAAAGTCTGATAAGCTTAATATCGTAGTAAAGACCAAGCTGTGAACAAGCAAAAAGTCTGAAACGCTCACAGAACTCGGGAAGTGTGATATCGTTGTCATAAACCGGCGGAACATAATCTGCCCAAAGCTGGTCGATTTCCGTAAGTTTGTAGAAACGGCTTTCGCCTGTGTCCTCTTCTTCGCCGTTGTTGAGCGACTCGATTTCTTCGCCTGTAAGCTCTGAAATCTCGTTGGGGTTAAGACCAATCTGTGAAACCTTCATAGAGAGAATCTTATCCTTTTCAAGGTTGAGTCTCATAACCTCTTTGTTGAGTGCCTGAACCTCTTTAACAAGAGAATCTGTATCTTTTCTTCTTCTGTGCGAACGAATAAACTTTTTTACAGCGACGACAATAAGCCATACGCAAAGTGCAAGCACAGCAACCAGAAGCACAATGGCAATAATCGCAATTACCCATGCGAGGCCGCCAAGCTCCGTGGTATAGGCATTAATAATGTTTACATAAGCGGAAAAATCAAAGGCATTGCCTACTCCGCCAAATAACCCGGTGATTATTGACCATAATGAGCCAAAAAACTGACCGAGAAATTCAAAAAGAAATTTAAATACTGTATCCACGGTACTTCGTCTCCTTAAAAAAATCTACTCTCATCTTTTGTGTAAGAACACATTTCTAAATTCCTATCTGAAATCTGTCATAAAGGACAGATTCTTCAAGGCGGGCGGCCGATGACCGCCCCTACAGGGGAATTTAATCTGTGAACGGCTTATATCCGCATAAAGATACTACCATTCGCAATAGTATTTATCCATAGTCCATTTCTGTGGATTATTGTCGATATAATTCCAAATTTTTACATAATCATCTTTGTTCCTGATAATATGGTCATAAAACGACTTCTGCCATACGGAACAGCCTACAGCCTTTGTTACAGCTCCTTTTAACTGATTCACGATTTGCGAAACAGTAGGGGCGGTCATTGGCCGCCCGCCTTCATCAGACTTTCTGCCCGATAAAAACAGGATAAGGTGAATATGGTTAGGCATAACGATATGCTTATCCAATTCAACAAGATGATTATACGATTCCTCAATATGACAAATTGCATTTTCGACAATTTGCCCTACATTGGAAAGCAGAACCATGTCTTTTTCATCACAATTGATTTTTACACAGTTCTTATTCACATTTCCAAATAAGCATTTTCTGTCTTTGGCACACACAGTTATAAAATATCCGCCGCCGTCAGAATAATCATAATTTTCAAGTCTTATGTTTTTCCTTATCGGAAGTTTTCGTTTCATAAGATATTTCTCCTATCTGAAATCTGTCATAAAGGACAGCTTCTTCAAGGCGGGCGGCCGATGACCGTCCCTACAGTATGTAACTGTATTTCTTTCTCAGTTCTGAGACTGAGAAAGAAATATACCGTTACGATAAACGCTATTAGTGCGTTAGGGACAAATTTGTCATAACTTAATCTGAATCATCAGCGGAATTATTACCGTCAGCAGGTGTTTGTACCTCAGGCTCATTTTCCGCCTTGTCCTGATTTTCTCCGACGGAGGCAAGATATTCCTCAATAGCTCTCTTTTTCTGTTCTTCAGTAAGCTCTGCGGAATCAACCGCAAGCTGTGCCTCTTCGAGAGTTTTTTCCTTATTGTAGGCAAGCAGGTTGAGAACAACTCGGATTGCTTCATAAACAAAGAAAATAATCATCGGAAGCAGAACGCAGAGGAAAAATCCAAGCTGAGTTCTGATAAAGCTTAAAAAGTTACCCACGCCGCCAATCTTCGTACCTGTGTACTTGGCAACAATAGTTGAAGAGGTTTGAAGATCCTTATCGGGCTCGGGGTTGGTTTTCTTATTGTCACCCTGTGTTCTGTAGTAGGTAATGTTGTCATCCTTAACAACCTCAACAATTCGGTGCGTATTGAGTTCGGATTTACCGTTGACTGTGATTGGGAATGTAACAATGTCACCTTTCTGATATTCATATGAAGGGTCATTTGTAACATCACTGAAAATTAAATCACCAACGTTAATTGTGTCCTCCATTGAATCAGTCTGAACGCTGAGGGGTGCAACACCGAAAATATTGGGGACCCCTGATGATTTGGAAGTTAGTGACAATGTAACGATTAAAATCGAAACTGCCAGAATCAAAACTACAATAATGTCAATTATTATGTTTACTATTCTTTTTACAACTTTTTTCATAAGGGGTCTCCATTACATTTAGATTTTTGCGAAATTAATTAGCAGATTACTAATTAGTTACCAGCTTACTGTTCAACTGTGTCACCAGTTACTGTGAATGTGATTTGAGGAATTGTTGCACCTGCATTGCCATCCTTACAATCTACATCCTGACCCTCGAACCATACATAAAGGTTGTAGTATACTACATTCTTTTCGCCATCTTTAAGTTCAGCGTCCTTACCTTTCAATGTACCAACATTTACAGATGTTTCGCTGTTTGGCTGAACCTTGATTGACTTATCAGTATCAACTTTAGTACCTGTTAATGCCTGGTAACCCTCAGTATCTTTTGCACCATAAATGTTCTTTAATGTAGGAATCTCACCAGCTGTTGTTGCAAAGAAGTCTGCACCAGTTGGATCGATAATTTTGTCTGTGTTTTCATCGCTATCTGTAACAGGAACCAAAGCAATTCTGTAATAACCAGTTCTTGTTGCAGCATTAGTATCAGTACCTAAAGAGAAGTTAATTTTAACATTGTCTACATCAGCTTCACCGTTATTCTTAACATTGAGCTGATTAACAAAGTAATAACCGTCCTTGTTGTCAATCTTTGTTGCTACTGTACCAGCCTTTGCAGCATAAGAACCCTTTACTTCAGCTGTTGTTGTATACCAGTTCTTACCATCAGCAGATGATACAGGAAGCAATGTCTGAGCACCTGTGTTATGACCCTCAGCATCGTAACCAAAGTTATACTTTACCTGTGTACCCCATGCCTTATCAAGTTTTGAGATAACAAGTTCAGAAGATTTGATTGTCTTAACATTGATGCCATTAGCTGTTGCTGTTGTGCTTTGTGTGAACCAAGCGAATGTTGCTGTACCAAGTGCGAGCATTGCTACGAGGAGCATTGCTACGGAAGAGATTAATAATCTCTTTCTTGATGTTGTTTTCATAGAGAAATTCCTCCTAAATAAAATAATTTTTTGTCCCTAAAACACCATAGGGATTTTTTGCTATATCAGTGCCGAGGCACATAATACCAAGTTGATGTAATACTGTACCGAAAATTACGGTTTTGCTGTGGACTCTTCATCGTCACGAACCGAGAACAGCATTCTCATTCTGACATGACCGTTACGGATATCGTCGATACATTCGGGATCGTTACCCTCAATCCAAATTACGATTGTGTATTTATCAATATCGCCAACCTTGAATTTTTCGGTTGATGTTTTATAAACTTCCTTATCGCTTACAAACTTTGTGCAATCGGTTTCGGCTTTGCTTCTGTCTTTGTACTGACCTTTGCCGTAAATTGAGCTCTTGCCGTTTTTGTAAATCATAACTCGGGTTGCTTCATCTGCCGACTTAGCCGCACCTGTGATTTCAAGCACAGCATCATAGTCAAGCTCAACCTCTCCGTTATTTTTACAATAGAATGTATAAGCAACATAGTTTTTGCCGTTGTGCGCACCGTCCTTGCTTGTGTCAAGATCAACAGGAAGCCATGAATATGTAATGTTTGTAACATCCTTAACCTGCTCCGCAGTAAGTGAAGCACACTGAGTTTTGAAGTCAGCGTCTTCGCTCAGCACGATACCTTTTTTTACGGCAGGAGAATCAATGCTGATAATCAAGTCGCCCCATTGCGTTACAAGCGTTGAAACAATGAACAGAATAAGAAGAATGATTATGCAGACCGAAAGGATAATGCTCAAAAGCCGTCTGCGCTTTTTGTATTTTACAATCTCGATTGAATCATTTTTTACATGAAAATGTTCAATCTCGGCATCTGCCATTTTCTTATCGTTTAAGCGACTTAACTCCTCGGGAGTAATCGGTTGTTCAATTTTTGGTTTCTTTTTTCCGAACAAGTTTTTCTCTCCCCTCAAAAGTTAAATCTTTACATATATTAGTTAGGTGGTTTTGTAACCACGGCTCTTCTTTTTGTCAAGCCTCGTTGTTCTCCGCTATTCCTGAAATAACTCCCACTTGTCTAATCCGCTCCAATCACTTTCGTGATTTTCTCGGCTTAGTCCTCGCCGGTCGTTATTTCAGGGCTGCGAACCTCGGCTCTTCTTTATGATATTGGCTTATTGTCCTTATCGCATCCGACAAAGCCAAGCTGTACAGAAAGCTGTGCATCCTGAACATCGTCATCACACTCGGGGTCGTTACCCTCAATCCAAAGGCGAACTGTTACCTTAACAGGTTCGAGCTGATTAAGATGGAAAAGTCTCGTGTTGTTTGAGTAAACCATTGAACCTGACGGCAAATCAAAAGTTGTCTGTCCGTTTACGGGAGTGCTTCTGTTCGGCTCATAAATTGTTGTGCCGTTGCCTGCTCCCTCGGCTGTGAAATCAACTCTCGCACAATTTACTACATCAGCCTTTGCGCCGGTTGATTCTGTCGATACCTTTGTACCGTCATCAGCGCCTGCTTTTGTGCTTTCGGTTGTGAGGTGAACCCACATTTCCTCAGTCGCAATGAAGTAGCATTCAAACTCAAGGTAGCTACGCTTGTTAGGCTCTCTGACTGTGCCGCGCTGATTGGTGAACTCTGTACCCTCTCTTGTTGTAACAGGGTCAAGCACCGTATCTTCAAGGCTTGAACCGTGCTTTTTAAGGTAATCGTCAATCATCTCGTTCGTGATTACCTTGCCGTATTTTTCAAGGTCTTTGCCGTGGTTTTCCATACTTACTTTAAGCTGAGCGGCAAGGCTGATATTAAGGTCAAGCTTGTCCACACCTGCAAACGTGTTTACCGAGAACCACGCAACCGTTGCTGTTGTCATTGAAAGAAGGGTTATGATTGCAACAAAAACAATCAGCCTTTTTCTCTTTTTAAATGGAACTTTGTCGCTGACCATCTTATCAATAATCCTGTTAAAAAGGCCCACAAAAACCCTCTCCTCTTAAAAAATAATGCACTAAAATGGTGCACTGCTGTACAAAATATAATAATATTCTATACCTTCAACGCACATTTTGCAATATTTATTTGTCCTCTGTCATTTTTTTTGGATGAATTCACAAGATTTTCACATTACATTTGTGCATTCCTCTAAACTTTTCTTTTTCGATTATATTTTAATGGACTTAATCTGCTTGTCTTTTATTCATATTCTAACCTTTAAAATGATATAAAAAAACCTAAAATCCCCTTTAATTAAGGGGATTTTAGGTTTACAATAATAACAAACGACATTTAATTAAATTTGAGGCAAAAGTTACAACCGTGTAACTTATTTTGTTATATTGCTGTTTTAAATTATTTAATTTTGTTTTCTCACTATTTTGTACTCATCATAAAGTTGAAAGTAATGACAGGTGTCTGTGCTTCGGGTTAAAAACCTTGCCATTTCGTCCTCGTCAAGGTTGATATTGCAATAATCACCGAATTCGTCATCACTGACAAAGTTTGCACAAAATTCGCATTGGTCAGCCATTATGCCCACCGTCCTTTTTAAGAAACTCATATTTGTCATAGCTGAACGGAACATAATTCTCGAGCTGATTGAAAACCTCTTCTTCGGTATCGGCAATCGTATAGAGTCTGTTACAGGCATTGGTCATAAACTTTTCACTTACGGCATTGTCAAGCATTGCAAGCATTGAGTTATAGTAGCCTTTTACATTATATATAATGATAGGCTTTGTGTGTCTGTTAAGCTGCTTGAGTGTGAGAACCTCAAAAAATTCTTCAAAAGTACCCATACCGCCGGCACAGATTACAAAAGCGTCCGCTTTATCTTCCATAATACCTTTGCGTTCACGCATTGTATCTGTTACAATAAGTTCGGAGCATTTGTCAAAAACAACACCCACATCAATAAAAAAATCGGGTGTAACTCCGATTGTGTGGCCGCCTGCGCTGTATGCGCCTCGGGCAGATGCGCCCATAACACCGTATTTTCCCGCACCGAAAACAAGGTTGTAACCCTTTTCGGCAATCTTTTTGCCGAGATGCTCGGCAGATTCGAGATAGATTTTGTCAATTTGCTCACTTGATGAGCCAAAAACGCATATATTCATAACTATTTATCCTTTCGCATTTGCGTTGTATTTTTTCTGATTTTATCCAAAACAACCGTCGGTTATCTGAACTTAGTTTGAAGATTGCGACAGATTGCAACCCTCCGTAATTAGATTATACATCTCAAATACACGGCGGTCAAGCAGTCAGAACAACGGCAATGCACAATTTACACAGAATTTATTTTTTCAAAACATACAAAACATAAAAACTTATATTAATCATTTTATTCAACGGAGATTACATTATGTCTGCTACTTCTTCAAAACTCAAAAATCCGAATGATTCAGTTATGAATCAGCGCGTAATCAAGCTTGCGTGGCCGATATTTTTACAGCTGTTGCTCGGCATCTCACTCGGCTATGTTGACACGATTATGCTCTCAAACTACAACGAAACCGCCGTTGGTGCAATCGGCAACGCAAACCAGGTTCTCGGTTTTCTGACTCTTGCCTTTAACATTATATCAAGCGCAACGGGCATAATCGTCAGCCAGTACCTTGGGGCAGGTAAAAAAGAAAAGATGAATATGATTTACACGGTTGCGTTGTCATTCAACCTTGTGCTGAGTATTGTAATCAGCTTTGTTGTTTTCATATTCAGCCGAAATCTGCTTGAGGCAATGCAGGTGCCTGCGGCAATGCTTGACGAATCGGATATGTATATGCGAATAGTCGGCGGTACAATCTTTACTCAGGCGCTTATTAATGCTTTTAACTCAATTTTTGCAAGCAACGGCAAAACCGTTTTCGGTATGATTATCGGTCTTGGAATGAACATTATCAATATCTGCGGAAATGCTCTTTTGCTCTACGGACCGCTTCAGGTTCTCGGACTCGGTGCGTCGGGTGCGGCTGTTTCCACATGCGGAAGCAGAGTTATTGCGGTAATTGCATCTGTTATATACTTCTACACGGTTATCAAAGGCAAGTTCAGCCTTAAATATCTTCGCCCGTTTCCGTATGATGTTCTCAAAAGCCTTCTTAAACTCGGCATTCCGACAGCAGGCGAGAACATTTCCTACGACTGTTCACAGCTGTTTTTACAGGCATTCATCAATACAATGGGTATCGTTGCAATCAACGCAAAAATCTACGCCAATATGCTTTCAATGTTCACATATATGATTGCTCTTGCCGCTGCAAATGCAACACAAATTATTGTCGGTCACAGCGTAGGCGCTCACGATTACGATTTTGCATACCGCAGGGTGCTGAAAACTTTGCGTTTCGGTATGATAATTTCAATCTCGGTTGCAATTGTAAACTGGTTGATTTCGCCGTTTACACTCGGACTTTTCACGGGTGATAAGGCTGTTATCGCACTCGGTTCATCAGTTATGTTCATTGCGATTATTCTTGAATTCGGCAGAACAACAAACCTTGTTATAATCAACAGTATGAAAGCCGCCGGCGATGTTAAATTCCCGACTGCACTCGCAATTTTTTCAATGTGGCTTTTGAGCGTCGGACTCGGCTGGCTGCTCGGAATTTATTTCGGAATGGGACTTACCGGAATTTGGATTGCCATGGCTGCCGATGAAATTTTCAGAGGCGTCGTTGTGTTTATCCGCTGGATAAAGGGCGGTTGGAGAGGCAAAAGGGTTGTGCTTGAAGATAAGATAAGTCCAACCGAAACGGCAGAAGTTACGGCTTAATCCGACAAAAGGAATATGATACCATAAAATAAAGGAGATCAAAACTATGAATTTTGCGGAATACAATGTTAAGGACGCAAACTTTGAAGAAATTTTGCTTGCACTCAAGTCGCTTGATACGGTTGAGGCTGTCGCACTCGGCGGTTCTCGCTCAACAGGTGCAAGTGATGAAAATTCAGACTATGATATTTATGTTTACTGCGCTGAAATTCCGACAGCTGAAACAAGAGAAAATCTCCTCGAAAAATACTGTTCGATTGCAGAATTCGGCAATCATTATTGGGAGAGCGAGGACAACACGGTTATGAATAACGGTATTCCCGTTGACATAATCTACCGTGAAGTTGACAGATTCGGTCGGTATATTGATACGGTAATCAATGGTGGCAAGGCTTTTAACGGCTATACAACCGCATTTTGGCACAATATCAAGAACAGCAAGGTTCTTTTTGACAAGACAGGCACTTTCACAAAATTTAGAGATATGGCACAGATTGATTTTCCGGAAAATCTCCGCAATGCGATTATCAAAAACAACCGCAACCTTTTGAACGGAAAGCTTCCGTCATATGACAGGCAGATTAAAAAGGCTCAGGAGCGTGGCGATATCGTCAGCGTCAATCACAGAATCACCGCTTTTCTCGAAAGCTATTTTGATGTTATCTTCGCACTCAACCGTCAGACACACCCCGGTGAAAAAAGACAGGTTCAGCTCTGCAAAAAGTATTGCACCCTCTTGCCAAAGGATTTTGAAGAAAACATAAACGCTCTTATGAAGTCAATCTCAGACGGCGGTTCATACGAAATCGTCACAGCAATGGTCAATAACCTTGATGAAATTCTTAACGATGAATTTAAATAAAAAAAGCGGTGTCGGAAAGTTCCGTCACCGCTCAACATTTTCAATAATATAAAATTCAAATGGAATATTGACATTGCTTTTTGCATAATATATAATAAGAACACAAGGAAAACCGTTAAAAGCGGTTAGTCCCAAGGTTTTAAAACGAATATAAAATAATCGTCCGATATTTGAGGCTGTCGGGCGATTATTTTTTTTATGCTATTGATGACTTCTGCGAGTACTATAAGTAAAATTATCAGCAAAACCGATTCAGTCATGCATATCACCCCCTTTCGGGAGTGCTAACCGCCTTTTGCGTTCTTGTATTGCGTTGTATCAATTTAAATTTACAATGTCAACCATATGAAAAGGGGCTGTGAAGAAATGAAGTTTAAGACTCCATTCTTCGCAGCTCCTTCCAATTTTTGTGAAAAATAAGGCAATTTGTTAAAAAGGCATACTTTCCATGTAGCTGTCAAAACAGGGGAAGTTTTTTCACAGCCCCATACTTGCATTTACAGTAACAAATCCGTACCGGATTACTACTTTGCTTTCTTCTTACGAACAATAGCATATACAATCACACCTACGATAAGTAAGAAACCTGCGATTGAGCCAAAGAATAAAAGCTTATTGTTATAATATCGTATAAAAAGGTTAGTTGTTACATAGAAATCTTTAATTTCTTTTGTAATTTTGTTACCCGCCGCATCCGTACAAACAACTTTCATCTTATGCGCTCTGGTAGAGTTACCTGAAACATCAAATGTAAATTCGCCGTTTTTTCCTAAAATATCAGCAATTTCCTTTGCGTCCCATGTTTTATAAGCCTTGTCATAATTATCAAGGTAAACAACAACTGAATTGAGAAGCAAATTATCATTTGCGATCATAGAAACTTTTAATTTTTCCAACGGATATGTTTGTCCGCTTTCAAGATTATCAAGTACTACATTTGGCTTTGTTTTATCAACACCAAAGCGAATTTCTTTGTTCTTTGTATCAAGCGTATTTTCAGATATATTTCCAGCTGCATCTTCTGAATGGAAGCTAAGTCTGTACACACCGTCATCGCTAAAATTCTTTGCAAAAATAGTATATACATACTTATACCATTTTCCGTTGCCGCCTTCCACATCAATTCTGTAATCAGTACCGTTCTTGAGCTTGATAGTGTCACTGTTTTTGAATAGTGTTATTTTTATGTTGTTGAGTTTATTGACATTGGTTTCTGTCACAACAATATCTTTAACGCTCTTTGAATATGCACCGTTAAGCTTTTTTGTTGCACTGTCGAAGGCATATGTTGAACCAAAACGGTTAGCAGAGAAGACAACAGACTTCGTTGATGTATTGCCTGCCTTATCGGTAAGTGTTGCCGTCAGAGTGTAAATATCATCAACTTTCTTTTCTTTTTCAAAGTCATAAAATATAAACTTTTTTCCGTTTATCTGATCGTCATAGTAACCTTCAAGATCAACATTATCTCTGTTTGCACCAACAAGTTTTATCGAAACATTATTGTCATCATAATTATCGTCTGAATATGAAACAACAGGAAGAATATCTCCTGAATATGCAGAATTGTTCTTAACGCCTGTTATTTCAAGGGTTGGTGCGGTTTTATCAATGTAGAATGACTGCGTATTAAATTTTGCGGAATCATTGCCTGCCTTATCCTTGACTGATATGTCAAATGAGTAGTAGCCGTCACTGCTATAAGCAATAGTAGCTGTATGCTGATCACCACTTGAACTCCAACCACTCATATTAGGCAATTTTTTGTCACCTGCTGAGAATGAAACATTTATACGGTTGGCATCAAAATTATGCTCAATAATTGTGACAGTAGCTGTTCTGTCAGCTTTGTAATAATTGCCGTTTCTTGCTGAATTATTATCGTAGCTTACAGTAATTGTAGGAGCAGTTTTGTCTATGGTAAAGGATTTTGCGGCTACAGTTCCTGTTGCATAATTCTCCCCGCTGCATTTGTTACCGGCAAGGTCTGTGTATGCAATACTGAAATGATAATCTCCGTCTGCAGTGTATGGAATTGTTGCAGTCCATCTTGTATCATCCTGATTTCCTGTTCCAACAGTTTTTGTCCAGTTAGAAATTCTCGGAATATTGCCATCAGTATTTGTAATTTTTACAACTACATCATCAGGATTGAAGTTACGCTCTGTAACAACAATTCTTGCAGTTCGTCCTGCCTTGAAATATGAATTGCTGTCGGCAGAATTGTTATCATATGAAACATCAATTCTTGGTGCGGTTGTATCAATCTTTAATTTTGCAACACCCTCCGAATCATTAGCGGCATTGTCCTTTGCATAAACTACAACTCGGACATCATTACTGTTATTCTTTGCACTGTCAACAGTGATTGAACCTGTCCACTTGCTGCGCAAATCAGACTGTTTCGGATTAGATTTGTTGAATGAATACAGTGTTCCTTCCTGTGTCAGAATATTCTGACTGTAAACTCTGTAAGATACCTCTTTCAGACCTGAATATGTTCCGCCTGTAAGCGGGTCATTGACCGAAATCGACACCTTGACATTGCCCTTATAGAATCCGTTGAGTGGCTGTTGAGGATTAACAGTTACCTGAGGTGCAACTGACTCCTCACGGGGCTTTTTGTTGTCTGCAATTAGTCCGTTGGTACTTATGTAAGTATAGTTGCCTGCATAGTCCGTGATTTTTACATAAACAGCACACTGCTCATTTGGACGCACTTCAAGTGAACTGAATTTTGCCCACGAAGTTACATTGTCAAGCTGTGCCTTTGTGAGAGGTGTTGTACCGTCGGTTGCATTTTTGGCTTTAACCTTGTAATACTCAACTTTTGCAATAGGCGAAGTTTTATCATTCTGACTGCCTGTTACTGTAATCTTCTTTTTCGACCAGAACCCAAATGTTAATGTCTTACGCAGTTCTGACCATTCAGTCTCCTGTCCTTCGGCAGACTTTGCCTTTAATGAACCTGTCGGACTTGTCTTATCGACTGTGAATTTATACGGATTGTTTTGACCCGAAACATCAACGCCGTCATTAGCATTTCCCGCCTTATCAGTATAGGATACAGCAAATGTGTAGTTTGCATCCTTTTCAAACTTAATTGTTGCCATATGCGTATCCTTATCGTGGTTGTTGCTATCATTTTCAACAGTAGTCCAACCGCTGATTTTGTAAGCATCCGATACCTTGTTATTTTTTGCATCTACGGCACTGATTATAATGCCCTTGGTTGCATCAGCCCCATCAAAATGACTGCTTCTTTCAGTAACAGTCACTGTTGCAGTTCTTGATGTGTAATAACCGTTTTTTGCACCGTTGTTTGCTGTGCTGTTATACTTCACATTGATTTCAGGCGGAGTCTTATCAATGACAAGTGAAATTGTATGCTCGTCGTCTTTTGTTTTGTTTCCTGCATTGTCGGTAGCTGTTACAACAACTTTTACATCATCAGAGTTATTCCTTTCTGCATCAACAGTTATAAGTTTCGATATTTCTGTTTCAAGCTGTGATTTTGTGGGGCTTTTTACATTGAAGTTATAAAGATCTTCTGACTGTGTAACCTCATTGCCATTTATTACCTCATAGTGCACATTCTTAATACCCGAACATACATCCTTAACACCAACTGTAACATCTACATCTCCGTTGTAAATTTCACCGTATTTGTTTTTAGGACTAACATCAAATGTAATTTCCGGTGCTTTATTATCAGCTATTATGCCGTTTGAAGAAACATAGGCATAGTTGCCTGCATAATCTTCAACACGACCATAAATTACAGCCTGCTCACCGGGTGAAACCGTAATAGAATTATTGTACTCTTTGAACTCGCCTTCATTGTAGAGTTTATCAAGTTTTCCCTCATCAAGTGCAGTATCACCGTTATATTTGAAATAAGAAACACTCTTTATCGGTGAAATATCATCTTCCGCATTTGTTGCAGTTACCGTCACATTGCCATTATTCCAAATTCCGAATGTAATTGTTTTGAGAAGTTCGTCCCATATATTTTTTTCATATATAAGCTCAAGAGAAGGTGATTTTGTATCTACTGTAAATTTGTACGGAGTTTTCTGTTCTGATACATCAACTTTTTCAGCACTTTTTCCTGCCTTATTTTGATATGATACAGACCAGTTGTAATTTCCGTTATCAACAAATGATACAGTCGCCGTATGCTTATCACCATTGGTATCCCACTCGGAAATCATCGTTGTTTTGTCAAGTGATATTTCTTCTCCGTTAATGTCTTTAGCAGAAATTACAATTCCGTCAGTTGCAGCTTTTGCATCAAATGTTGACTCCCTGTCTGTAATTGTTACAGTTGCAGTACGGTTTGCATTAAAATAGCCTCTTTCATTTTCTGCAAATTTTAAATCATTATTGTCGAACTTAACCGATATTGTCGGATTTGTTTTGTTAATATTCAGAACAACAGAATTTTCAGATGGATTTCCCGCGTTATCAACAGCTGTTACAATAACTTCTACATTATCAGAGTTATTCTTTTCTGCATCAACAGTTATGTTGTCCGAAACTTTTTGCTCAAGCTGTGATTTGGTGGGGTTTTTTACATCAAAGTTATAAAGATTTCCTGACTTTGTAACTTCATTGCCGTTTCTTACCTCATAATGCACATTCTTAATACCCGAACAGTTTGAACTCATCTCATCAACCTTAACATTGACGTTGACATTTTTATTGTAATAACCGTTTTCATTTGCAACATCAGGGATTAGTGTGATTTGGGGAGCTGTTTTGTCAACTACCATACCGTTTGAAGAAACATAGGTGTAGTTACCTGCATAATCTTCGGCACGGAAATAAATCACAAATCTCTCTTCGTCTCTCTCTTCGTAAGATATTGTTGCAAAGTTCTCACATTCTGTGAACTTGCCGTCATTGTAGAGTTCATCAAGTTCTTTATCACCGAGTGCAGTATCACCGTTATATTTGTGATAAGAAACACTCTTTATCGGTGAAATGCCATCTTCCACATTTGCAGATACCTTCACATCACTCTTGCTCCAAATTCCGAATGTAATTGTTTGGAGGAGTTCGTTCCACGTATTTTCTTCATATGTAAGTTTAAGAGAAGGTGCAGAATTGTCAACGGTAAAATCATAAACATAATCGCCTGTTTCTGTTACACCGCTGTTTTTCAAACCTGCCTTATTTTGGTATGATACAGACCAGCTGTAAATTCCGTTATCAACAAATGATATAGTCGCTGTATGCTTATCACCGTTGGTATCCCACTCAGAAATCATCTTTGTTTTGTCAAGTGATATTTCTTCTCCGTTAATGTTTTTAGCAGAGATTTTGATTCCGTCAGTTGCAGCGTTTGAATCAAATGTTGAGTCCCTGTCTGTAATTGTTACGGTTGCAGTTCTTTGAGTGTAATAACCTTTTTCAAAATTTGTATTGGTGTTACCGTTGATTTCTACATTTACAGTCGGTGCCGTGGTATTGATTTTTACCTTCTCGCATACCTCGTTTTCATTACCTGCAAGGTCTGTTACCTTCAATACAATTTTTACATTGTCGCTGTTATTTTTTTCTGCATCAATTTTTACATCATCAACAGATTTTTCTTGTAAAATTTCATCACCCGATTTATAGGAATAGACTTCATGGTGATCTGTCACTGTCTCACCATTTTTGTAAACCCAATATTCCAATTTGCTTATTCCGGAATAAGCATCTGAATCCTTCGCACTCAGTGTAACATTAAAATCAGAATTGTAGTAGCCGTTTTCATTTGCTTCTTCGACACCTATTTTTGGATTAGGTGCAGCCTTGTCAATTACAATTTTCAAATTGTCAAATTCTTCACTGCTTATTTCGGTTTCATTCTTATAAACAATGACTTCTTTGACAGTTTCTGTATCAGTAATTTCAACAGATTTTATTCCGTATCCACCTATAGATGTCTTATCGTCAAATATCAGCTCAATGCCGTTCTTTTCCGTACTAAAAACAACTGCAGCATCTTTTTTAAACACAAATGTTCCGTCACTTGATGATCGAATAGCGTCATCCTTGTCCCACTTGTAGTCGCCGGATTCCATTTCAGAATACTTTTTAAATGAAACTGATACTTTGTTTGATTCACTTGTAATATTTTCAATTGAAAGCTTATATGTGTTTTCGCCACTTCGTGTAACGGATGTTTTTTTATCTTCTCCGTTCACTTTAACTTCATCAATACAGTATCCTTTATTTGCAGTAATTGTAATATTAGTACTTTCACCGTAGTTTACTTCTGACTTATCTGCCGTTACAGAACCGTTTTCACCTGCATTAACATCGATTTTGCATAAAATCGGAGCAAATGTTATTTCAATTTCATAGTCCATAGCAACGCCCGTTTGTTCCCACTTATACGATTTATTGGCATTGAAACGGTTATCATCATAGCTAATTTCTTCTCCATTGATTTTAACAGAACTTACACGATAAGTTTCGCTGGGTGTGGCGGTTATACTAACTATACCATCTTTTTTTACAACAACAGTACCCTCCGTTTGTGTACCATCTCCCTGCGTCAGTGCAGGTCTGACACTTACATTACCGTTCTTGTCCCAGGATACTTTTACGGTATAAACCTTTACAAATTCCACTTTGATAGCAATGTCGCTGTTAACAGTAAGCTCTTTATTAAAATTAAATTTTGATGTATCTGTTACAGTTTCATCTTCTCCGTTTATAGAAACAGACAAAATCTGATAACCCTCATCTGCCGAAACAGTCAGGTTCGTTTTGGTACCTTCGTCAAAAAGTTGATTTTCAGAACTGTCTTTGTCAAGCTTTACAGAACCACCCGCATTCTTGTCGATACTTACGGTATACTCTTTTACAAAAGTAACCTCTACTGTAAGTGCATCTGATACTTTAAAAGAATTTCTGTATGACTTTCCTTTTTCAACAGACTTTGTTTCTCCGCCGATTACAAGTTTCTTGATGTAGGTATCTTTTGCCGGGGTAACTTCCAGTTCTACCGTACTGTCTTTTTCAACAGTTTTAGAATCCGTTACCTCTTCGTTATTGATTTTAACGGTACCGCTTCCATTTTTATTTACGGTAATCGGAACAGTATCTACAACCTTTTTCTCCAGTTTGACATCAATGTTGTCGTTTACATCTGTTACATCGACCTTGCCGGTCTTAGTAACATAGCTGTCAGCTGAAACGCTGTATTCAAAGGTCACCGACTTTCCGTCAGCAATGTCTTGCTCATAGTTTTTCATCTCGGCAATAACAGCTTCGCCTTCGTTGGTTTTTACCGTATTGTCTTCCTTAACATTTTGGTCAATGAGCACCTTGTATTCAATACTTGCGTCATTGATGTCTGCGTTATTCACGCTATCCTTTACACAAACAGTAAATGAGTCAACATTGACTGATGTGCTTGCGAATGCGGTTATCGGCAATATGCTGAGAACCATAAGCAGTGCAAGAACTACAGAAAATGCACGATTGACCAATCCGCTTTTTTTATTGTACATTTTTACCTCTCCTTACTTTCAATGCTCTTTTCAAAGCATCTTATATATTGAAAATTTCTGCCATTTAACATACAATGCAAGTTAAACGATAAGAATAAAAAGGACACATCTGTAATAATAAGCCATGGATTTTTCATGTTAAAGCACAATACAATAACAAGAATTATCACAGATATTATCAATATGCCGTCTGCTATACAAGCAGGTTTGTTTTTACAAAATGAAATTATACCCAAACTGTCATCAGGTTTCTTGACCTTTCGCTTTTTAGAGCATTTCAAAATCGTTTTTCTTACATTATTTGCCTGCCAGAACGATACCTGAGAAATAATAAAAAATAGCCAGAAAAAAGCTCCTGTAAGAATCAATAAAACATTTCGTTCTTCTCCGCTGTTCAGCGGAATAAGCAACAGCACAAGACTCGCAAGAACAGCGAACACAACAGAAATAAGGAAGTTAAGCATAAGTTTTCTTACTGATTTATTCACTATAACACCCCTATTCTATAATTTCGTCACTATCAGTGAAGCCTATTTCCACTTCGGTGCGAATTTCGGTGCGCTGTCCGCTTTCAACTGTATTTTTGGTTACATTTTCCTTTGTGTTAAAGTCAGACAAAACAACAGTGTCCTCAGATGCAGAAACATCGTTCAAAATTGTTGTTTCATCAGCTGTTGTGTCCAGAATTGTAGTTTCTTTAGATTGTGGATTCAAATCCAATGTACTGAATTTTTCTGTAATCGGTGAAACAGTATCTCCGTATCCTTGATTTGCTATGTTTCCCGAAGGCGTCATCTTATCGGTTATTTTGCCTCTTGCTAAATTAACCGCACTCGGCTTGTAAGACTTTCTTCCGGACATTTCATTTTTTTGTCTTATGTCATTGATTGCCTTTTTTGCCGTAGAACCTGAAAGATTTCCGATTACCTTCCGTATATTCAGTACAAAGAAGAGTATAATGCTGAGTACAAGCATTACGACTGCAAGAATGTATGCTACCACAGAAAGGATTTGTAATAATTCAACCGACATTACTGAGCCCCTCCCTTGCTTGTGCTATATGCTGCATCAATTGCCTTTTTTGTATCAAAAAGCAATGACTTGGTTCCATTCTTCTTGGCAGTTGTTTTTTCTGTAGTAGTCTCAATATCTTCTAATGTATCCCTTATCAGATAATACATATCCGATATTTCTGATTTGGTAACGCCATCACCTTTGAACTTTGTAGCGTACTGTGAAATGGCATTTCTTGCAAGTTCAAGCAATTCCAACCTTACAATTTCACTTTCACTAGTGTCTTTTGCTATTGAATTCAAAAGTGCATTTATGTTATCAAAGAAAGGTTTATACTTTCCTTTGTCATCCGCTTCTGTAACATCTGTTGTAATGTCACGGTAAAATTTTCCGATACTCGAATATGCCTTTGCCATATTCAGGTTTTCATATCCTTCGGGAGCATTGTTAATAACATCTTGGAACCACGCAATTGAACTTGTAGCTCGTGTTATCGGATTGCCCTTACCGTAATCATAGTAGTACCAGAATAATTTTCCTGTTTCAAAGCATATTTCTGTATAATTTTCAGGGTCAGCCTGCAATTGCTTTTTGTTGTTATTTATATATTTAATCAACTGTGCGGATTCCTCGGTAGAAAATACCGAATCGTTTTCTTTATAAGCTTGGGTTAAGCCAAGGTAGGCATCTTTCTCCCCCGCTTTATTTGGAACTGCAATAGCCTGACCGTATAACTTAATTTTCTTATTATAGTCGGTAGCTTTTGCTGCATCAGACATTAAATTTTGATATGTATCCGTTGCTTTCTGTGCTGCAAAATAATTAAGGGTAAACCCACCGACAGCAAATATTACAGCTAAAGAAAGAGTTGTTATAAAACCCGCTAACTTTCTTTTCTGTTTTTTCTTATATACATCGTCAATTTCTTCATAATGCTCAAGAGCATACATCAGTTCAGCCGCTGACTGATAACGATTGTTCGGATCTTTCTGCGTACATTTAAGAATGATACGCTCAAGTCCACTTGATAACGCAGGATTTTTCTGACGAATAGGCTCCATTTCATACGGCGGCTCGCTGGGATTACATCCGGTAACAAGGTGGTAAAGCGTTGCTCCGAGACAATAAATATCAGTTCGTGCATCAGTTTGTCCCATTCCTCCGAACTGTTCCGGAGCAGCATAACCAACCGTACCAAGGCAAGTTGTGTCTGCAAGATTTTTTTCCTTAAATTCTCTGGCAGTACCAAAGTCAATCAGCGTAACATTTCCGTCAGGCTTAAGCATAATATTCGCAGGTTTCATATCACGATAAATTATCGGAGGTTGCCTTGAATGGAGATAACCCAAAACATCACAAAGTTGTTTTGCCCACTCTATTACCCTGTCTTGAGGTTGCGCACCATATTCTTCAAGTGCTTTATTAAGTGAATTACCCTGAATGTAATCCATTATAATGATAAAAGAATCATCTGTATCAATAACATCTATGATACTCGGCAAGTTAGGATGACTTAATTTTTTAAGAATGTCCGTTTCAGCTACAAGTCCCTGCTTAACTGCCTCAAAATCAAGAACACCGTCCTTTCGGACTTCCTTAACTGCCCAGGTCTTGTTTGCTTTCTCGTTAATCGCCATATATACAACACTCATACCGCCCTGTCCGACTTTACTGAGTATTTTATATTTGCCGTCAACAAGAGATCCTATTTTAAGCATCCCGTTCCCTCCAATTTTAAAAAGTTCTGACAGTAATTACCGAAATATTATCTCTTTCTTGTCGCTGCTTGTTAAGTTCAACAAGTGATTGCATATTACACTTCATCCCCTCAGCATCAACCATAACATTCGGATTTAGTGAATTATATATTTCTTCATTGCTGATTTCGTGTCTGAATCCGTCACTGCACAACATATATACCGCATTCAGCTTTGTATCCCCAAAAAACATATCGGGATAGACCTCTTCGGATGCACCAATACATTGTAACAAAACGCTTCTTCTTACATCGTTTTTGGCCTGTTCAGGCGTGATGATTCCCTGTTCAATTTCTCTTGCTACAACGCTGTGATCTCTTGTCATCACTGTCACATTATCACTGATTTCATAGGCACGAGTGTCGCCAACATTGATGATATAATATCTATTTTCAGTCAAAAGTATTGCCGTCACGGTCGTGCCGAGTCCACTTGCAAGTCCGCATTTTTTTCCGTAATTCTTTATTTTTTCATTATATTCGATTGCAATTTCTGTCCAGTCGGAACGAATATCAACATCATCAAACCCCTCTTCGCATAAAATCGGAAGTTTGTTATCTACCCATTTGCAGTACCCATTTACAAGTGACGCACTTGCAATCTCGCCTTTTGAAAGGCCTCCCATACCGTCACAAAGCACAGCGAAAACCATTTTTCCTTTTGGTGTGGACAGTACTCTAACATTAAAACTGTCCTGATTTGTGCTTTTAGTCGTTCCTATATCAGTAATGGCGGATATTATAAAATCCATAGTCACACTCCATAATTTATAACATCTGAATTATTAAAATCTTCTGATCAAAACATCTTAACTTTAATAAAGTTTGAATTCAAAATTCTCATTACCCAAACGAATTTTATCACCGTGATGTATTTCGGTTTCAGCATTACTCGGAATCATTTTTTCATTAACAAATGTATGGTTTGTTGAATTTGTGTCAACAATATAATACTTGTTACCTCGGGTAATTATGTTAGCGTGACTTCTGCTTACAGCAGTATTGTCACTTACAAAATAGTCAACATAACTTTTTTCTTTGCCAATACGGAAAACCGGCTTGGTAAGGTTAATTATTTCATTATTTTTATTGCGTAAAAGATGCGGCCTTACTGCCTGAGTCTGCTGCAAATCTCCGCTTAAGACTGTAGTTTCACCGATTTTTCCGTTATTTAAAACTGTGGTATTGCCAAAGTTCATAGGCTGCCCCTGTGGTTGTACCTGCTGAACAGTCTGAACTTGTTGAACATTTTGAATCTGCTGAACCGGCTGATTGTACGGCTTATTTTGTAACGACTGCTGTACAACAGGCTGAGCCGGAATCTGTGAAGGCTGTGTTTGCGGTCTTGCTGTAGGTTGATTCTGCTGTTTAATCGGTGTGGGCTGCTGTATGTTTGAAGCAGGTTGTCCCGGAATTGCAAAGCTGCCGTTTCCTGAATTCTGATTTACATTTGGTATTTTATAGCCGTAATTACCATTGATTTTACTTGCGTTTCCATTAACATTTTGATTAGCCTGTGCCTGTTTTTGTGCATCATTTTTAGCCTTTTTAGCTGCCTTCTGCTGATCGTATAAGGCCTTGTTTTCTTTACTGTAGTGCATAAGCAAGTTAAACATACTAATCTTTTTCTCAGGTTCTTCAGATATTACAGGCTGTGACTGCTGTTGAATCGGCGGTTTAACAACATTATTAGTGCCAGAAACTGTTGATTTAACAACCGGCTGTGATTTAGGCTGATTTATCTGAATCGGTTGTGGAACAGGTGTTGTTCTGGGTTGTACCTTATTTACAGCAGGAATCGACTCCAAAGCTTCTTTAGGTTTTGGCTGAACCACTTTTCGAACGCTGACTACCTGTTGTGCAGGTGTCATATTAACTGATTGTTCATTCTTTAAACCATCAATAAGCTTTTTAAAGTCAACGAGTGAAAAAAGAGGTGAGCCATTTAGGTAATTAAATATTTTTGTAACATGGTCAGAATTTTCAGTTTGATCAAACTGAGTATTAACCATAATGTTTTTGAAGAAAGCCCATAAATCAGGTTTTTGTAGCTCATTGTTAGTTATAGGCAAACATATGAGAGTTGCCTCACAAGTTGACACATCTACAAATATATAGTCCAAGTCAAGAATGACACTTGATATATCAATCATATAGTCTTCTGCTGATATTAAAGCGTTGACTATACCGTCAAAGACGCCGAGTAATCTTTTACGGTTCACTACTCCCGTAAAAAATTGTTTCATAGAAATTTTAGCCGAAACATTATACTTTATGAATCTGACTTCATCCATTTGAGTGAAAATTGTTTTTATCAATCCTGGAATATTGTTGTTGGTAATCATACCAAGGCTTAATGTGTCAATAAAATCCCCTTCTTTTATTTTATATACAAGATATGTATTAACACCCTGATTCTCATAAAAAAATTCCACGATACTTACTCCTCTCTGTTCAGGCGATATAGTTTAAGCAATTGCCATTTGTCTCCTGTTTGTACAAAGCAGCTGCCTTTTTCGCTGAAATCTTTTGCTCCGAAAAACTGCTGTTCAATCACAACATTTTCATCAGTGTCAACAAAACCCCATTTACCCGAAATTTTTACAGCTGCAAGCCCATTGCTGTATGAGCGAGCGTCTTCATAAGTTTTATCTGATAACCGTTTCGCATTTTTATCTATAAAGAACCACTTTCCGTCATTTTCAACAGCCGCATAAGTGCTGTCGGCAAAGCAATGTGCGTTTTCATATTTTTCATTGCCGATCTGTTTTCCGGAAGAGTCTATCATAATATAACCTGTTCCGTCACCTACAAAAAGTCGGTCATTTCTAAATACGATATTTTTTTCATCGGCAACAACATCAGCATATTCAGTTGATGACTTTGCATTACCTTCATTATTTATGATTTTCCACTGTCCGTTTTCCTTAACAGCTGCTATGCCATTATTAAAAGCGGTAGCATCATCATATTCACCGAACAACTTGTTAAGTTCGCTGTCACAATATGAATATTTTCCGTTTTCAAGTTCAACTTTTATTATGTCATCAGAAGAAATTCCGAATGACTTACATTTTTCTTTTGATGCCAAAACTCTTGAGCCTGTATTATCAATAAAATAACATTCACCTTTCTGATCAACAACAGGAGCCATTTCAGCTTTCGTAAAGGGAGCAGCCGAAACATAAGTAATTGGTGTCTTTTGATTTCCGTAAGAATCAACATAGCCCCATGCATCTTTGCTTTTAACTGCACAAAAACCGTTTCCGTATATTCCGACATCATCGTATGTATTGAAATCGAGTTTAAATGTATATGAAAGTTCATTTTTTACAGATTTTATGTATTCAGATGAAACATTGCGTTTTTCTGCTGTAGATAACACATCAAAGCAAGAATCATAATCTTTCTGTTTCATATATGCCTTGAGAATACAATCATACGACTTTGAATTTGTAGGATATTTTTCAAAGAAATCTTCACACCAATTCAAGAGTTTTGTATCTGAATTTTCCTGTCTCTCATAATATTCAGCCACTTCCACATAAACATCGGGAGTCGGGTTGATGGATAGAGCTTTATTATAATTTTCAATAGCATATTTAGTTATGTCCAATTCGGCATATTTTCTTGCCTCTGACAAATAGTGATTGTAATCACTGTTTTCTTTAACAGCATTAGAAACAAGAGAATAGCACGCCAGTGCCATAAGAACAACCAAAGCAAGCGGTATTATTTTTCTGTAGTTTTTCATTTTGTGCACCTCATCATATTCCGGATAAGCCTATAGCAATAATTGTTCCAAGCAGAATACTCGGTCCGAATGAAATTGAGTCTTTCCTTTTCTTTTTCTTTGAAATGAGCAATCCAAGTGCAAGAAAAAATGAAACCAAAAGTGAAAAAAACACTGAATTAAATGCTCCCCACAGACCTTGATACAGACCCATCAAAGCAAATAATTTAATATCACCCATACCCATACTGTTTTTAAAAACAAGTGATATTAGCAAGAAAAACAAACCTATAACCGCAGCTCCGATTACTCCGTCTTTTAGTGAATCAAGCACTGTTGACGGAGAAAAAACAAACTCTGCAATATAAAGCACCATACATAACACTAAAGAGACAATCAAAAACGGATTCGGGATTTTATGCTTTTTGTAATCAACCGCTGCCATTGGCAAAATTGATTCTATCAAAACCAAAAGTTTTAGCTGGTGAATTATGCTATGCGAAACATAAATTGTGTTAAACAAAGCAACTATACATATACTTTTCAATACAGCGAAAACGATGTATATAACCTTGCTTTTGGAATCTATGGCAATATCGCTCTTGTTAAATTTTTTAATAGTGCCGTTTTTCAAATAAACACAAGTTCCGACATAGCCTGTACACATCAAAACGAGGGAGATAACGGTTTCAATTATTATTCTCATTTTCTCATCCCTAATTATCTTTTTCTTCTGTTTTGCTGGCGCCTTTTCCGTAACTCGGAACAACCTCAATCGTTACTCCACGGGTATCTGCGTCAGCAATCACCTTTTCAATTTTTTCCTTAAGACCTTCATCCTCAGGAATAACCAAGACAATCTTATTTTTAGCTCCGCCGCAATTTTGTTTCTCCTTGGTTGTTTGTCCGTTTTTTTCGGTTTTAACATCAACAGAAGAAAGTCCGTCTGTTGTGCTCGTCATTTTTCCGCACAATCTCTCAATACTTTCCTTGAGTGCAGCCGAATCCAAATCATCAAGAGTTTTTACATCTTCATCAGCTGAACTGTAAAGCGGATTCATTGAGGAAATCATAACAAATTCATTTTTTTCGGAATTATAGAGCTGAACATCTGTCAAACCTGCGGTTTTCTTATAACCCTCTTTTTCCATATCTGCAATAACCATATGGCGAATTAAATTTGACCGTTCCTGAACGGTAGCTTTTGTCCAGAGGGTATCGGTTTCTTTGTATTTTTTAGAACCTTTATATGTAGATTCACCTGCAAGCCAGCCGTGTGTAATTGCTTTTTGATGAAAAGAAAATTTAAAATCAATCGGAAGCAACGCAATTACTTTGACATCATACGACACATCAACAGTTATTTCATTTGAGCCGTATGGGAATAAGGTTGAATTTGAAAAATCAAGTCCGTCAATGTAAGAGCCGTTTCCGTTAGGAACAACACCCAGATGTTTTAAATAATCATCAACATTACCGCCTTTTGAACTGACAAGGTGTTTTTTGCACAAAACCTTTGAAAGCGGGGCGGCTACAAGTCTTGATTTTGCAAGATTTAAACCTTCACTTGCCGCCATTTTTGCAATTCCGAACATCAACTGTTTTGGATCTTTGGCAATATCTTCAATCGTAGACTTTAATGAACTGCCTGCGTCTTTAATTTTATCTGCACTTCCGACAGCGGAATCCCAAGACTTAGATATATCAGAAATATTATCCATAGAAGATTTTCCTGTATTACCGAGATTCTCAATCTCATTGAATACGGTGTTTATATCAGACATAATAGAATCAATATCCTGCGTTCCGTCTTTAGCCGCCTGAGCAAGCTCAGCCTCGCTCTTATTAAATCCTGTAAGTGAATAAAGGTAACTGTATTGTGACAGTTCCTTTGCAGTTGTGTTGATAGCTACAGCAACACGAGCCTGCACCAAACAGATATTTACAATGGTAAGCAATGTTACAATTGCAAACATAAATGCAGACAGAGAGATGGTTGCCTCAATAGTAACCGATCCACTTTCGCCTTTTATTCTTTTCAGCATTTCCATCCCTCCGATTTTTTGATTTACTCTTCTGAACGAACTGTTTGTGTCATTTCATCTACAATCTCACTGATTTCATCAATAAGGTCCTGACTTTGTGACTTATCAATTACCGAACCGACAATTTCGCACGGAACTCCGTCAAGAACGAATGCACAACCCTTTGCATATCCATCAAATTTTGTATCAGTTCCGTAGTTAATAGTACCCTCGAACAAATACATATCTATTCCGTTGATTGTGGTCTCTTCGTCTTTGGTAATTGTTATATCGTTAATTCCGCCTGCATAATTCTGCATATTTGGAATCATTTCTTTAAAAGCAACATTGTGCGCATCTTTTGCAGAATCCGCCTTACTTAGTCTTGCAGATGTAAATGTAACATATCTTGAATCATGAACAATAAACAATTCTGTGTATGCTTTTTCAAGTTCCTTGTAGTTCGGTATATCCACATATATATTTCTAAGTGGAACTTTATAAGTGCCCGATAACTTTGTGTTTGATGATTGTGCAACAGTTTCCGAACTGCCTTCCGTCTGGGGCACTTGTGATGAACTGATTGCCGAATCTGTCGGCTGTTGTGATTCGCTGTTGCCACAGGCAGAAACAGATAAGAGCATAGTAAGTGCGATTAAAATTGTGAGTGTTTTTTTCATTGTGCTTTTTCTCCTTTAATATCCTTTAGTAGATTTATATTCAACTGTATACCAGTTTACATTATCCGAAGGATTGCCCTCAACATCGGCAAACAGCGGAAGTGCCAACAGAGTCGGTTTGACCTGAACTTTCGCATACAAATCAACATATACAGCCGAATCTGAAAGTTTAAAGTCTTTTCTTTCAGCATCCTGTCTCATATTTGCCTGTATAACATCTCCTGTTCTGAGCAGTACTCCCTCTTCGTTTGCATAAAGACCTATCATTAAAAATAATCTGAGATAGTCACTGTAGGAAAATGACAGTAATGAAGCCATTCCTGTAGAATCCGTGTCACCTGAATTACTTCCGAAAATTCCGTCAATCTGCTGATTCAGGGTTTCCTTTAACTTTCCTGCTCCGCCTTTCATTGACTCCTTAACTTTGTCTTTCATTTTATCCTTATAGGCAATCACTTTGTCGGATGTAGTTGTTATAACTCTGGTAATACTTGTTCTTATTTCCTCTACAACTTCAGTAATACTGTTCGCCGCATTTGATACTGATGTTTCTGCATTTTCAGTAACATCTTTCATTTTATCTAACAATACTTGAACATAATTTTCTTTTATCAGTTTTACTGCCTCTGCTTTAACTATGTATCCAAGGTCAGAGCTCTTATCGACGCTTTTGCCTTCCGCATCGAGCCAATCATCTAATCCTTTGGTAACTTCCTTTGCCATGTCAACTGCAGGATCGCTTGCATACTTTTCAATGGCATTATTACAGAGAGTTGTCAGCTTTTGAATCGCCGTATTTGCATGCCTTGCAATGAGAGTATCATATGATGTAGAAACAGAATTGACAACTTTATCCGTTCCGTCTTTGATGAACTCAGTAAGCTGGTCATCCGTCATATCAAGCAAACCATTCAACTCTTCAATGCCCGTATCAATGGTCACATCGGTAACATCTTTTAACGCATTACCAATGCCTTCTCTTGCTTCATTCATTAAGCCATTGATAGAACATTTCCATGTATCGCTGTTCTTAAACAATGGAACGCTTTCGCCGTTTTTTAAATCTTGCAAATCCAATGCTGACTCACAACAAGCGATTCCTATAATAATTGCCGCCTGAATAAGCGGAGCAGGAATAACACCCAATGTAGCCGCAGAAATCGGGGTTGCAATAGCAAATGCGGTATCTCGAATAGATGAGTCCATAAATGCGTATATTACATTAAATCCAAATCTGATTCCGTAAATTGAACCGTAGGCCTTGGTGAGATTTGAAGAGTTTGAACCACCGTAAATTATGTACTCAACCTCTTTGCCGTAGGCGTAATTGTTTGTTGTGTTCATCGGGGTAAGCGTTAATGTCTGTACCTCTGCATCTTTACCCGACTTTTTTTCCGTTTCCTTCTCAATTGTATCGTAACTGAACATACTGAGGACATAATCGGAAACATACAATTTATCTCGCAAGTCTGTTCCCATTTTTGCGGCTGCGTCGCCTAAGTTTTTAAACATAGAACTAAGGCTTTTGCTTGTATCTTTTGCCGCAGAATCACCTGTTTTTATTTCTGAAGAAGGGGTTTCAGCATTATTTCCCACATCTTTCGACGGCCAACCCTTTGTGACCAATGAAGATAAATCCTTGCTTTTTGTAATATTTCCTTTTTCTGCATTTTTAGCATCATCACTTGCCTTTGAATCTGAATTTTTCTTTATATCGTCATACAAATTCTGACCGTCTGATTTGTTCTCCGATTTTGTTTCTGTTTTTGCAGAAACCTCGCCTGTGTTGAAATGGGTGTACAAATACGAATAAAAATTCAACTTATCGGTTTTTCCGTGTAGATAAACCTGTGTTCCTGATTTATTCACCCAGCTAACATCAAGTTTTCCACTCTCCCATGAAAACCAACCGTCCGCCTGACTTTTTAGTTCCGGTGTTGAAAGTTTAACGCTCTTAAGCTGAGCAGCCCCAACCTTGCTCTCAATTAAAGACTCGGCTTTACCGTAACCTTTTATATCTCCGATAAAAGTACCGTCAAACTTATATTTTTTAATTTTATCAATACTTTTTTGGAGGTTATCTGAGATATTCTTTAATCTTGTAACCATTTTTTCTATTTCTTGCGTATTCAGATAAGTTCCCAACTCCTGAATTTCTGCTTTATCCTGCCGAGCCATAGATGTGTTTTTAAGTTCATTATCGTTAGCTGCACCTTCCCACGCATTTTTAGCGTTATACAGTTTTCCGCTTTCAACAGAAGTTTTTGCCTCATTAAGTTTCTTTGATGCGTTATCAAGGTATTCTTTTGCTTTTTCCATATTGTCAACATAACCCGAGACCTTGTCGCTTATACCTTTTATTAAATCATTCGTCTTTGTTGTGTTTGTCGGATCTTCGCCTTTATTTAACTCTTGTGAAATATCAGAAAAAGTTTTGGCAATTCCGCTGACCTCGTTCATAGCACTTTCGTACTTGCTTTCAATTGTAGAAAATTGGGAAGAAAGCTTATCTGACTTTGAATTTACAGTTATTTGAGTATCTTTGAGTTCCTTTTTTGCATCATCGTCATAAGCCTCAACCCATATCATTGCATTCTTCAGTTTTTGATATACTGTATACACTGACTGAGCAGAGCTTGTGTACGGTCCCAAATTTTTTCTGTTTGTTTGAACAAGGTACTGTAAGTCATACACATCGACAGGGGCAGATGTTTTCTTGATTTCTGCCCCATAGGAATCCATTTTTTGAAGTTCCCTATAGAACGAATTCATCAATGATTTTATTCCATCAGCTGTGGGACGTTTGTTTTTATCATATCCGCCAACTCGTTTTGGATAATATTGAGTATAATCTTGTAAAGGGGCAGATACACCTGTTTCAGAATAAGTAAATCTCCACAAATCAACCCTAACATTATCGCCTGCTGCATTTTTAGATTCGACATTATTTACTTTCTGTACATTACAATAATAATCAATATAGTCCTGTGTATCGTATAGGTCCATTATCGTCTTTCTGTTGACGGAAAACTTATAATCATTCTCCCAACCTGAAGAGTCTTTTAAATTTTTCTGCATATCGCTGAAATAATTTTCATCGGTAATAAGGGGCAAAGAATTGTATTTGTTAATATATTCCCACGCGGACTTGAGTGTATTCATTACACTCTCTTCTTCTTTGTAGTAATCCTGTCGCTTATCAACAAGTTCGCTTTGCTTGCTTAATGTTTTAAATGTCTGAATTGAAGAAAGAAAACTTAAACCTGTGTTAATAGGAGCACGATATTTCATAAAATCGACAATCTGCTTCTTCATAACACTTGCATTTGAAAGTGTGGCGTCACTGTTTTTATTCACACTAAAGTCTACAAGCTCCATATTGAGTACATCAGACACATCACCACTGTCACCAACCAAACCAAGCTGAGCCATAATTTGATCCACATAAGAATCGGCATCTTCGTTGCTGACACCCGAAGAAGTAATGCAGGAACGATAATAATCCTCCAAACTTGCATACAATTCGTCTGTATTCTGTGCAGTTGCGAAAAGACCGTACATATCTTTTAATTTTGTGTCATAGTCAGTAAGTGCTGTATTGAGAGTCAAATCTCCTGCAGATTCCGAAACAGATTTAGCCAATGACACTTTGCTGGCATCTACAAAAAGTGCAGAAACAGTCATCATTGGCACCAAAATAATAACAAGGAATATTGAAACAGCACCCTTGGTTTTTTTGAACCTATTCATTACCCACAATCCTCCTTACTTTTTAGCAAATCCTGATATAAAATCATTTATTTTTCCGAACACATCAGATATCTTCTGTGAGACTTTTGACTTGCTGAATACATCTATAACCATATCTGTATTTCGTATAAATTCTGCTGTATCATCAACCGGTGCTTCTGCTCTTGAAGTAATAACCAACATCGGCGGTGTTGATTCTCCTAAAAAACTGATAGGAAATTTAATGGTATACTTTACCTCTACCGAAAATGTAGAATAAACGACATAATTGTTGTATTTGGCTATATCTGATTTAGCTGTTGTAATTTTGGGGTACATATTCGTAAAAAAGGTTGATGTTTTTCCTGTCAATGCTTCTTCAACTTCATTTGATATTTTGCTTTCTACATCATTCATACCGCCAAAAATATAACGATACGGCTTTGTTTCCAGAGCCGAGAGTGACGGAAATTTTCCTGTTTCTTTCATTGTTTCCAGAATCGGATCTGAACAATATGCAGCGCCTTGAATTGCCTTTTGCTCAACTACAGATTCAACCTGAGCTTTCATATAAAAAGCATTTCCCATATAAATTAAGAAAAAGAGGATAATAAACATAATAGGAAACACAAAAGTTGCTTCGATGATTACTGTACCGTTTTCACTATTCAATTTTGAACATATAGAGTTTTTTCCTGTCATCTTTATCGTCCTCTCAAAAAATTTAGCATATGTGCATAGGGGAATCGAATTTACAACTGTCATTTCGATGTCCCCTTGCACATCTGTGAAGAGGGCCTCTTCTAGTTGCTGTTGACCGCATCGGTTGCTTTTTTGGTAATTGTACCAAACAAGGTTTCCAAAAGTGCTTTAATTTGATCTTTAAAAATTAAAGCAAGAATAACCGCAATACCGATAAGAATAACAATCGCAACGATATTAACCTCGCCCTTTTCATCAGTAAACAGGTCTCTCAACTTCATTTTTGCGATACTGCCAAGTATCATCATCTTCTGTAACATCATTTGCCATATTCCTCCTTTCTGCAAGTTTGCTCTATATAAAAACAATAAAGCCAAAAATAAGTTATCAAACTCCCAGATTTGTAAAAATCGGAACGATAATCATAATAAGGATACCAACGAACATTACACAAATAGGAATAAGTAATTTGCTGGCAGCTTTTTCTCCTTCTCGTCTTACGAGCTGCTTTTTTAACTGCCATACTTCTTTGCTCTGTTCCTGCAACATTGCAGTCAATTCACTGTTTCCTTTTGTCATACCCTGAATAATTGTTGACGTAAACTTTTTAATCTCCGGAATGATGCAACGAGAACCAAAATTAAACATCGCGTCAATCTCAGAAACACCGTTATTCATCTCATTAACTGTGGTTTGCATTTCGGTGTATATTGTTGATGTGCCTGCAAAAGCAACTTCCTGCCATGCCTCACGCAAAATCATTCCGGCATTTGTAAGCAAAGCCAACTTTGAAACAACTTCTGAAAAATCATGAAGCAGTTCATCTGACCTTTTAAGAATTCTTTTTTTCGTTACCGTACCAAAATAATAGTACGCAAGTCCTGCAAAAACAAAACCCACTATCAGTGCAAGCACATCCGATGCAAGTCCATACAAAATAAAGGAGAGTACAAATAAAGTAAATGCAATTGTTATTTGTTGGGAATGAATCGTTCGCAAATAATACTCTGAATATTTACTGCCGTACAATACATCAAGTTCCTGACGAAGTTTTCTGTCGCCTTTTGATTTATAATTATATTTTATTGTTTCGAGTACTGCGTAACCGAGTCCGTATATCTCCTTAAATGGATATTCTTTCTCAACAAGCACATCAAACATTGAATTGTACTTCATCCCTTTGATAAAGAACATCAACCAAATAATGAGTGAAACGATACCCAAGGTCATAATTACAATATCTGTCATTGTTAAGCCCAGCATAATCTTCACTCCTTAAAGTTTTATATCCAAAACAGCTTTTCCGATAAAATAAGCAACTACAAAAATAATTAAACTTACTGTTGTAGAAATAATGCCCGTTGGTGTAACAAAATTATTTGCAAATTCAGGACTCATCATTTTTATTACAGCAATCAAGACTATCGGCATAGCAATCATAATATTCTGTTCAAGCTTATTTGAAGTTACCAGTGTTTCTATATCCTCGGAAATTTCCATCTTGTCATTAAGAATACTGTGTGTATTACGAATAATTTCCTTTATATTGCCGCCTTTTCTGTAGCTAATTTTAAAGACATTGGCAAAACTCATAATATCTTCATTGTCACTGCGGCGACCAAAGTCCTCAAGAACATCTTCAATTGCAACATTATTATGTATTCCGGAAATTATTACTTCAAGTTCCTTCAATATAAAAGCATCAGAATCGTACTGCAATTTTAAATCATCATATACGCCAAAGAAAGAATCGTTTACATTTTTTCCCGCTCCGATAGATGTTGTCAATGCGTCAAGCATATCTCGAAATTGATGACTTAACTCCTTTTTCTGTTTTGCAACAATTGATTTTCTACGCATTGGTACAAACAATTTACCCGCAACTAATCCTATCGCAGTCGGAATTATTATATTGAGAACCCATGTTACTGTTGTTGGCTGATTAAATTCGTCTTTTCCTATTCCACCATAAAAAAGGTAGCCAACAGCTGCACCTACAACAAAAGCCAACAGAAAATACAATATCTTTTCTGTCTTTGTCATGTTATATACTTTATAATTATAGGTTGGTATATTCGTTGCAGAGGTAAAGTATTGCGGCTCTTCAATTCTTTTCTTTTTTTTATTTTTCTTTGCCAATACAATCACCTCAAATTTCTGATTTAAAGCCGGAAAGCTTTAATTTAAATGTATTCTGCATTTTATTATCAGTCCTCTTAAGTTTACCTGAAACTTTTTCCAAGGTGCTTTTCTCATCTTCCTCAAAGACATACAGCGGATTAAGTATAATTTTACCGTTTTCGTATCCTACTACCTCAGTGATTTCCATTGTTTTTCTGGATTTATCACGAAGTCTTGAAAGATGAATGATTATGTCAACGGCAGATGCAATTTGCTGACGGATTGCTTCAAGAGGCAGTCCTGCAGCTCCCTGCAAAACCATGGTTTCGAGTCGGCTGAGCATATCCTCAGTTGAGTTTGCGTGACCTGTTGAAAGAGAACCGTCATGACCTGTATTCATGGCCTGCAACATATCGAGCGCCTCTCCGCCACGACACTCACCGACAATAATGCGCTCCGGTCGCATACGCAGTGAAGATTTTATTAAATCTCTTATCGTAATTTGACCTGCACCGGAAGCATTGGCATTTCTTGTTTCAAGGCTGACAAGGTTGTCTATTCCCTCAATCTGAAGTTCAGCGGAATCTTCAATTGTAATTACACGCTCATCCTTTGGAATATAATTTGAAAGAGCATTGAGAAATGTAGTTTTACCTGAGCCTGTACCACCGCTGATGAAGATATTGTATTTAGCTTTAACAAGAAGTTGAAGCTTATCTGCAATTTCCTGAGTTATTGAGCCGTACTCTATCAATTTTGCTATTGTCATAGGAGTTTTTGAAAACTTACGAATTGTAACAGTCGGGCCACATAACGCAATCGGGGGTAACACCACATTAACACGAGAGCCGTCCGGAAGTCTTGTATCACAAATCGGATTTGCCTGATTAACCTCTCTGCCGGCAAGACCGACAATTCTCTGAATAACATCTTCAAGTTTTCGCTGACTTTCAAATTGTTTATCAAGCTTGTAAAGACGACCGTTCTGTTCGATAAATACATTTTTCGGTCCGTTAATCATTACTTCCGTTATGCTCTCATCCTTGATAATTGAATCAAGAAGTCCAAATCCTCTTATAGAACTGTAAACCTGTTCAACAATAGAAACTCGTTGATCAATTGAACAATACTGCTCACCGATATACTGTTCAACAATCTCCTCTATTCTCTGCTGCAAATCGTCATCACTTATCTGGCTTAGCGAGAGGTTATCAGTAACATATTTCTTGATTTTTGAGACAAACTGTTGCTCCTGTTCAAAAGTCATAATTATTCACCGCCTCAACAAATTCTGCCAAACATTTCTATTGATGATAGGCTATCCAGAATCTGTGAAACAGACGCATGTTCATATCTTGGAGCACCGCCTATATTTTTGAGCTCAATATTACTTGCAAGAGCCCTGCTACTTTTATTGCTAAACTTGTTGTAGATCAGCACAATTCTGTTCAAAATCGGAACATCTTCATTTTGCTCGGAAATTGCCAATGCGTCGTAAGCTCTGCTGATTTTAATATTAGAAATCTCAGAACCATCGCCCGTCCATACTAAAGCATTAGCCTGTTTTAAAATCTTGATTGTATCACTGTCAATTCCAAAATCCAAATCAAGAATAATATAGGAATATGAACCCAGAAGTTTTGCTTCAGAAATAAGTCGAATAATTTCATCACTTTTGAGTTCAATCATATCCAAAGCTACCTTTGGCTGCGAGTAAAAATACACACCTCTGCGATCCTGTTTAACGCAGCTTTCCATTTTCATAGATAAATTTGCCTTTCTGCTCTTCAAGGCAAATATTATATCACTCATATCAAACTGACCTTCCGCAGAAAAGAAAGCGTCGGCTGAACCGAATTTTTCAAAATTAAGATACAGTGTCTTTTCGCCCTTGGCGGCATAATACGATGCACAGGCTGCAGCCATTGTTGAACTGCCTGTACCGCCGCATGGAGATGCAAAAGCAATCACCTTGCAGGAGTCATCTCCAAATCTTGTTTCGGATACACCGCCTGCATTTTCAGAATATATACTTAATATCTGTCTGTAAATAAGGTCTGCTTTTTGATATTTGCAGATGGCACGCTGATTGTTTACGGAATCAATGTCGGCAGAATCAACAAAATATGCAAAGCCGCATCTCTTAGGGAGAGCTGCCGTATTCACATCGAAAGCAACACTCGAAACAAAAACATCAATGCGAGTACTTTCAAGTGCAGATAATGCGCTCTCAATCTTTGTAAAAGAATAAATTTCGAGTTTATCAGCATACCTAATATTGAATACCGAAACTATTCGGTTCAAATAGTTCTGGTCATTATCAAGCAAGGCTAATTTTATTTTCATAGCTTATCCCTCTATTCATTTCTTAAATGCACAAACAACATTTAATTTGAAAACAAAATATGTTAATTGTGCTGAGAATCTTGCTGTTTTTTCATATATTTTCGCCTGTTTTTACTTACCAATTATACCTTATACCTGCATTTTTTTACAGATAGTTGTAAAAAATAACACGATTGATGTAATAATTAACATTTTTATTTAGAATAAGTAATTATATTGTCGGACAATCTTATTATAATTTATAGTGAGGTGAAGTATATGTTAGTGGCTGTATGCGATGATGATAGAACAATCACCGATTACATAAAACTGTTAATAGACACCGAATTTCGTGATATAATACAAACCAAAATATATGATTCCGCAAGCGATTTAGAATCTTCAATTTTAAAAAACGAAATCCCCGATGCAATTATTATAGATATCTGTATCAAAAATGAGAATGGTCTGGAAATGCTAAAAAGAGTTCGTGAACACATTCCTACAACACCTGTTATTTTTATTACAGGATATTTAGAATATTGTTCAGATATTTTTATTGACTTTAACCCTTGGGGGTTAATTACAAAACCAATTGATAAAAATAAATTATTTTACCACATTAACAAAATTTTAAAATACTTAACCTTAAATAAGCCGTTGTCAATTAAAATTTCGGTCAACAGACAAAATATTATAATTGACAAAAGCAAAATTCTTTACCTTGAAAGTCACGAAAGAAAAGTTACATACTACACTGCTACAGACAGATATGAAGAATACATAAAGCTTGACGACGCTATGAATAAGTTGGATAATAGTTTTCTGAGATGTCATAAAAGTTATGCAGTTAATCTGAAGTATGCAATTGATTTGTTAAAATACAAAATTGTAATATCGAACGGCACAAAAATTCCGGTCAGCAGAAGCTATTATGACAATGTCAAGAAAATGATTTTTAAGCACAAAGCTTCAAAAATCGGGCTGTAACGGAGAGATTTATTTGCATACAATATTTGAAAATCAATATTACCTACCTCAACAAATGTGGGTGTACCTTTACAATATTTTGCTTGCAGTGGTGGCAAATTCTTTTGTGTTGCACAGTAAGCAAAGCAAAATTAAAACTATTTTGTTACAATCAGTGCTTTTTTACCTATTGCTTATACCCCAACACTTTGATAATATGCCGTCTTGGACAACACAGCTGTCCTTGTTAGCCATTGTCATAGGCAATATCTTATTGTACAAAGACAAATTCTATATAAAGGTAATTACTTCAATTGTTTCTATTCTTATAATATTTCTATCGGACTACTTAAGCTATTTTATTGTGTCTGTTCTGTTTGGCAGTTCGGAAAATTATTTGCAAGAGCCATATGTTTACCTTGTGTCTGTCACAGTAATAACCACTCTGCTAGGTGTATACACTATAATCGGCAGCAGATTTCTCAAGGAAAACAGAGATATGTTCTTTAGAAGCAACATTGTTTTTCTGTTTGTGTTGATAGCCTTTGAAATACTGTTTCTCGCTTTTTCAATCACACAATTTAACCAAGTTTCGACCTATGTGCCGTTTAATGTAAAAAACACAAATCTGAGCATAATTTATTTTTACATTTTCATATTTATTGTAACCGACAGTATTCTAATTTGTTTTACAAAAAGCAGTGCTTCGTACTATAAAATAAAATCTGAGAACGAGATGCTTGAATACCAAAATAAACTTCAGGCGGAATACTATAGAAAGATGCTTGAAAATTATGAAAGCACAGCAAAATTAAGACATGACATAAACAATCTTGTTCAGGTAATCAACATTCAGTTGTCTGAAAATACACAAGAAGGAAATAAAAAGGCAAGAGAAATTGTAAGCGGTATATCCGATATTATGGACAGTACAAAAACACAGCGTTACTGTAGCAATGAAATTGTCAATGCGGTTCTTTTTGATAAGACATCTGTTGCTAAAGAAGAGTCAATTAAAATTATTGATGACATTATTCTTGACAATAACACAGGCATTGCCGATTTTGATATTTGCCGAGTTTTTATCAATCTGTTAGACAATAGCATAAATGCCCTTAAAAATTATACTGGTGATGACAAGCTGCTTTACCTGTCTTGCAAACAGGATAATGACCATATTTTTATCAAATGTGAGAATAAATTTTCAGAAACTATCAGAAAACCTGAAAAAAAACCTGAACTCCATGGTTACGGCATGAAAATAGTTAAAGACATCACCGAAAAATATAATGGCGAATTGATCACTCAAATTCAAGATACAACTTTCAGTACACTTGCGATACTGAAAACAGAATAAAATATATTCAAAATAAACCGAGGCTGTCACAAAACTATCTGTTTTGTGACAGCCTCGGTTTCTATATTGGAATTTATAAGACAGTTACATTCCGAAGGGACCTCTGCAAACATAATTAACTGCATCGGAAATAATTGCTCGTTTGAATTTAGTCATCTTTGAATATAAAATAGGTTCATCACGATTTTTGGTGGTATGGTGAACGGTCAGAAGGAATAGAGAGATAGCGAATCAAGGTAAAGAAGAAGTCATCATCACGGTAACCGTAGCCGATTCGTTTAGCGACCTTGATCTTGTTGTTGAAGCCTGCGAATTTCATCCTGACGAACAACGCCGATAACATCTCTGCCAAATTGCGACTGTATATGAAATCAATCATATACAATCTGTGCTTTGGGCAAATGCTTTGTTACAAGCTTGTTGTAAAATGCGTTCATGTCCATCGCTACCGCCGCAATAAGGACACCGGACTGACTGCGTAGACCTTACGCTCTGCAGAAACAATACGCTTTTATCTTTATTAGGGCTGATTCCTATATGTGTTCCTTTAAATCCTTGACTTTCAAGTTCAACTTTTATATCATCTAAATAGAGCATAGGTTTCTCTCCTCCATTGTTTGTCTCTTCAACTACAATTTGGGAGCCTCCTATGCTCTTTTTCAATATTTACTTTTGATCATCCCACATTTTTCCGCGATGAGGGAGAAATAAAACACTCTATTGTTTTCCAATCTCAATTTATCAAAGCTCCCATAGATAAATACTACGCTTACTTCAGACTCCGTATCTATACATCTTATCAAAAATTTCTTTTGCCGTAACTGCATTGTCGGTTATGGCATTTTTTAATTCGGTGATATTGTCAAACTTTTTTTCGGGACGAATGAAATCAAGCAGACGGACATCGGCTGTCTGACCGTATATCTCACCGCCGTGAAAGTCAGGCATCCATGTTTCGCTCAAAAGCTTTGTTCCTCCGACCGTCGGCTTTACACCGATATTAGTCACACCGCAATAGACCTTTCCGTTTTCAAGTGTGACGGCAGACGCATAAACGCCGTATTTCGGCACGGCAAGATTTTCGGGAAGTTTCTGATTGATTGTCGGAGTACCGAGTTCTCTGCCAAGTCTTTTTCCGTGAGTGATCACGGCAGAAAAACCAAAATATGAACACAAAAGCTTGTTCGCACGGCGAATACTTCCCTCACTTATAAGCAGACGGATAAGTGTTGACGAAACAACATCGCCATTGTCACGCTCAGGCTCAATCACATTAAGCTCCGTGCCGTTTTCATCACAAAGCTTTTTGAGCAACTCGGTATCGCCTTCTCCGTTTTTTCCGAAACGATAGTTAAAACCGCAGACAACAAATTTTGCGTTGAGGTTGCCGAAAATAATTTTCTCGACAAAGTCCTTTGCAGACATATTCATCAGCTTTTTAAAGTCGGGACTGAAGGTATGTTCAATACCCAGGCTTTCAAGTGTTTTCAGCTTATCTTCCGTTGTCATAAGCGCCCCCTTAGAAGATTTTCCGAGAACCTCCTTCGGGCTTTGAGCAAATGTAAAGCACACGGGCAAAAGTCCGTTTTTCTTCTGCTCAACAGCCGAGAGAATAACCCTTCGGTGTCCCTTGTGAAGTCCGTCAAAAAATCCGAGAGCAACGGCAGTATTCAATTTTTCGTGTTCTGAAACAGTAAAATTCTGCATATATATTTCCTATGATTAAATTAAATTTTACCGCTTTTCAAAAGTGCGGCAGTCTTTAAAACGGCAATCTGTGTTTTGGAGTCGGGTATCATATTGTTAAGCACCATTTCAACGGCTTTGTTGAGGGGAATTTTTTCAACATTCAAAAACTCACCCTCGTCAAGCTTTTGCTCGCCCTGTGACTTTACCCGACAGGCATAAAGATGGATAATTTCCGAGGTGTATCCGGGAGACGGATAGACCTGACCGAGAGAAATGTAGGAGTAACCCTCAAGTCCCGTTTCTTCAAGAAGCTCACGCTTTCCGTTTTCAAGCGGAGTAGAACCCTTTTCAAGCTTGCCGGCAGGAAGCTCAAGCACAACCTCCTTGTACGGATAGCGAAACTGCTTTACAAAAGAAAGATTATTGTCCTCATCAAGAGCGGCAACGCATACTCCGCCCGGATGATTGACAACCTCCCTCTTTGACCTTTTACCGTCAGGAAGCTCCACTTCGTCAAGGACTATATGCAGAACTCTGCCGTCAAAAATTTTCTTGCTGTCAAGAGTTTTTTCAAAAAGCTCCATAATTATGCCTCCGTTTTAAAGATTGAATTATCGAAAGGAAAGGATTTTGTTATGCCCGATTATAATGTTTTTCCCGATTACAAAACACGCAAAGAAATCATAAACGAGCTCTGCGACAGGTACAAGTTCATCAAGCATTGCTTTGCCGGAAAAAGCGTGTGCGGAAGAGGTATTGATGTTCTGCACATTGGCAACACCAAGAATCGTGTACTCTACTGCGGTGGTTTTCACGGCTCGGAGTACCTCACGATACTTGCCCTGCTGAAATTTTTTGAAGAATGTTGTGAAGCAATGGAAAGCGACAAAACTGTCGGCGGATGCAAAATCGGGAATTTTTTAAGCATTCGCGGTCTTACGATTGTGCCTTGCGTAAATCCCGACGGCACGGAAATTGCCTTGCATGGCAGTGACGCCGCATTCAAATACAAACCGCTTGTCGAAAAGGTCTGCACCGATACATATAAATGGCAGGCAAACGCCCGTGGAGTTGACATCAACCACAATTTCAATGCCGGCTGGTGCAGGCTTAAACAGCTTGAATTAAAGAACAATATCAAGTGTCCGGCGCCGACAAGATTCGGCGGAAATCATCCCGAAAGCGAACCCGAAACTAAAGCTCTGACAACACTTTGCCGTAATATTGACTTTGAACGAGCAATCGCTCTGCACAGTCAGGGACGGGAAATTTACTGCTCGTTCGGCAGACACACACCCGTTCTGAGCTTTCGGCTTGCGTCAATATTCTCACAGGCAAGCGGCTACAACATAGCCTTTCCCGAGGAGATTGCCACAGGCGGCGGCTTTAAGGATTGGTTCATCGAAAAATTCCGCCGACCTGCCCTCACCATAGAAATGGGACTCGGCAAAAATCCCCTCCCCCTCTCCGATTTTGAAGAAGAATACAAAATTCTGCAAAACATTCTCTGCCTCGGAGCGGTGGTTTAAAAATTTAATTTCATTGTATTTACAGCACTGAACACATATTGTTTGGTGCTGTTTTTAATTAAAAGGGCGCGTTAAGGGCGCGTTAAACACACATTTGGGCGCGTTAAGGGCGCGTTAAAATTACGTTTGGGCGCGTTAAACACACATTGGGGCGCGTTAAGGGCGCGTTAAATTATTTCTTAATGATATATTTAGCGTATCTTCCTTTTTCGGATAGTTCAATCAAATTCTCTTTTCTCATTCGTTGCAATATTATACGGGCTTGTTTTTGTGAAAAGCCACACAATTCTCTTACTAATTCGTTATTAATAAAACCTCTGTCACGGATATATTCCAAAATCATTTCTCTTGCTTTGATATATTGAATTGCTTTATCCTTAGTGTAATCAACAGAATTTTTTAACTCGTCATATATCTTTGCCGTCAACATATATTCATTGCCCGACAACTCAATCAAACCATATCTTTTAAGGTTATTACAGGCATTCTGAGCCTGATCACGAGCTTCTTGAATTAAGCTCTCTGCCTCAGACATTGTGATTTTGCGGTTATCTTTAAGGTAGCGCAAAATCATAAGTTCCGAAAGTGAAAAACTTCTGCTCAGTCCGTTTTCTTCATTGGCAATGAATTTTACAAAATCAATATCATCAATAGCACTATAGATTGTCAGCGAAACCGCATCATTATACGATTTGTATTCGGGAAACGGCTTGCCGGATGATATCATTTCTCTGAAAATAATATCAACACCTTGTCCTGTTCTCTGAACATATTTTAGATGTTGCAGAGTTTCGGCAATTAATTTATTTCTCGGAACAGACGGATGTGTAATTATATTATTTTCTGTGATACCGTCCAAAAATGCACCGGGGTTTTCTATTACAATTTTATCGGGATAATGCTTTACATAAACAGCACCTTGACTTTGATAATCTCTGTGTGACAAAGCATTGAGTAATGCCTCTTGAAAAACTTTTTCAGGGAAATCGACAATTTCCAATCTGAAAAGTCCAACCTGAACATTGACAATACGATTTGAGTCTTGTATTTTCTCTGAAAGTCTGTCAATTACCGATATAATAGGAGCCTTCATATCAAGTCTTGCATCATATTCTTCTAAATTCGACTCGGAATAGTGCAAGTAAATTACCTCTGCCTGTGGAAGTAATCTATTGATTGCCTGCTCTTTGCCTACAAATAATAATCCAGCCACAGTCAATTTAATATTACCGCTGTCAGACTTAACCAAAGCAAGGTCACGCAAAAATGCGATATCATCCATATCAGCTAATGTCGATTCGGGATTTCTCGCTTTTAATTTTTCTTTCAACTTATAAACTTCAAGTTTGTTTATATCATCTTCCGTGCTGTCTGACAAAATCCTTCCCGAAAAATCGGAGCTTTGAATTTCGGAATAGCGGTTGCTCATTTCATCGGGATAAAACGGTTTAGAATTTTTTCCAAGTCTTTTTAAGCATCTGCCGTCTGTAGTTGCATGTGTAATTCCGTCTGATGCAACGGTAAGTGCAATCACCTTTTTACCGTCGTATTCTATTTCTTCGGGATCAACAAAAATAGGCGGTCTTGTTTTTTCGTAAATTGATTCAATAATGTTCTGCAAATCGTAGTTACCGTCACAACCCGTAACTTCACCGTTATCTTCAACGCCAAAGTAAAGAGTGCCTCCTTTGTTATTTGCAAAAGCTATAAGTTCATCAACCGCCAAATTAATTCGTTTCTTCATATCAGACACTTTATTCCACGATTTGAATTCTGTATTAATCGACTCACCGATTTTCAGAATTTCTGCAAAATCATCAATATTCAAAAAAGCACCCCTTTTCTTTGCAGAGCAGTCATTATAGTATTATTTGATTATTCATCTTATTTATAAAATTTAAGGGCAACCTCGGTTGCCCTTGTTTATTTTGTTATTTTTAATAACTTTGATTAATTTTTATCGTCCTCATCATCAAAGAAAGAGATTGAGTTTACGATATTGTCAACAGCCTCGTCTGAAATTACATTCGGCTCGTCAAGATATTTTGATCTTTTTTCAATGCTGTCAATAGCCATCTGCATCTGCTCCTGGGGAGTTGACGGTTTTTTCGGAGCGTCGTAAATCTCGTTATCCTCCGGATTTGAGATGTTCACATACTCCTCTTTTTTAGGCTCTTCTTTAACCTCGGGTTCTTCCTCAGGCTCAACGATTGCAGGCTCATTGCCGTCATCGGGAACTTCAACTTCCTCTGTCACATCTTCCGCAGATTCCTCTTTTACGGGTTCTTCCGCTTTTTCGGCAGATTCGTCATTTTTTTTTGACTTGTCAACGCCAAAGTTCGGAGCATCGTAATTTTCGTCAATCTCCTCTGCGGCAGCCATAATTACCTCACCGGGAGCGTCAATCTGCTTTTCTCTTCTCGCCTCGGCAACAGCCTTGAGTTCATCAAGGTGATTTACAGGCTTTTCAACCTTTTCGCTGTCCTCATCAAAATAGATATCATACCATACGAGGAACACATAAATTGTCCAAACTCGTCTGCTGTTATCTTCTTTTCCGCTGAAATGACTGTCGAGCCATGAAACAAGGACATCTGTATTGAAGAATTTCTCGGCAGTTTTGCCCTTGAACTTTGTCTTTACAACATTATAATACTTCTCGTCACGAAGCCATACTCTTGTCGGTACAGGGAAACCGAGTTTCTCTTTTTCGGCAGTAGCCTCAGGCATATGGCGAACGGCAGCCTTACGCATTGCATACTTTGTGTTGTGCTTGTTGCAGCGCAGTTTTGTCGGGAGCGATGACGCAACCTTGAAAACCTCCTTATCAAGGAAAGGAACACGAAGTTCAAGCGAGTTAGCCATACTCATTCGGTCGGCTTTAAGAAGGATGTCACCGACCATCCACATATTGATGTCGAGATACTGCATTTTTGTAACATCGTCATACTTACGGCAACGATAATAATATTTTCTTGTAAGATCCTGTGGGCGTGTTGCAATTGACGGATCTTTCAAAAGCTCCTGCTTCTGCTTGTAGTCATACATAAATGCGTTACCGATATAACGCTCCTCAAGCTTGTCACAGGCACGGATGAGATAATCTCTGCCCTTGATGTCGGGGAGCTTTCTGCAAATTGCTCTTATTGCCTTTCTGATGCAATGCGGAACAATTGTCTGATAAACCTTGAACACTCTCGGATCGTTGTAGCAAGTGTAACCGCCGAACAATTCGTCTGCACCCTCACCCGAAAGGACAACCTTTACATAATGGCTTGCAAGACGGGATACAAAGTAAAGTGCGATACATGACGGATCTGCAAGCGGCTGATCCATATGGTACTGAACAGTCGGAACAGCGTCCCAGAATTCTTCACTTGAGATAAGGTGAGTGTGGTGTTCAACACCGATTTTTTCGCTGAGATTTTTTGCCCAGCTGATTTCGTTATATTTTTCGCCAAAGTCAAAGCCGACTGTAAATGTTTTCTGGTCGGCAAAATATGTTGAAACATAGCTTGAGTCAACACCGCTTGAAAGGAAACAACCAACCTCAACATCGGCAATTTTGTGAGCATTTACGGAGTTTTCAAAGACCTTTTCAATTCTGTCAACAGCCTCTTCCTCTGTCATTTCTTCATTGGGATTGAAACGAGCCTCAAAGTAACGGGTAGTTTCAACCTCGCCGTCCTTGTACCAGAGATAGTGACCGGGCATAAGGCAGTAAACACCCTCAAAGAAAGTTTCGGGCGGAACTGCATACTGGAATGAAAGGTACGAGTCAAGTGCCTTTCTGTTGAATTTCTTTTCAAACTTAGGATATTCAAGAATACTCTTGATTTCACTTGCATAGACAAAGTCATTGCCTATCTGAGTGTAGTGCATCGGCTTAATGCCGAAAAAGTCACGGGCAATAAAAAGTGAATTATCCTTTGTGTTGTAAATAGCAAAGCCGAACATACCACGGAGTTTTGGGAGCATATCTTCTTTCCACTCTTCAAAGCCGTGAACAAGCACTTCACTGTCTGTATCTGTATAGAACTTATGACCTTTTGCGATAAGTTCTTTTCTCAAATCCTTGTAGTTATAAATTTCACCGTTGAATGTGAGAACAAGGCTTTTATCCTCATTGTATATAGGCTGATGACCTGCACCGAGGTCAATAATGGAAAGTCTGCGAAATCCCATGGAAATATTGTCGTCCGTAAAAAATCCGTCCGAGTCGGGACCACGGTGAGTGATAACCTCTGTCATATTTCTGATGACATCGGCTCTGTTTTCAACCTGTCCCATAAAGCCGGCTATGCCGCACATATCACAATTCCCCTTTCAAGGTAATTTTCAAAATTAACCGCATTAGACTAATGCCCTATTTTAAACATTTTATCACAATTTACTCCCAAATTCAACTGTTTGCAGGCATAAGTTTCAAATCAAAGCAACGCCCCTCAGCCTTTTTTATTTTTTAAGTATTCATCAAGCAAATCCGCTGCATATCTGCACAATTCAGGACACGGACGGGCGGCATAATATTTTTCTGTTCTCTCAGACGGAGTCGGGTTGTCCTTTGCCTTTGCTCTCATACCTAAAAGGTCACGGCAGATTATTGAACCGTTGTCCTCTTTGAACCTTTCGGCAAGCTGCTGAACCTCGGTGTAGACACGCTTTTTGTCTGCATTATCCTTGCTGTCACTGTAACCCCTTGCAAGACCTAAAGCCATATACATTCCCGTAACAGTACCGCAGACCTCACGCATTCTGCCTATTCCGCCGCCAAACGGCGATGCAAGCATAAGAGCAGTCTGTTCATCAAAGCCCAAATCGTCACAAAATGCAAGCAATACAGCCTGAGCGCAGTTGTAGCCCTGCATAAAATTATTCTTAGCAATTTCACCTTTTGTCATACCAATTTCTCCTTTTGACAAAGCAATTTCATACAAGCCAAGTATAGCACCGAAAACCGCATACTGCAACGATTTTTTGCTTGTAGAAGAGGTTAGTGTATGATATAATTTATCATACAACAGCATTTCGCAAATTGTCTCGTTTACAAGCACATTGCGAACGCTTTAAATTTGCTTGCTTTATTCGTTAAAATTGTTATAATCTAAGTACAGATATTTCACACATTTTTTAGAAGCGTGAAATATCCGTGAGTTTAGCCGTGGAATAATCCACAACCAAACTCACGAGGAGCTGACGCTCCTTTGTACTGGTTGCAATCTGTCGCAAGCTCTGCTCCTTGCAAGCAAAGCAGAGCGTTGCTCGGATTTAAATCTAAATACAGATTAAAATAAAGTACAAAAAAGACATTAAAGAAAAAGGTGATTAGCATTGTCTTTTCCACAGGATAAAATAAGAAATTTCAGCATTATTGCTCACATTGACCACGGCAAGAGTACGCTTGCGGACAGAATTCTTGAGCAGACCAACTCCGTTTCCGAAAGGGATATGGAGGCACAGCTGCTTGATGACATGGATCTTGAGCGTGAGCGCGGCATTACAATCAAGGCGAGGGCGGTTAGCGTTATCTACAAAGCCGATGACGGCGAAGAATATCTTTTTAACCTCATCGACACCCCCGGTCATGTTGACTTTAACTACGAGGTTTCCCGTTCACTGGCGGCTTGTGAGGGCGCTATTCTTGTTGTTGACGCATCACAGGGCATTGAGGCGCAGACTCTTGCAAACACATATCTTGCCGTTGACAGCGGACTTGAAATTGTTCCCGTTGTCAACAAAATTGATTTGCCGAGTGCCGATCCCGACAGGGTTATACAGGAAATTGAAGATGTAATCGGTATTCCTGCCGAGGATGCTCCGAAAATTTCCGCAAAGGCAGGAATCAACATTCACGCAGTTCTTGAAAAGGTTGTTCACGATATTCCTGCTCCTACAGGCGACATCAACGCACCTCTGCGTGCATTGATTTTTGACAGCTACTACGACAGCTACAAGGGCGTAATTATATATGTAAGGCTCAAAGAGGGACAGATTCACCCGGGCGATGAATTCAAACTTATGGCAACGGGCAGTGTGTTCAATGTTGTTGAGTGCGGACTTATGCACGCAACCGCCCCCGAAAAGACCGACGGTCTTTATGCAGGCGAGGTTGGCTACATCACGGGTTCAATCAAGACTCTTGCAGACGCAAAGGTCGGCGACACGGTTACACTCACATCAAATCCCGCAGAAGAACCGCTCCCCGGCTACCGTGAGGCACAGCCTATGGTTTTCTGCGGTATCTACCCTGTTGACGGCGCAAGATACGGCGACCTTAAAGATGCACTTGAAAAGCTCCAGCTTAACGATGCGGCTCTTTCGTTTGACCCCGAAACATCGGTTGCCCTCGGATTCGGTTTCCGCTGCGGATTTTTGGGACTGCTCCACATGGAAATTATTCAGGAGCGACTTGAAAGAGAATATCAGCTTGACCTCATCACAACCGCACCGAGTGTAATTTACAGAATCACACGCACGGACGGCACGGTTGAGATGATTGACAACCCGACAAACTACCCCGATCCGTCACTTATTCAGATGGCGGAAGAGCCTGTAACAGACGCTCACATCTATGCACCTAAGGAATATGTCGGCAATATTATGGAGCTTTGTCAGGACAGACGAGGAACTTTTGTCGATATGCAGTATATTGATGCCGACCGTGTTGATTTACACTATGTACTTCCGCTTGCCGAAATAATCTACGACTTTTTCGACACGCTCAAATCACGCACAAGAGGTTATGCATCATTCGACTATGAGCTTAAAGAATATGTTCAGAGCAACCTTGTTAAGCTCGATATTATGCTCAACGGCGAGGTTGTCGATGCACTTTCGTTCATCATTCACGCCGACAAGGCATATTCAAGGGCAAGAAAGATGGCTGAGAAGTTAAAGGAAAAGATTCCGAGACAGCTCTTTGAAATTCCGATTCAGGCTTGCATCGGCGGTAAAATTATTGCCAGAGAAACCGTAAAGGCTATGCGTAAGGATGTACTTGCCAAGTGCTACGGCGGTGATATTTCCCGTAAGAAAAAGCTTCTTGAAAAGCAAAAAGAAGGTAAAAAGCGTATGCGCCAGCTCGGTTCTGTTGAAGTTCCGCAGGAGGCATTTATGGCGGTTCTCAAGCTTGATACGGATTAACGGTGAAGATATGAAAGAACTTGCTATGTTTTACAACTTTTCGGACGAAAGATTTCGCAAGGCAAAGTTTGCACTTATGCCGTTGAAAATTCAGGTTAAAAAGGTTGAAAAAGAAGATTTCAATCAGCCTATCGGTTTCCTTGCAGGCATCAAAGGCATTGAGCCTGTGGCAGAAAAGTTTGACGGTGACGGCTTTGACGAAGAAATGATTGTCATGCACAATTTCACGAATAAAACGATTGACTCGCTAATCAGAGCGCTGAATAAATGCGGTGTCGGACGGATTCCGCTCAAGGCGGTTATCACTCCCACAAGCAAAGACTGGGACAGTCTGACGCTTATCAAAGCACTTAAAGCCGACCATGAGGAAATGCTTAAAAAATTGAAAACGAAAAGTTGAAAATGGAAAATGAAAGTCGGGAAGACAGTTTGCAAAATGCAAAACAATGTCTTCCCGACTGTTTTTATTTATATGAAATTACCGCCGCATTATTACAATCAATTTTTAAGAATTTTCTCAATCAATTGTGCAACACCATCATTATTATTTGACGGGATTACGATATCGGCACGGTCAAGGCACTTTTGGCTTGCGTTTTCAACAGCCGCACCAAGTCCGGACTCGGCAATCATATCGGCATCGTTATCGGCATTTCCGCAGGCACAGACATTTTCCATGCCGATATTCAAAAAGTCACACAAACGCAGGAGTGCCTTCGCCTTTGATGCGTCTGCCGACATAATCTCAACAAAATGGTCGGTTGAAGTCGTAATTTCAACGCTGTTACAAGCCTTTTCAATACTGCTCCACAGCCTGTTGCGAAGCTTTTCGTCCGTACTTATAATGCTGATAAGGTCAAGCTCATTTCTATGCTTGCTCAAAAAGCTTCTCATATCGACAATCTTGCCGTGGCATGAACGGGTGTATTCAAAATATTCAGGCTCACAGCCGTAGTCAAGCGGTCTATGCACATATCTGACATCGGCATATGTAAATCCGTCAATAAATCCCTCAAGAATAACATCGTCATTACGCACAGCACCGAGAATTTTCAAAACATCATCGGGTAAAATCAGCGAACGGTGAACCGTTTTACCGCACTTGCTTATTACAGCGCCGTTCGAGGTAATCGCATAGTCCAGACCGACAATGTTCATCACGCTGTCGGGCATCATAACAAACGGTCTGCCGCTTGCCGCAACAACGGTTATTCCGTTTTTGATCGCAGATTCAATGGCAGTTTGCGTTCGTTTGCTCAAGGTGTCGCTGTCGGCAAGGGTTGTGCCGTCAAGGTCAAGTGCAATCAGCTTTATATCTTTCATCTTATCCATACAAATTCCCCTGTCAGATTTTTTTCGGGCAAAATCCGTTCATACAGCATTCTTCACATTTTGCCTTTCTTGCGGTGCAGACTGCTCTGCCGTGCAGAACAAGTCGGTGACAAAAGTCGTTGCTTTCATCGGGAGGCAAAAGCTCACGCAATGCAAATTCAATCTTTTTCTGATCTTTTAAATCGTGAAGTCCGAGCCTTTTTGTAATGCGTATGCAATGTGTATCAACCACAACCGCAGGCTGACCGAAAATGTCACCGCACACAAGATTTGCGGTCTTTCTGCCGATTCCGGGGAGTTTTGTCAAATCGTCAATATTATCGGGAACAACACCGCCGAAATCGTCACAAAGCATCCTTGCCATTTCGACAATATCTTTTGATTTGGTCTTATAAAGTCCGCAGCTTTTTATATACTCAGCAACTTCTTCGGGAGTTGAGTCGGCAAAATCCTGAGCAGTTTTGAACCTGTCAAACAACGAAGGAGTGACCATATTAACCCTTGCGTCCGTGCATTGAGCGGCAAGCCTTGTTGCAATGAGCAGCTGCAACGGATCTGTGTAGACAAGCGAACATATTGCGTCGGGATATTCTTTTTTCAAGGCATGAACAGCGTTCACGGCAATTTCTTTTTTAGTCATAAATTCACCCCGTAATTTTAAAAAATGCAAAAAAATGCGATTAAATACTGTTTTCTTCAGTATAACACAAAAATTCTGCTATTGCAATCAGGATAAAAAATTGGTACAATAGCAGTATAAAAGTTGAAATTTTATTGAGGAGGACAAAAAATGTACAATAATTACATTTTTGACTTATACGGCACTCTTATCGACATTAATACAGATGAATGGAACGATGATTTGTGGAAGAAAATTGCCATTCTCTATGCCTACAAGGGTGCACACTACACCTATGACGAGCTTAACGAGGAGTACGACAGACTTGTTCAGGCTGAAAAAAAGACTGTTATCAAAAAATCTCCCGATACAAAAGTTGTTGACATTAAAATTGAAAAGGTTTTCCGTAAGCTATTTACACAGAAAGGCGTTAAGGTTACAAAAGCCGAGGTACTTTTTATTGCCGAGGCATTCCGTTGCTACTCAACAAAGTACATCAAGCTTTATGACGGTGTACTTGATCTTCTCGACACTCTCAAAGCAAAAGACAAAAAGGTTTATCTTCTTTCAAACGCACAGCGTTCATTCACAGAAAACGAGCTGAATATGTTTGACCTGACAAAATATTTTGACGGCATTTGCATCAGCTCCGATGAAGAATGTTCAAAACCTGACGAAAAATATTTCAAAACACTTTTTGACCGTTACGGACTTGAAAAGAGCGAGTCAATTATGATTGGCAACGACTATATCAGCGATATCGGCGGTGCGGCTGATTTCGGTATTGACAGCCTGTACATTCACCAGAGCATTTCACCCGAGATTGACGGCGAACTCCGCAGTACATACAAGGTTATGGACGGCGATGTGTTCAAAATCAAGAAACTTATTGTGAAGTAATAAAAGAATTCAACTGCACCTGATTTTACAGGTGCAGTTTTTAGCATATATAGTGTATATTTTATCTGTAGTTATGCACACTATAATAAAGGAAGTGTGCAGATGAAACGCAAAGTACCCGATTACAAAAAGATTTTAACACCAAGTGATTTAGAGCTTAACACCTGTTCAAATCAGGATTGCACAGGACTTATTCCAACGGCTGTACAAAACGAAGAACAGGCTGATTCATACGAAGAACTCTACCCCTACATCAGCGGTGTAGCACCGCACCATGTCCAAGAAGATAGTAAAGATAAGGAACAACTTTAATCCCGAGATGTACTATATTAAGATGACACTAAAGACCAATCAAAAAAACAGCGGAAGCAATGCGTTTGTGCATTACTTCCGCCGATTTTATATTTTCAATTTTAATCTGAAGAAATTATTTTGTATAGCCGTGTTCTTTACACATCATATCGTAATAACCGACTACGAAAAAGTCTGTATGCTCATTTTTAACATACGGACCATAGGTAATGTACGGGTACCTTGGAGAAATATTATAGTTACCGTAAGCATACCAACGCATTGTATCATCAAAATACTGTATACCATCCTGCTCGTCAAGGAAAATATGATTGTTTCCAAAGTCGCCATTAAGACCAACAATAAATTTTTGTAAATCAGTAGCGGCAATGACCGATATATCGCTTTCATACTTTGCTACATTTGTTAACATCTTCTGCGCACCTGTAAATTCAACCTCATGGGCAATATATTTCTGAATAAAGGTAGCATCGACAACATTAACAACACCGTCTTTGTTCACATCACCTTTTAAAGTATAGGCATTCGTCATCTTGTTGTACACAGCAAGAAGTTCGTTGTAGGCATTTGTAATAGCCCAAACATCGTAATTATTAGTGCCTGCAATATACGGCTCTAAGGCGGTTTTTAAATCAGCAAGCTTATTCTTAAATTCGTTCCATTGCTCATCAGAATACCAGTTGTTGTAATTCTGTTCCTTACAGGCATTATCGTAAGCAGTTTTAGCATATGCAACATCAACATGAAGGTTATAAGCGGCACTATACAGCTTGTCCTTCATATTTTTATATTCCTCGGCTGTTGCAAGTTCGTCCTGATTATAAAGATTGTATGCATCATTATATGTATCACCTGCAACACAGTTATAGATTCTCGCCTCACCAATGTTTGTGTTGAGAATTTTAAATGCGTCAAGGAGCCAGCCAAGTTTCTCACGCTCTATCTCAGTTTCGGACTTTTCATTTTCAGCAGCAAATGTTGTTAAAATGAAAGATGAAACCGCCAAAATTCCAACGAGTATGATTGATAATAATTTTTTCATTGTTTATCCCCCTATATCATCTTCTGTATCAATGTGCTGTCTGTTATACTAATAACTCCATCATGGTCAACATCTGCAGCCAAAATTTGCTCATCAGTAAGTGTAATTAGTTTGACAATATGTTTACTAACTAATGTCGCATCCTGTATACTAACATTACCATCCAAATTTACATCACCTAAAATCACAACCTTAAATTTAGTAGGTTCAGAATATTTTATTGTAGGATAAATAACATTACCATTTTTTCGAGCTTTGACCCTTACCCTAATATATCTTCTAAAATCGTTCTCGGTAACTGTATATTCTTTGGTATATGCACCTGAAATATTTGTCCAAGAAACTCCGTTAATTGAACTTTGCCACTGATAGTCAACTAAGTATTTATCTTTTTCAGGTAGTCCTTCAATTTTAGCAGTTAATTTTTCACCAACTATTGGATCGCCAACAATTTTGATATTGGTTATATCAGCCTTAGGATTTACAATTACTTTTTTGTTGATATTATCGTTAAATTCAAAAATAATCTCTGTATAATTATTTCCTAATGTTTTTAGGAATGTAGCATTAATGGTAATGCCATTTTCTGTACGAACATAATCCACTCCCTCGCGTAAAATGCGATTGTCAGAAGTATAAATAGAGAAAAATGAGAGATTCCCAGATATTTTTATGTTAGCATTCTCATTAATAGAAGTTATTGAATTTGGTTCCAATGTAACAGAATCACCTACAGCAGAATCACTCTTAGACAAAACAGGGCGAATAATCAAATTCCCTTTAACTAAATTATCGCAATAAGACGTATCAACATTGCAATCCTTCCAGTCTATAACATTATTTTCACTTGTACCATAATAGCTCTCACTGCTATTAATTTCTGGATAATTTTCAATATTGCTATTCAATAATTTATAATTACCAATGCCTTCATATGGAATATATATTCTAGAAGAAGAAGATAACGGTGATAAATGTAAAACAAAAGCATACTTACTTGCCGAACCAATCATATATGGATCCGTAAACGATGCTGTTATATAACCTTCTCCGTTAAATGTTCCATTAGACACAGTTTTATACTCATCAATATTCTGGGGCAAAGAGTTCTCTTCTATGGGAATTACTTTCAACTCATATCTACAACCTGATGATCTTAAATAGAACATAACATCGTCAATCTGATCATATATATCCGTATATTGACTAACATCATAAATATTACAAAGATACAAGTCATCTCTATAATAGCACTTAGAATTAAAAGCAACAGGAAAATAGTCATAGGAAAGCATCCTTTGATTTGAATCAGCCCTTTTAACGCCAGTGATCACCGCTACATTATTATTTTTATTATTCAAAAAACCGTCCTGATATGATAACCAAAAATATTTTTCATCCTCATAGGTGTTTTTAACAAGCCACGCACCATCAGAGGTGATTTTATCAGAAAGGGTAGGTGAAAAATTGTTCTTAGAATATTTATCATCCCAACCTACTAACATAACTGCATGATTAAGTGCAGGCGGATTGCTGTCAGAATAAAAATTAATATCGCCATTACTATCTACATATTTATTCTGTGGACAGTATGTAGAAATACCAGTTGTGACAGCGCCATACTCTTTTATAGCCAATTTAATTCCGTCAATATCGCGAGGATTAAGATAAGTCATGGATGTGATATTAAATAGGGATTTAGAATTAGAAAAGCCATCATTTAAGTATTGAGTACTATCGTCCATAAAGTCACTTAAAGGGTAATTGTTTTCCGATATTATGGAATTCCATTGAACTGCATTTTTATTGTTAAATATAGGTGAATTCCAATTTGTTAGGTATTGAAATGCTTTTACATTATTGCCTCCGCAATCAGGATTGTTAAGATAATATCCAACATTATTTTTAGATTTTCCAACAGCATTTGACATTGCAACAGCACCATGAGATGAAGAAACATCAAATTTAGTTCCATAATTTTTTGACACAAATGTTTCAGCCATACCAGTTGTCGCGTATAGCCAACAAAGATTGGATTCACCTTGGATTTTATTAGGAGTCGTATAGCTTAAATTTCTGGGATCATAAAAAGATGGTACTCCAAGTGTATTGTCTTGTCTATCAGCACCAAGTCTTTCATATGTATCTATAATATAACCAGAATAATTAGATGAATCTACAGTGTCACCAGATTCTACGGCATGACTGCTTAGAAATGGTATACATGCAATTGAACCCGCAACAATAAACATTAACAATTTTCTCACACATTTCACAATAACCGCCTCATTTCTTTTCATTACTCTACTATAATTAATAACACATTATAGTTTTAGACCTGTTACGATTATACCATATACAGTAATTATAATCAATACTATTTCAATATTTGGTTATAAAATATCACTTTGCTTTTTTGTGAAATATAAACAAAAAAGCACCACTTTACGTGGTGCTGAAAGTTCAAATGAACCACCGATTACTCGGTGTATATAAAAGGGTAAACACCCTGAAAACTGAATAAAGGAAAGAAGATTAAGAAGAAAGATTAGTTAAATTCATATTGGAATGACCAATCGGGTTAAAGTATATACTACACAGCTGACCAAAGAAATCTTGTGGTCAAGCCCTCGACCTATTAGTACTGCCAAGCTGAATGCCTCACGGCACTTACACACGCAGCCTATCAACCTCGTAGTCTTCAAGGGGTCTTACTCGTTATACGATGGGATATCTAATCTTGGAGTCGGCTTCACGCTTAGATGCTTTCAGCGTTTATCCGTTCCGTACATAGCTGCCCAGCCGTGCCATTGGCATGACAACTGGTGCACCAGAGGTACGTCCATCCCGGTCCTCTCGTACTAAGGACAGAGCTCCTCAAATATCCTGCGCCCACGACAGATAGGGACCGAACTGTCTCGCGACGTTCTGAACCCAGCTCGCGTACCACTTTAATCGGCGAACAGCCGAACCCTTGGGACCGAATACAGCCCCAGGATGTGATGAGCCGACATCGAGGTGCCAAACCTCCCCGTCGATGTGGACTCTTGGGGGAG